>ERZ857922.3433-NODE-3433-length-13619-cov-2.820849_pt1 | contig 13619 bp, 11 predicted proteins | sample MGYA00519579_ERZ857922 | MGnify/ENA primary metagenome ERZ857922 (study PRJEB31778, sample SAMEA3449375) | human gut metagenome | biome: human gut; feature: human-associated habitat; material: faeces | place: United Kingdom | collected 2010/2012 ... | reverse complement strand
TATGAGCCGGGTAACTGTTCGTAACGCGATGGCAGAATTAGAGAGAGAAGGATATATTATCAAGGTGCAAGGAAAAGGAAGCTTTGTTGCACAGTCAGATATGTTAAGACTGCCTGTTGGAGTAACCAGTTTTACTGGAGATGCAAAGATGCAAGGGGCAGATTTAAAATCCAAGATTTTAAAAGTTGGCTTGGAACCGGTAAAAACGGAAATGGATAAAGAATTTTTTGGAATTAATGATGGAGAAAACATTTTAATTGTTAAAAGATTACGGTGTGTGAATAATGTTCCGCTTTTAATCGAGGAGAATCACTTATCTGCAGAATTAGATGGGTTAATGAATGAGGACTTAACCGGATCGCTTTATGCGATTCTGCAGGAAAAATATCATATGATTCCGTCAATTAAGGGAAGGAGAAGTGTAAAAATTATATTTGCAACGGAAGAAATAGCACAATTGTTGAAGCTTTCGGTTGGAACTCCGGTTATAGAATCGGAAGTATGTGTGTTTGATATTAATGGAGGACCAATTCATACGGTCAAAGATATTGTCAGAGGAGATAATGATAATATTTTGAAATGGTATGTATAAAAGAATAACAGTAAACTAGAAGATATCTAAAAAAGGTATCTTCTTTTTTTACAAAAATATTTAAAGTTATTTGTACAAAATACCTAAAAATAATAAAAATCAGAAAATATATTGACAATAATTAACAACAATAGTATTCTTGTAGCAAGACGAGTTAATACAAGTTAAAAAAACAGGAACAAGATAATACGAGGAGGCACATGATGGAGAGCGTAAGTATCATAGGAATTGGCATAGCTACTATGGATATTTATTGTTATAAAAATAAGATGTATCCAGGCGGAAATGAATATAACATTGCATACAATGCAAAAAAACAAGGAGCAAAGGCTGCATTTATGGGAGTTTTTGCAAATGATAAGGTTGGAGAAATATTAGAGGAAACTTTGCAAAAAGAGCAGATAGATACCAGCCATTCACATCATGAAGAAGGATCCAGTGGATATGCGTTAGTAGATTTGAAAGATGGAGACAGAGTATTTATTGATTGGAATAAGAAAGGTGTAACGGATTTATATCCATTTGAATTTACAAAGGAAGAAATTGAATATATTAAAGAATTTGATATCGCATGTATCAGTTGGGGAGCCAGAGTTAATCATGAAAAGATAAAGAAACTGGCTAAGTATGGAGTTAAGATTTGTTATGATTTTTATGATAATTTTACTTTAGATGATATCCGTGAAATTGGATCTAATATAAAATATGCGTTTTTATCATGTGGGCAGCTGTCTGAAGAAGAAACAAAAGAAACTTTAAAAGAAGTAATAAGCACCGGATGTGAGATAGCAGTAGGAACAAGAGGAGCAGATAAGACAATAGCTTATGATGGAAAAGAATTTTATATGCAACCGGTGAAAAAAGTAAAAGCAATAGATACGATGGGAGCAGGCGATTCCTATATTAGCGCATTTCTAATGAATTATTTACAGATGAAGGCTGACGAGTCGATGAAATCTGAAAATAATATAAAACAGGCACTTGAAAAAGCAGCAGAATATGCAGCAACGATAGTGGTAAAAGAGGGAGCTTTGGGAATCGGATACGACGTCAATCCGAAAAAGCTGTCAGAGATTATTAACATTTAAGGAGGTAATTGGTTATGAAAAGAAAAGCAATAGCAATGTTAATGATTGCATCAATGACGGTAGCGTTATTTGCCGGTTGTGGTAGCAAATCAGATGAATCGGATAGTGGAAAAGTTAAATTAACTTTTCTTGATAAACATCCGGAAGACGAATATAAAGGATATTTTGAAGAAGCAATCGCAGATTTTGAAAAAGAAAATCCAGATATTGAAATTGAATATGAAAATATCAGTGATCAGGCAATGAAAGAAAAGTTGAGTGTTCTGGCAGCGGGGGGAGATCTTCCGGATATCTTCTTTTGTTGGGGCGGTGAATGCTTAAATCGATTTTCAAGATCAGGTAAAATTTTAGATCTTACCTCTTACATGGATGAAGACGCGGAATGGAAAGACAGTTTTCTTCCGGCATTTCTTAGCAGTAGTGTATATGAAGGAAAAACTATGCTGTACCTTACAGGAGCTCTGTATTATATATGCTTTATAATAAGCAGGTATTTGCAGATAATAATTTAGATGTTCCTACTACATGGGATGAATTTATTGATGTATGCGATACTTTGAAAAATAAAGAGATTACACCAATTGCATTTGGTAATTCAGACAAATGGTATACCATGTGGTATGTTGGTCAGTTTAATGCAAATTTTGTAAATAAGGATGTTCGAACCGCGGATTATAACCCAAGTAGTGGTGCGTTTACCGATGAAGGATATGTAAAAGCTGTCCAGACATTTTTGGATTTGAATGATGCCGGATATCTTGGCAAAAATGTAAATTCAAAAGATTATTATCAGGTAAGAGAAGAATTTGCTGCAGGTAAGCAGGCGATGATCCTGGATGCGACAAGCCAGTTTTCATTCTATACGGGTGCAATGGGGGAAGACGGATATGGTTATTTTAAGATTCCGATTCCGGATGGCGCAACAGGAGATGAGGCGTCAACAATTGTAACAGGTGGATCAGAAAATTATGCAATTTCTGCTGAAACAAAACATCCGGATGAAGCAGTTAAATTCCTTAAATTTTTAACAAAGAAAGCACAGGCTGAAAAACAGACCAAAGAGACAGGACTTCCGAATGCAATTATTGGAGGTATTACAGAAGATAATTCAGATGCTGTAATTGCAGCGGCTTATAAAACATCAGAAGACTATAATGCGATTGCCGAATGGCTTGATCAGTGTGTTGATGGAAATGTTTCTAATACCTATATGGCAAGCTTACAGGAAGCTTTAGATGGAAAGTTGGCAGAAGATGTCATGGCAGATGTGCAAAAAGCAGCAAAAGAAGTTGCTGATGCAAATAAATAGAGGGGCATAATATTGCTCCTCTGAAAGGAAGATTAAATATGCGGAAAGATAACAAAAGAACAATTGCATTATATATGTTTCCTGCGATTTTAATGATTGTTGTACTTTTATATTTACCAATTTTTATCAATTTGTATGAAAGCTTCTTTAGTTGGGGAGCAATGAGTTCCAGTCATAAATTTGTAGGAATTGGCAATTATATAAAAATGTTCAAAGACGAAGTGTTTTATACAGCACTGAAAAATAATATGATTTTCATGATTATGTCAGTTATTTTTCAGATAGGTCTTTCTTTAATTATTGCCAATACGCTTGAATCCAAGTTTATGCGAAAAACACAGAACATTTTTCAGTCAATTTATTTCATTCCTTCATTGCTTATGGTGACGGTAGTGGGTATTGCATTTAAGATGATTTGCAGTCCATCTATCGGAATTATGAATCCTCTGTTAGAGCTGATCGGAATAAATACAGAAAATATTGATTTGCTTGGAAATGCAGGAAGTGCGACTTTTTCTATTGCCGCAATGTCACAATGGCAATATATAGGTTATACAGTAGTTCTTTTTGTGGTTGCAATTCAGAATATACCGGCTGATTTATATGAAGCAGCAGATATAGATGGCGCGAGTGCGTTAAAGAAGTTTTTCTATATTACACTTCCGGAGATTAAAGATACAATATTGATCAATATGATTATTACGATTACAGGATCTATCCGGGAATATGATGAAGTTTTTGTAACAACAAATGGTGGACCGGGATATGCCTCAGAAACTTTAGCGACTTATTTGTATAAAGTTGGATTTAGAAACGACCAGATGGGATACGCCTCTGCAATAGCATTCTTTATCTTTATTGTGACATTCGCAATCGGGTTATTGCAGATGAAAGGATATAAATTAGACGAATAGGAGGTGGGAAGATGAAAAAGAAAATCGTTCATATTATTACATATATTTTATTTATTTTGTTTGCGTTGATTATCATCTTTCCACTTATATGGATGGTAATTACAGGATTTAAAACAAATCAGGAATTATTTTTATCACCATTTTCACTGCCGGAGACATGGCATTGGGAAAACTATGTAAATGCGTGGAATAAAGGGATTGGAGTATATTTATCCAATAGCGTGATTATTACAGTAGCAGCAACTGCTTTATCAACATTTTTAAGTTGTCTTGCAGCATATCCTTTATCAAGATTAAAATTTAAAACAAAAAAGTTATGGGTTTATTTAATATTAGGAGGATTAATGCTGGCACCACAATCTTCATTAATCTCTTTGTTTAAGATGGTCAAAATTGCGGGATTGTATGATACGAGAATTAGTTTGATTTTGATTGATGCAGCATTTAGAATTCCATTTGCTACATTTTTGATTATGACATTTTATAAAAGTATTAGTTATAGCCTGGATGAATCTGCATATATAGATGGAGCAACTACATGGCAGATATTTGTAAAAATTATGTTGCCACTTAGTAAACCGATTATTGCTTCGTGTTCCATTGTAAGCTTCAGAGCAGTATGGAATGAATTGATGTTTGCTAATGTATTGTTACAGAGTACAGATAAAAAAACAGTACCGGTTGGTCTGATGAATTTTCAGGGAATGACAACAACAAACTGGACACTTGTGATTTCAAGCATGGTTATAGCATCACTTCCTCTGATTATCGCATTTCTGTTGCTTCAAAAGCAATTTGTAAGAGGATTGACGGCAGGTAGTGTGAAAGGATAAGAGTCATGAAAAATTTAAAGAGATCTCAAATTTTAACGTCGAACTATCCGTATTACAAATATTCCCTGAACTATGCATTGGATTCTTTACATAGGATGGGAGCGGAACAAATTGAATTTTATGCATGTTTTCCGCATTTTCATATGGATGATATTACATACAGAGATATTAAAAGTTTGAAGAAAAAACTGAAAGACTTCGGATTAAAAGCAATGTGTGTAACACCGGAACAATGTTTGTATCCTGTAAATATTGCAGCGTTTGATATTGCGGCAAGAAATCGAAGCATTAACGTCTTCAAAAAAACAATTGAAACAGCAGCTGAACTGGAAGCAGATACAATCGTTACTTTATGCGGATATGGGACAATTGATGAGAAGGATGAAGATGTATGGAAACGTTCTGTTGATTCAATGAGAATACTTGGTGATATGGCAGAAGCATATAACATTGAAATGGTATTGGAAACTTCACCGCGCGAATATACAACAACTCATACTGCAAAAGAAGCAGTACGAATGATTGAGGAAATAGGGTCACCTGCGGTGAAAGGCATGATAGATACGGCAACTCTGGGGTTTTCAAAAGAAACAATGAAACAGGCAGTTCAAGATTTGGGAAAGTATCTAAGGCATGTGCATGTTGCGGATGGAATCCCTAATGGGCATTTGATTCTTGGAGAAGGAGAATTGGATATCAGGGGAATGTTGCATGAGTTGGATGAGGTAAATTACCAGGGAATGTTAAGTCTGGAAATCTTAAATGATAAGTATATGAGAACACCACATGAAGCAATGCAAATATCTTTTGAAATGTTAAAAAAATATATAGATCAATAGGAGGAAAAGAAAATGGAAATCAGAGAGCTTATTGAAAAAATTGTCAAAGAAATGGAAGAAAAAGGTGGTCTTAAAAATGTTGTATGGGTTGCGGCTGGCGGCTCAAATGATGGACATTATGCAGCGCAGTATTTTATGGACAGGGAATCTACAGCAGTACGTTCGCAGATGATCACAAGCAGTGAATTTGAATTTGCAGCACCGAAATGTATAGGAGAAAATACGATTGCAGTTATCACATCTATGAGGGGAACGAAGGAAACAATAGAGGCTGCAAAAGTCGCAAAAGAACTTGGAGCTGTTACAATCAGCCAATATGTTGATGAATCAGGGCTTACAGAAGTTTGCGATTATAATGTTCAGTATGGAAGTATCTGGGAAGACGATGAGGATCAGGGAAGAACGAATGCGGGAAATGCACTGCGAATTGCAATGGCAATTGTAGATGTTACAGAAGGATATAAAAATTATACAGATGCAATGGATGCTTTTGAAAAAATTCAGCCGGCTTATGTGAGAGCAAGAGAATATTGCAGACCGTTAGCAAAGAAATGGGCAGATCAGGTTAAAGATGAAAAAACAATTACAGTAATCGCAAGTGGACCAGCTTATGGTTCTGGTCATATTTTTTCAACTTGTAATATTCTCGAAATGTTACAGATTCAATCTCCAACATTTAACAGTTGTGATTTTTTCCATGGACCATTTGAAATTACAGATAAAAATGGAGCATTTTTCCTCCTTGTTGCAGATGGAAGAACCAGAAAAGCTGATGAGCGTGCAATTACATTTTTAAAGAAATATGCAGGTGAAAAAGTATATATTCTGGATGCAAAAGAGCTTGGTCTTGATAATCTAAAAGATTCAGTTTCAGAATATTTTAATCATCTTTTGTTTACACCTATTTTGAATAATGTTTATATGAAAGCATTGTCAGAAGCAACAGGAATAGATTACACAACTCGTCGATATATGTGGAAGGTAGAATATTAAACAAATAATATGACAGATAATAGAATCATTCGTATACTCACGACATTATGTGATTTCCTTATTTTGAATATTTTGTGGTTGGTATGTTCAGTACCTGTTATTACAGCAGGGGCATCCACAACCGCATTATATTCTGTAATGTTTAAAATTATAAAGAAGGAAGAAGGGTATATTATAAAAAGCTTTTTAAAAGCATTTCGTCAAAATTTTAAGCAAAGTACAATTATCTGGCTTCTGTTAATTGGGACAGGATATATTGTTGGATATGACTGGTATATAGCAGTAACATATATCAAGTTGAATCGACAGATAATAAATATTCTGGTAGCAGGAATCATCATATTTTTATTATGGGGATGGATATTTGTATTTCCGTTGATAGCTTGTTTTGAAAATACAATAAAGAATATGATAAAAAATGCTTTTTTAATACCAATATCACAACTGCCGTATGCAGTAATTATTATATTATTTGATATTGTGTGTATTGGAGGAACACTTTATAATTACAGAACTCTTTTTTATGGAAGTATATTCTGGAGTAGTATAGGCGGAAGCCTTCTGGTATATGTGAATTCTATTTTTATGAGTAAAATATTTGAACCATATAGGTAATAAAACTCTCTTATGAAAGATCGTTAAATCATTCATAAGAGAGTTTTTTAATGTAAATGTAAAAGACAAGTACTTCTATTTTTACATAATCTTCGTCTCTTCCAGCTTCTCTGAGAACGCCTCATTCACCTTAATGATCGGCTTCCTAAGCACCAGTCCCATGATCAGGAATACAACAAGGAAGATACAAAGCTTTCCAAGATCGATCCAGTAATCCATACCATACAGTCCACCGACTGCTTCGCGCAGTGCTGCCATACTGTGAGTAAATGGAAACAGTGAATACACCGCTTTGAAGAATCTCGGTGCGACTTCGATCGGGAAAGTTCCGCCGGTTCCGGCTACCTGCATAACCAGAAGCACAACACTGATCGCTTTTCCGATATCGCCGAAGGAGACAGTCAGCGTGTAAATGATGTTGACATATACGATGCTGGATATCCATCCGGCAAGGAGGAAGAGGAACGGGTGCCTGCACTGGATGCCAAGGTAGAACAGATCACCGAGGCAGATAAGGGTGCTTTGCAAAAGCCCGAGAATCAGGAAGATAAGGTATCTTCCAAGATAAATCTGATGGAGCTTCAGATGTTTAAGCCCGGTGGTGCCGTTTTCGGATACAGTGACCTTGAGCATGGCAACCAGGACAATTCCGCCGATCCAGATGGAAAGTGTAGAGTAGAATGGGGCCATGGAAGAACCGTAATTTTCAATCGGGTACACTTTGTTGGTTTTCAGCTCTACCGGTGCAGCGAGGAAGGAGCTGATGCTGTTCTTATCGCCGGAAATCAGGTCTTCCAGTTCGGAAAAGTCTCCGGTTGCCTCCATCTGGCTTAACCTGGAAGTTGTATCGGTAATCTTTTTGGATGCTGTCTCCAACAGATCAGAAGAGGTCTCCAGAGCCTTCTGGATTTGTGACAGATCAGAACCTGCGGAGGAGGCAAGGGTATAAATTCCATCTGCACTTGCACCAAGCTGGGAGAGCAGATCGGACAGATCATTTTTGGTAGAACCAAGGGAGCCAGACAGCTGTTTTAGAGAACCGGATACATTGGTTTCATAGTCAGATTTGACAGCAGTAATTCCTGAAATGCTGGAACTGATCAGATCATCTAGCTCTTTTTTGGAGGTCGTTACGCTGCCGGCTGTATCGCGAAGAGAAGATGCTGCGTTTGTGAGTTTATCACGAAGTTCTCCCTGAACAGCTATGGAGTCATCCAACTTTGCAAGGATTGGTGCGGTAAGATCAGACAGCTCCGGGTGTGCATCTGCAATCTGTGCAATGCTGTCACGGATTCCCTGGTAAGACTGTACGATCGCATTGACACGGTCGCTAAGAAGGTCAAGGGTGCTGGCAACAGAAGAAGCATCCTGTGACTGCGACTGGAATGCCTGATCGATCGTCTGTGACATCTGCTCGTAAAAGCTTTTGGTAGAGGTCAGCGCAGTATTGATTCCGTCTGTAGCTCCGTCCAGAGTCTCCTGAATCCCGGAGAAGGACTGCTGTGTACCGGAAAGAGTATCTGCATTTGCAGAAGCCTGTTCTTTCGTTACTTTTAAGAACCCGGCAGTTGTGTCCAGAAGCTGCTGCGCAGAATCGGTCATCTGTGAGAAGGAATGCAGAGTCGTCGAAGAAGCAGACAGATCAGAACCGATTTTATTCAGGTTTGTGATCAGTGTACCTGCAAGCTCATCCGAATCCCTGGAGTCTGCGGTATTTGCAACAGTCTGAAGTGCAGTCAGCACCGTATCGGAAATGGTTTCGATAAATACTTCGTTGACCTGTGTCTGGACTGCGGTTGCTCCTTTGTCTGTTACCTTCGGTGCAATGGCATTTTCTTTTGCATTGGAGTAATAGGTAATTTCTGGTTTCTTAATATCACTGGAAAATACACTTATCAGGTTCGTACTGAAATCTTCCGGGATTACGATCGCTGCGTAATATTCTCCGGATTTTACACCCTTCATTGCTTTACTTTTGGTTGTAAATACCCAGTTGAGCTGTGTATTCTCCCGAAGAGCAGACAATACCTGATCGCCAAGATTCAGCTGGAGCGGGATCAGGTTTCCGATATAGCCTTCGTCTACGCTTGCCACGGCGACCTTCAGATTCCCGGTATTCCCATAGGGATCCCAGCTTGCCGCAATGTTGAACCATGCATAAAGGCAGGGAACCACTGTGACGCCAAGAACGACGATCAGAGCAATGACATTTGTTCTTATTTTCCGGATATCTCTTGTGAAGATGGTCCATATATTTCTCATTTGTCTTTTCCCTCCTTTACTTTTTTAAAAAATTCTTCCTCAGACAGATGGATATAGGAAAGCTGTCTGGAGGTCTTGTCGTGAATATATTCCACACAGATCAGATAGACGGCGAGTACGATCAGGGAAATGATCCACAGTGTCAGGTATATGATCTTGGATTCCAGACTGAACATCAGAAGAAGAAAGATCAGTGGAATTACAAGGATCAGGATAAAACCGGTACGGATCAGCTTTGGATACCGTTTTTCGAAGCGGTTGGCATGTCGGATAAAATCAGCCCGTCCGTATTCATCCTGCATCATGGTTTTCATCATCAGTGTAAGCTGTGGGCGGGAGAGCTCACCGGTTGCAGTCTCTCCCAGCATCAGATCTGTCTCGGCAAGACGTTTGTCGAACAGATGGTTCAGATTCATCAGAAGTGGTCTCAGTAGCAGTCCGATGAAGAATGCAAGGAGAAGGAAAAGCAGCAGGGTCAGCAGATTCTTTGCGTAGTTATTTTTGTAAAATCCGGCAATACACTCACGCATAGCGTCAATTCCGTAAGAGAACGGAAGAAGCGGATGCAGTCTCTGGAAAAAGACCGGTGTCATCTCGATCGGATAGGTTCCGGAAGAACCAGGGATCTGCAGGATGACCAGGACAACGGCAAGTGCTTTTCCGATGTGCTTGAAGGTCAGCGCCATTGCATAGATCAGATTGACATACACAAAGGAGCAGAGCATACCAGCGCACACAAATGCAACCGGGTGGACACACTGTACTTTCAGAAGCAGCAGATCGCCCATGCACACAATGAATCCCTGGATCAATCCGACCACGACAAAGAGCATCCAACGTCCGAAATAAGCAGTTGTCGGAGTAAAACGGGAAATGGTTTCGTCTTTGTCTACTTCCTGTTTCAGGATGGATACCAGGATCAGTCCGCCAACCCAGAGTGCCAGATTAGTGTAGAACGGAGTCATTCCGGAACCGTAATTTTCCACATCATAAAGTACCTTTGAATTGATCGAAACCGGTGAGGACATAAAATCAGAAATGGAATCTGAGTCGATGCCTTCCAGTGAGATCAGATGCTGGTAGGTTTCGGAGCTCTGCAGAGCTTTTAGGTCAGCGGTAATATTTTCCAGAGCAGTATCTACGCTTTCAAGAGTTCCTCCGGTCTGACCAAGTGCGTCTGCACTTTCGTTTAAACTGCTCTTTAACTGGGTAAGGATCACCTTTAACTGTGTGATCGTCGGATTTACCCCGGTTAAAGTAGAAGAAAGGCTTCCGCTTAATGTGGCAAGCCCGTCAAGTGACTGGTTCAGCTGTGGCAGAAGCGACTGGTTCAGACTGCTTCTGTAATTCTGCAGAGACTGTCGGTTCTGGGCAGTGAGTGTCTCAAGAGAACTTCTGGTATTACTTGCTGTAGTCAGTGCATTTCCTATGCTGGAATTGCTGTTCCCAAGAGAATCAATGAGTTCCTGAAGAGAAGCATTCTGTGCCTGGAGTTCTGCAATTTTTTCGCTGACGATACCGGACAGAGAAGAATCACTTCCGATCTGCTGCTGAAGGGCGGCAAGCTTTTCCAGAATTTCTGCATTTTTCTTATTTAAAGAGCTGGCAGAAGAAATACTGTCTCCGATCGCAGTGTTGACCTGTGTGGCTTTTGTCTCAAAAGTTCCGAGCTTTAAGGCTGCGGAGGTGTAGACATTGGTTAAAAGCGTCTCGCCATCTGACAGGCTGGTAGAAAATTCTGTGGAAAAGGTTCCGATTGCTGTCCGGCTGGTGGCAAGCAGATCTGATGAATCTGCAAGGGCAGCAGAACCGGAAGAGGCAACAGCATTTACAGAGTCCAGTGTTTTCAGAGTGTCATCGATCAAAGAACCGGAATCTTTTACCGTAGCCTGGAAATCCTTCAGGGCGTTCTGATAGTCAGCAAGATTCTTACGGGTATCGGTAAGCGCCTGCATCAGCGTAGAATTTGTTCCGTCAAGCTTGCCGGTCAGTGTACCGGCCGATTTCTGCACGATCTTCGCAATGGAGTCAGCGGCAACGGACGAAAAGGTGTCATTGATCTGCTGCTGGATCGTGCTTGCGCCGGTGGCGGTGATCTTCGGAGCAATCGCGTTTTTCTTTTCATTAATATAATAGTCGAGCTGCGGCTGTTTTAAATCCCCGGAAAGGATGCTGAGGAGAGACTCGCTGAAATCCTCCGGGATTACAATGGCAGCGTAGTATTTGCCGGAACGGACACCGCTTTTGGCTTTCTTTTCATCAACAAAGGTCCAGCCAAGCTGGTGATTTTTTTTCAGATTCTGTACGATGGTGGCTCCGGCATTCAGATCCATCGAACCGGTGTGTCCACCGGTGTCACAATTTGCAATCGCCACTTTTACATTTTTTGTATTGCCGTAGGGATCCATGTTGGCGGCAATGTTGAACCATGCATAGAGAGAAGGGAGAATGCAGACTCCCACCATGACGAGAGCAGCAGCAGGGCTACGTAAGAGTCTCTTTAAATCTCTCTGAAATATTTGAAGCACTTTCTTCATGTGAACCTCCTGTGTAATGTCGTTAATAGTGCCAGTATTGAGAATAGTATAGCAAAAAGTGTGGAAAAAATCCATGAGAAAAAATGACGTTTGGTCAGAAATACAATCTGGATAAAGTTAAGCGTAAGATGATATTTGAAAAAACAGTGTTTTATGATATTCTATATTTATCTATAATACAAATAAAAAGGGATGGAATAGAAAGTGTCAATAAAAGTAAAAGAGGTATTAGAGCTGGCACAGTCGAAAGGATGTACATTAGCAGCCGGAGAAGGTGGAATTGATAGGATTGTTCGCTTTGTGGATTGTATGGAAATACCAGATATGAAAGCATGGATGCGCCCAAATGTTTTGTATATTACAACTGGATATGCATATAGTGACACAAAAGAAGAAATAATGAATCTGATAAGAAATTTGTATGAAGCAAAGGCAGCTGCGCTCGCGACAAAATATAGATATATTGGTTGTTTTTTGGATGATGCGATCAAATTGGCTAATGAATTACAGTTCCCAATCATTTTGTGGCCGGAAGATTTGCCTTTCATAGAAATGAATTATCTTGTGATGGAGGCATTGATAAAATCACAGAATAATTTGATGGATACCATTTATTCTCGAATTGAAAAATATAACCGTCGGGAAATGGATAAAAGATTGTTTATTGATCTTTTGACAGGAAATATCACATGTAATGAAGAAGGAAACTATCGGATCGAAGAACAAAAATGGCCATCACCTCCGTACCAGATCGTTTATATTGAAATTGATGAAATTAAACAAAAATTACATGAACTACAGGAAGAGATTGTTCATGAAAAAATTGAGAAAATCGAAAATATGATAAAAGAATCTTTTGGCGAGGAAAAAGTAATTGTTTTGTCGAATAATGATAATTTTCAATGCATATTAAAACGGACAAAAGAGAAAACTATAACGAAAGAGTATTTCGAGAAGATTCAGAAAAATATTTCGGAAAAGACAGGATATACTGCAGCGATAGGTGTTTCGAGAGTAGAAAATTCCTACCAACGTTTCGGAAAGGCTTATCAGGATGCAAGGGATGCAGTAGAAATTGCAGTGTGCCAGGAATTCAATTCAAAAGTACTTTGTATAGAAGATGCAGGCTTTTGGAGAATCATGAAAGAAATCAGTAAGCATGAGATGTGTCAGGAGTTTATGGAGGACAAGTTGAATGCATTTATTGAATATGATCAAAAAAATGAAAGTGAACTTTTAGAAACGCTGGAAGTTCTCGTGAATAATTTAGGGGCAAGAAATATAACAGCAAATGCACTTCATTTGCATCGAAATACTTTGATATACAGAATTAAAAAAATTGAAAATCAGACAGGATATGATTTGTCAGATCCGAATAGTATTCTTGAGATAGCGCTTGCGCTTCGAATAAAGAAATTTTTGAAATAAAAGATGCCTTTTCAGGGCATCTTTTATTTCAAAACAGTATGTATCTCTTACGAGAAAGGATTCAGTTTTTGGAAATGCTTCATTGAACCGTATAAACTTTGTAATTTTTCGAATTCTTCTTCGTCGTATAATTTAAGAGAACGACGACCAAAGGATTTGGCAACTTCTAACATAAAGCGTGCAGCTTCATCAAGATCAGTCATATGACT
>ERZ857922.3419-NODE-3419-length-13670-cov-3.539332_pt1 | contig 13670 bp, 10 predicted proteins | sample MGYA00519579_ERZ857922 | MGnify/ENA primary metagenome ERZ857922 (study PRJEB31778, sample SAMEA3449375) | human gut metagenome | biome: human gut; feature: human-associated habitat; material: faeces | place: United Kingdom | collected 2010/2012 ... | reverse complement strand
TCCGTAATGCTCCCAATTAAGCCTGTCCACAGAACAAAAAAATCAAGTCTACCGCATTAGAAAATCATAACAAATAATCTAAACCCCTCATATGGTTATAAAAATAAAGAATAAATTATATGAATCCATGCTAAAAGTCATAACAATCAGATGAAAATATTAAGAAAGTTATGATTTTGACATAAATCCACTTGACTTCTAACTACCACAGGACTATACTACATTATATCAGTAATGTAGTATAGTTGATTAAAGATATTATACAAGGAGGTACATCATTGAAAATTGATGAAAACAGTATGATTCCAATCTATGTGCAAATTGCTGATTCCATTGAAGATGACATACTATCAGGAAAATTGAAGGAGAACGATACATGTTACTCACAATTAGTTTTGGCGAAGGAGCTTAAAGTCAATCCGGCTACTGCGGCGAAAGGAATTAATCTTTTGGTTAGCAGAGGGATTCTTATAAAGCACAGAGGTCAGGCAATGACAGTTGCAGGCGATGCCATAAGTATGATTTCAGAAAGGAAGAGGCATAGTGAAGTGGAACAGATAGCAGAACAATTAATTAAACTAAGTAAGAAATTATCAATTACAAAAGAGGAGTTACTTAAACTAATAGCAGAACAATACGATAAGAAGTAAATAAGACAAAAAAGCTAAACATAAAGTTAAACAATCAAAAAAAATAAATACTAAGCTAAAAAGAAAAACAGACACATAATTAAATACAAAGCTAAGTACAAAAGCCAGAAAAAACAAACAAAAAAGAAGTAATTCACAACAAGTAGTAGTAACAACAATTTTAGTCAGGAGGGAAGTGCAGTAATGCATAATGAAAACATGGAAGAGATTAAAAGCATAAGCATACAGAATGTAACTTTCTCATACAAAGGAAAGAAAAGATATGTTTTTGAAGATTTTTCTGTAGATATTGAGCCAAATCACATTACGGGAATAATTGGTAGAAACGGACAGGGAAAAACAACATTAATGAATTTAATAGCCGGCAAGTTTGAACCGGATGAAGGAATAATTGAAATAGACGGAAAGAATCCGGTAACTGATATAGGGACAGCTAAGCGCATTGTTTATGTGGCAGGGGTAATGAGTTACAGTGAAATGAAGTTAAAAAAGATAATCGAAGAGTATAGGTTGATGTATGAAAAATTTGATGAAGAGTTTGCTCATAAGTTAATGGAATTATTTGGTTTAAATAAAAAAGCAAAAATTAAAAATCTGTCAAAAGGTCAGGAAACAATTTTTAATTATTGTTGTGGAATGGCAACAAGAGCAGACATAACAATACTTGATGAGCCGGTTTCGGGAGTTGATGCAATAAGCAGAAACAAAATATATGAAATTATTTTAAGAGACTACATAGAACATCCAAGAACAATATTAATTTCAAGTCATATGTTAGGTGAAATGGAAAAGATTTTGTCACATATGATAATGATAGGAAACAACGATGTACTTTTTGCAGGAGACATTGAAGAACTGAAAGACAGCGTTTACAGGGTAGACGGCGAACTTGCAAATATTGAAAAATATTGTGAAGAAAAGAAAGTTTTATATAAGAAAAATCAGACATTGGGAGCTATGGCAGTTATCGAAGGCAGACTTGACAAAGAGGAAGCAGAGAAAGCCGATGAATTGGAACTTGCCACAAGCAAGCTTTCAGGGGAAGAAATTTATATGTATAAGACAGATTTGAAAAACGCAAATCAGATGGAGGCATTATGGGAAAAGAAGAACTAAATAATATTAAAAAAATGTATTTGCTAAGAATGCACACAAATAAAAAATATGCAATAATAGTATTTTGTGTTGCCATTGTAATTGCATTAGTAGATATATTGTCAATGGTTATAAATTTTTCAACAGACAAAGATGTATTTTATCTGAATCTTAACCGCAATAGCGTTGCATTGTTTTGGATAGTAATTTTGGTATTGGTTATCAAATCCTTTAATATTGGTGAATACAAAAACAATTATATGGTATTTCCACAGAACAGTGTTACAAGATATGTATCAGCATATTTGGCCGATGTAACAACCTTTGGAATTGCGTCATTGTTTCAGGTAATGAACCAGTTGATTTTGTTTGGTGCGGTATCATTAGTTTCATTATTTAATAAAAACATAAAACTAATAAATGTTTTTTCAATGAAAACTGTTTTTGCTGAGTTTGTATATTTATTGGGATATTTTTTACTTATTACAGCAATTATCAAATTATTTGCAGTTATTTATAGAAAAAGCATGGCAGTATTTGGCGTTATTACAATTACACTAATTGTAGGAGCTTTAAGCTATAGGAATATTTTGCAGAACATTGCAGCTTATGCTAAGGAAAATAACAAATTATTCCTATATGAAAAAGCTATAGATTTAGTTTCAGCTATAGCTGGATTTTATAAAAGAGAATATAATATGGGATTATTTTTCTTAAAAATCGTAGTGACTCTTGTAATAGCATTCTTCATAGGATTTATTATTGAAAAGAAAATCCGTGATAGCAAGTCATTGACTTTTGGCGGAAATCAAAGAGCAATATTAATAAGAATAATGGCAGTTTGCGGTTTTACAATGGCAATAGCAGGGGTTACTATGCATTATGACAGTAACGTAATATCTAAAACAGCTACTGAAAAGAAAACATATCCGCTACAAATAAAAGAAGATGACAAGTACCCGCAGACAATTTCAACTTCTTATGATATGAGTGCAGTTGGAGTAGGAAACATTGATATAAGTAAAAGCAAAAATCCAAGAATTGTAATTGAAAGGATGGAATTAGATTCAAAGAGCAAAAATAAATATATTAAAGATGTGTTTAAGGATTGCCAGATAAGTGCAGAAGTTAAAGATGGAAAAATTCAAGTTACAAGCAGTGCAAAAGATAACAAATTTGTTTACATATCAAATATGTATCAGGAAAATAACCACGTAAGAAGATTTTTAAACAAAGATCAGACAGCGGATTCAATTATGGGTACGGATATTGAAAACATGGCTAACAGTTATATGACAGAATATTTTGTTACGCTGTATGTTCCAAAGGCAAACATAGTCAAAGATGATGAAGACTACAATATGAAATTGTTTGTTAATGGAAGAGATATGAGTGATAACTTGGGATATTTTGATGAAGAATAAAAGCAAGTATAAATGCAAATTTAGAAGATAAAGGAGATTATTCTCCTTTATTTTTTTTATAATATATGTTATTCTATCTTTAGATTTTGCACTTATGAATAATGCTATAAGTATTATCACAAATTTGGCGTGCATATATGATAGAGGAGATAAAGATGAACAGAGTTTTATTAAAGTTAAGCGGGGAAGCCTTAGCAGGTGATAAAAAAACTGGTTTTGATGAAGATACTTGTGTAGCTGTTGCAAAACAGGTTAAGACTATAGTAGATAAGGGAGTTCAGGTAGCTATCGTTATCGGTGGCGGAAATTTCTGGAGAGGACGTACAAGCAATAAGATTGACAGAACAAAGGCTGACGGAATCGGTATGATGGCAACAATCATGAACTGTATGTATGTATCAGAAATTTTCAGAACAGAAGGAATGGATACTAATGTGTATACACCTTTTGCATGCGGAACATGGACTAAGTTATTTTCAAAGGATGAGGCAGTAGCAGACCTTAATGCAGGAAAGGTTGTTTTCTTTGCAGGTGGTACAGGACATCCTTATTTCTCAACAGATATGACTATGGTTCTTAGAGCCATTGAAATCGAAGCTGACTGCATTCTTGGTGCAAAGGCAATTGATGGTGTTTATGACAGTGATCCTGCTGTTAACCCTGATGCTAAGAAGTACGATGAACTTTCAATCAGCAAGATTGTTGATGACAGATTAGGTGTTATTGACTTGGCTGCAAGTGTTCTTGCAATGGAGAACAAGATGCCAATGTTATTATTCGGATTAAACGAAGAAGACAGCATTAACAAGGCTGTATCAGGTGAAAAGATTGGCACAAAGATTACTGTAGAATAGTTAATAATTATTAACTGAAAAGTGATTTTGGATAATAACTATAGAATCAAAAATTTTAAGGATTATATAATTAGAAATATAAAAAGATTATTAATCAAAAAATTATTAAGTATAAAAATTTATTAATTATAAAAGATTAGAGGAGAATTATAATGGAAGAATTATTAATGATATACGAAGATAAGATGGAAAAATCTTTGGCTAATTTAGGTGAAGAATATGCAACAATCAGAGCAGGACTTGCTAACCCACATATTCTTGACAAAATCAAAATTGATTACTATGGAACACCAACACCTCTTCAGCAGGTAGGTAACGTTTCAGTTCCTGAAGCAAGAATGATTTGTATTCAGCCTTGGGACGCTTCAATTCTTAAAGATATTGAACATGCAATTAATATGTCAGATGTAGGAATTAACCCTACAAACGATGGTAAAGTTATTCGTCTTGTATTCCCTGAACTTACAGAGGACAGAAGAAAAGAACTTGTTAAGGATGTTAAGAAGAAGGGCGAAAATGCCAAGGTTGCTATCCGTAACATCAGAAGAGATGCAATTGATGCCATTAAGAAGAAAGGCAAAGAAGACGGCATTTCAGAAGATGAAGTAAAAGGATATCAGGATGATGTTCAGAAGAAGACAGATGAATACATTAAGAAGATTGATGTGGCAATCGAGGAAAAATCAAACGAAATAATGACAGTATAATAAAATATCAGATTTTAGAGAATAAGAGGAGACCTGTGTTTCCTCTATTTTCGGTTAAAGGAGATTAATTATATGGCAAAAAAGATTGATATAACAGGACTTAATATACCAAAGCATGTTGCCATTATTTTGGATGGTAACGGCAGATGGGCAAAGAAAAGATTTCTTCCAAGAAACGCAGGACATGCAGCAGGTGCAAAGAATGTGGAGAAGATTATTAAAGATGCCCACGATATGGGAATTGAATATATTACAATGTATGCTTTTTCAACTGAGAATTGGAACAGACCTGATGATGAAGTAAAGGCTCTTATGAAGCTTCTTAGAAATTATCTTTCAGACTGTATTGAGAGAGCAAACAAGAACAATATGATTGTTAAAGTAATTGGTAAGAGAGAGAGACTTGATCAGGATATTCTTGACAGAATTGATGAGTTAGAGGAATGCTCAAAGAACAATACAGGAATTACTTTTATTATAGCTCTTAATTACGGAAGCCGTGATGAAATAACAAGAGCAACTAAGAAGATGGCAAAGGCTGTTGCAGACGGAGAGTTAAATCCTGATGACATTACAGAGGATACTGTTAATTCATATTTAGATACAGCAGGCATTCCTGATCCTGACCTTCTTATTAGAACAAGTGGTGAGATAAGATTGTCTAATTATCTTTTATGGCAGTTGGCTTACACAGAGTTTTATTTTACAGATGTTTTATGGCCGGATTTTAACAAAGAAGAATTAAAGAAGGCTATTGTAAAATATAATGAAAGAGACAGACGTTTCGGCGGAGTTAAGACAGAAGAATAAAATAATATTATAAATACATAATGGTAGGAGAAAAACAAAAATGGTTTTAAGTAAATTTGCAAATAAATCTTTCTTTACAAGATTATTAAGTGGAATAGTTCTAGTAGCTTTAATGTTGGCTACAATTATACCGGGAGAAAACATTCTTTTTGTAGCAAATCTTTTGATTTCAGTAGTTGGTGTGTATGAATTATACAAGGTTCTTGGAATTGAAAAGAATTCACTTGGAATTACAGGTTATATAGCAGTTTTGGCATATTATGCAGTACTTTATTTTGATAAGAAAGAATATATGATGATTCTTATGGTAGTATTTTTAATGTGCTTACTTGCTCAGTATGTATTTATGTTCCCTAAGTATAAAACAGAACAGATTTCAAATGCTATTATGAGTATGTTATATGCAGGCGTAATGTTATCATATCTTTATAGTGTACGTGAGGGAAATAACGGAGCATATACAGTATGGCTTATTTTCCTTTGCTCATGGGGAAGTGATACATGTGCATATCTTGCAGGTGTAGCTTTTGGAAAACATAAGATGGCTCCTGTTTTAAGCCCAAAGAAGTCAGTTGAAGGTGCAGTTGGGGGCGTTATTGGAGCAGCAGCACTTGGAGCAATTTATGCAACAATTTTTTCAAGCAATATTACAATGAGCATTAATCCGGTTGTGGGATTTGCAATTATTTGTGCAGTGGGAGCTTTAATTTCAATGGTAGGCGACCTTGCTGCATCAGCTATTAAGAGAAATCATGATATCAAGGATTATGGCAAACTAATTCCCGGACATGGCGGAATTATGGATCGATTTGACAGTGTTATTTATGTGGCACCTGTTATTTGGATTTTATTACAGATTTTTTAAGGAGACGATATGAAAAATATTTCCATTCTTGGATCAACAGGATCCATAGGAACACAAACATTAGATATTGTAAGAGCAAATGATGATTTGAACGTTGTTGCCATTGCGGCAGGCTCAAATATTACAAAATTAGAAGAACAGATTAGAGAGTTTCATCCTGAACTTGTATGTGTTTTCAATGAAGATGCAGCATTAAAACTTAAAGATGCAGTTAAGGACACATCAGTAAAATTAGTAGCAGGAATGGACGGACTTATTGAAGCAGCTGTTTATGAAAAAGCTGAAATAGTTGTTACGGCTTTTGTTGGAATGATTGGTATAAGACCTACTTTGGAAGCAATTAAGGCAGGTAAGGATATTGCTTTGGCTAACAAGGAGACTTTGGTTACAGCAGGACATATTGTTATGTCAATGGCTAAGGAATATGGCGTAAAAATTCTTCCGGTAGACAGCGAACACAGCGCTATTTTCCAGTGCTTAAACGGCGAAAATTCAAGAGAGATAGACAAGATCCTTCTTACAGCTTCAGGCGGACCGTTTAGGGGCAGAACAAGAGAGCAGATGAAAAATGTTCAGGTAGAAGATGCATTAAAGCATCCAAATTGGTCCATGGGACAAAAAATAACCATCGACTCTGCTACAATGGTTAACAAGGGATTGGAAGTAATCGAAGCTAAGTGGCTTTTTGGAGTTGGTCTTGATGATGTTCAGGTTGTTGTTCAGCCACAGAGCCTTATTCATTCCATGGTACAGTTTAAGGACGGCGCAATTATGGCACAGCTTGGAACTCCTGACATGAGATTACCTATCCAGTATGCACTTTATTATCCTGAAAGAAGATTTTTGGCAGGAGAAAGAGTTGATTTTGGCAAAATAGCACAGATTACATTTGAAAATCCTGATCCTGAGAACTTTAGGGGATTAGCATTGGCTTATCAGGCAGCAACAGTTGGAGGTTCAATGCCTACAGTATTTAATGCTGCAAACGAGAAGGCAGTAGCTAAGTTCCTTAACAGAAAGATTGGATTCTTAGACATAACAGATATTATTGAATATTGTATGAGTATGCATAAGGCTATACCAAACCCTACAGTAGAGCAGATTTTAGACATTGAACAGTGGACATATGAATTAATCGAAAGTAGGTGGTAGGATGCAGACATTAATCAGTATTATAATAGCTCTTATAATTTTCAGTGTATTGGTTTTAATACACGAATTTGGACATTTTATAGTTGCAAAGAAGTGTGGAGTTGTAGTTAACGAGTTTTCCGTTGGTATGGGACCAAGACTTCTTAGCAGAGTTGCAAAAAGTGGCACAAGATATTCAATTAAGGCACTTCCTTTTGGCGGTTCATGTGCAATGCTTGGTGAAGATGAAGATAATGCAGAAGAAGGTTCTTTTAACTCTAAACCTTTATGGGCAAGAATGGCAATTGTTGTTGCAGGACCTTTCTTTAACTTTATTCTTGCATTTTTATTGGCCTTAATTGTTATCGGTTACAACGGCATTGATATTTCTTACGTTTCTAAAGTAACAGAAGGCAGTAATGCATACGAGGCAGGACTTAGAGAGGGAGACAGAATTACTAAATATAATGGAGCTACAGTTTCAGTAGGCCGTGAAATTTATTTGGAAGATTATGTTAGCCCACTTGACGGAAGTGATATTTCAGTTACTTTTGTAAGAGATGGAAAGAAGCAGACTATTAGTTATGCACCTGACAGTGAAGAACGTTATATAGTTGGCATTTCATATTATGAAACAGATTCAAAGGCTACTATTAGTAGTGTTCCTGAAGGTTCAGCAATGGATCAGGCAGGAGTTGTTGCAGGAGATGAAGTTGTGGAAATTAACGGTACAAAGATTTCAACAGGAAAGGATTTAAAGGAATATATTGATGCACATCCTTTTGGAAAAGAAGAAATCAATATTACTGTTAAGCGTAATAATAAAGAAAAGAAAGTAGTCGTAGTTCCACAGATGACTAAGCTTTACAGCAGCGGATTTGTTTATAATCTTGCAAGAGATAAGCAGTCTGCAGGCGGAGTTTTAAAATATAGTCTTGTGGAAGTGAGATATGAAATTAATACAGTTCTTAAAAGCTTAAAGATGCTTGTAACAGGAAAGGTTTCAGCTAATGAAGTATCAGGTCCGGTAGGTATTGTTAATGGTATTGGAGATACTTACAACCAGACTAAGTCAGAAGGCTTTATGGTTACTTTGTTCACAATGATTAATCTGGCAATTATGCTTAGTGCAAACCTTGGTGTAATGAACCTTTTACCTATACCGGCATTGGACGGTGGAAGATTATTCCTTTATATTGTAGAGCTTATTATTAGAAGGCCTATATCTAAGGACAAAGAAGGAATGATACACTTTATAGGATTTATTTTGTTAATGGTGCTTATGGTATTCTTAATATTTAATGATATTAGAAAGATTATTTTATAAGATTGCAAGGTGGCAGGTAATATGTATAGAGATAATACGAAAGTAATTAAGATTGGCGACAGAGTAATAGGCGGAGGAAATCCTATTCTTATTCAGTCAATGACAAACACAAAAACAGAAGATGTAGAAGCAACGGTTAACCAGATTAAGGAGTTAGAGGCAGCAGGTTGTGACATTATAAGATGTGCAGTTCCAACAATGGAAGCAGCCAAGGCTCTTAAGGAGATTAAGAAACAGATTAATATTCCACTTGTTGCGGATATTCATTTTGATTACAGACTGGCAATTGCAGCAATGGAGAACGGGGCTGACAAGATTAGAATTAATCCGGGAAATATCGGCTCAGTTGAAAAGGTTAAGGCAGTAGTTGATGTGGCAAAGGAGAGAAACATTCCAATAAGAGTTGGTGTAAATAGTGGTTCTCTTGAAAAACACATTCTTGAAAAATATGGAAAAGTTACAGCAGAGGGAATAGTTGAAAGTGCATTAGATAAGGTTAAAATTATTGAAGACTTAGGCTATGACAATCTTGTTATCAGCATTAAGTCATCAGATGTTTTAATGTGTGTTAAGGCACATGAACTTATTGCGGAAAGAACTAACTATCCACTTCATGTAGGAATAACAGAATCAGGTACTGTAACATCCGGAAATATTAAGTCAGCAATAGGACTTGGACTTATTTTAAATCAGGGAATAGGTGATACTATCAGAGTTTCACTTACAGGTGATCCTGTTGAGGAAATAAGAAGTGCTAAGCTTATTTTGAAAACATTAGGACTTAGAAAAGGCGGTATTTCAGTAGTTTCATGTCCTACATGTGGCAGAACCAGAATAGACTTAATAGGTCTTGCCGAAAAGGTTGAAAAGATGGTATCCAAATACGATAATCTGGATATAAAGGTTGCCGTAATGGGCTGTGTAGTTAACGGTCCCGGAGAGGCAAGAGAAGCTGATATTGGAGTTGCCGGTGGAGTAGGCGAAGGACTTTTAATTAAGAAAGGTGAGATTGTTAAGAAAGTTCCTGAGGATATGCTTTTACAGACACTGGAAGATGAATTGAAAAATTGGAGTGAATAATTTGGAGAAAAAGAAGTTTTTTGATGTTTTTCCAGCACTTAAATTAAATGATAATTTGCAGGCTATGTTTGAGGAAGTTTATGTAACACGAGTTTCCTCTAACATGTCTCATGACAAGTTAAGAGTTTATATTGAAAGCAGCAGACTTATTGAAAAGTCTGCTATTTTCACCGTGAGAGATGAAATTATAAGAAATCTTAGAATGGGAAAGCGAATTGGAATTGAAATAGTAGAAAAATATCATTTATCACAACAGTATACAGTAGAAAATCTTCTTGATGCCTACAAGGAGAGCATAGTTATGGAACTTGGAGTAAGAAGTCCCATAGTTTCAACTATGTTTAAAAAGGCTCCCATTCGTTGGGATGGCAATAAGATGATTATTGACTTGGAGGCTAATATTATTTCAGAATCCAGAATGAAGATTTTAAAGGACACAGTTGAAAGAATATTTGCTAACAGATTTGAAATGCCTATTGAGGTAGTTATTGACAAGAAAAGATTTGAAACTAACAGGTTTGCAAAGCAGAATGCCAGACGACTTCAGAACGAGGTTGAGGTGTTACTTAACAGAGATAACGGACCAAAGGCTAAGAAGGAAGAAAAGAAAGAGGAGGCACCAAAGCCTGTTGTAATCAGAAAGGCAAGCCGTTCAGACAATCCTGAGGTAGTATATGGAAGGGACTTTAAGTTTGAGTCAGATACTAACCTTTGTGATGTTTTTGAAGGTACCGGAGAATGCACGGTAAAAGGTCAGATTATGACAATGGATGAGAGAGAAACAAAGACAGGAAAGTTTATTGTTACTCTTGAAATTACCGATTTTACAGACAGCATTGCCGTTAAGATGTTTTTGGCAGACGGTAATGTGCTTAAGGACTTTAAACAGAAAGTAAAGAAAGGTTCTTTTGTGCGAATTAAAGGTGTTGCCCTTTATGATACATGGGATAAGCAGGTGGAAATCAGCCGTGTTGACGGAATGAAGTCTATTTCTCCATTTGCCACAGAGAAGCGTAAAGATACAGCAGTAGACAAGCGTATTGAACTTCATTGCCATACTAAGATGAGTGATATGGATGGTGTAAGTGAATGTAAAAAAATTGTACGTCGTGCTTATGAGTGGGGACACAAAGCCATTGCCATAACAGACCATGGTGTTGTACAGGCTTTCCCTGATGCATGGCATGAATATGAAGCTATTGAAGCTGAATGTGAAAAGGCAGGCAGGGAATGTGACTTTAAGGTTATATATGGTGTTGAAGCTTATCTTGTAGATGACTTAAAGGATATGATTGTTAATCCTAAAGGTCAGCATTTAAATGACAGATATGTTGTTTTCGACTTGGAAACTACAGGTTTTAGTGCAAAAAGCGACAAGATTATAGAAATTGGTGCCGTTAAAGTTGAAAACGGAAAGATTATTGACAGATTTAGCACTTTTGTTAACCCTGAAATTCCTATTCCTTTTAGAATTGAAAAGTTAACAAGCATTAATGATGAAATGGTTATTGATGCACCGAAGATAGAAGAAATATTGCCCAAATTTATGGAGTTCTGTAAGGACTCGGTTATGGTTGCCCATAACTCAGACTTTGATATGAGTTTTATAGAAGCCAATTGTAAAAGACAGGACTTGGAATGTGATTTTACAGTAATTGATACAGTTGCAATGTCAAGATACCTTATTATCGGACTTGGACGGTATAAGCTTGACAATGTGGCAAAGGCTTTGGGCATTGTTTTGGATCATCACCATAGAGCGGTAGATGATGCAGAATGTACGGCACTTATTTTCTTAAAATTATGCAAAATGCTTGAAGGCAAGGGGATTGATAACCTTGATGAATTAAACAGACAGGGAAAGCAGTCAAAGAACTTAATTGACAAACTTCCTGCCCATCACGCAATTATCCTTGTAAAAAATCAGGTTGGAAGAGTAAATCTTTACAAGTTGATTTCAAAATCACATATAGAAACTTTTGCAAACAAAAGACCAAGAATCCTAAAAAGTGATTACCTTGAATTAAGTGAGGGACTTATTATCGGTAGTGCCTGTGAAGCAGGTGAGTTGTATCAGGCAATTCTTCACGGAAAAAGCCAGCAGGAAATAGCACGTCTTGCTGAATTTTATGATTATTTTGAAGTGCAGCCAATTGGAAATAATGAGTTTATGTTAAAAACAGGTGATCCTGAAATAGATGACAGAAAGAAGTTTCTTGTTGATTCAGTAGAAGAACTTCAGGAAGTTAATAAGAAGATTATTGACTTAGGAAAGAAGTTTAACAAAATGACAGTTGCAACATGCGACGTTCATTTCCTTGATCCGGAAGATGAAATTTACAGACGAATTATCCAGTGCGGTAATGGCTTTAAAGATGCAGACAATCAGGCACCTTTGTACCTAAGAACAACAGATGAAATGCTTAAGGAATTCGATTATCTTGACAGTGATTTGGCAGAAGAAATTGTTATTAAAAACCCTGCCCGAATCAACGATATGATAGAGAACATTTCACCTATTCATCCTGATAAATGTCCACCTGTATTGGATAATTCAGAAGAAAACTTGCGTAATATTTGTTTTGAAAAAGCACACGATATGTACGGCGAGAAATTGCCTAAAATAGTTGAGGACAGACTGGAAGTAGAACTTAACTCAATTATCGGTAACGGATATGCGGTTATGTACATAATGGCGCAGCGTCTTGTTTGGAAGTCTAATGAAGACGGATATTTGGTAGGTTCCAGAGGTTCCGTTGGTTCTTCTTTTGCAGCAACAATGTCAGGTATAACAGAGGTTAATCCTTTGGCACCCCACTATTATTGTACAGAGTGTAAAAGTTCATTCTTTGAAGACGAAGTTACAGTACCTGATGAGGCAGACAAAGAAGCAGTGAAGGAGATTCAGGATACAATAAGACAGTTAAGGGAAGACGGTGGTGTAGGACTTGACTTGCCACCAAGAAAATGTCCTTATTGCGGAAAGGATATGTGCAGAGATGGTTTTGAAATTCCTTTTGAAACATTCTTAGGTTTCGGTGGAACAAAGGAGCCGGATATTGACTTGAACTTCTCAGGAGAATATCAGTCCAATGCCCATGCGTATACGGAAGTTATGTTTGGCAAGGGACACACATTTAGAGCAGGAACCATAGCCGGACTTGCAGAAAAAACAGCTTACGGTTATGTAAAGAATTATTACGAAGAACACGGACAAATAAAGCGAACAGCAGAAATTGACCGAATTTCAAGAGGGTGCCAGGGAATCCGTAGAAGTACGGGACAGCATCCGGGTGGTATTGTTATTGTTCCAAGGGATAAGGAAATATACGAATTTACCCCTATCCAAAAACCGGCAAATGACATGACAACTGATATTATTACAACTCATTTCGAATATCATGCCATTGATGCCAACTTATTGAAACTTGATATTCTGGGACACGATGATCCTACAATGATCAGACGTCTTGAAAAGTTGACAAATACTAACGTTAACAGAGATGTTCCAATTAATGATCCAAAGGTAATGTCTTTGTTTACAGGTCCGGAAGCACTGGGAATAACATCAGATGATATAGATGGATGCCCAACAGGTTCGTTGGGACTTCCTGAACTTGGTACAGACTTTGTTATTCAGATGCTGGTGGATACAAAGCCTACTAAGATTTCTGATCTTGTTAACATATCAGGTTTGTCTCACGGAACAGATGTATGGCTTGGAAAT
>ERZ857922.3418-NODE-3418-length-13682-cov-4.450503_pt1 | contig 13682 bp, 10 predicted proteins | sample MGYA00519579_ERZ857922 | MGnify/ENA primary metagenome ERZ857922 (study PRJEB31778, sample SAMEA3449375) | human gut metagenome | biome: human gut; feature: human-associated habitat; material: faeces | place: United Kingdom | collected 2010/2012 ... | reverse complement strand
GTCGAACAATTCAATGATCGTCCAATAGATTTTATGGACCCTTCTTACGATGTCAGCAGATGGAAAGATATTCAGGTTCCCGGGAATTGGGAAATGCAAGGTTTCGGAGACCCTATTTATACGAATGTCCCTTATGAATTTGTCTCTGCGGGATATAGTAAGTATCTGCAACATCCTATGCCCCCTTATGTCCCTAAAGAGTGGAATCCGACCGGAACTTATCGTCGAGATTTTGATCTTCCCGATTGGAATGGGAAAGATATTTTTTTAAGTGCCGATGGTGTAAAAGGTGCGGCTTACTTCTATCTGAACGGGAAATTTGTCGGAATGTCAAAAGCCGCAAAAGCTCCGGCGCGTTTTAATATTACAAAGTATGCTAAACCCGGTAAAAATACGTTAGCGGTACAGATACATCGTTTTTCGGACGGAAATTATTTGGAATGTCAGGATTTTTGGCGTTTAACCGGATTTGAGAGAGATGTATATGTCTATGCCCAACCGAAAGTGCGGCTGGCCGATTTTTTTGCACGCACTCCTTTAGACGACTCTTTTAAAAATGGCATGCTTGATTTGGATATAACGCTGAATAATACTTCGGGCACAGTGCAATCATATACTGTAATGTATAAGGTTCTCGATAAACAGGGTAAAATTGTTGCTGACGGAGAAGAAAAACGTTCTGTTGCAGAAGGTCTGTCTACCATGAATTTTAAAGCGATTCTTCCGAATGTTGCTGCATGGACTGCCGAAACTCCAAACCTTTATACTTTACAGATAACCATTAAAGACGGGAATGGAAAAATTTCTGAATCGATAGCCAACCGTATAGGTTTCCGTACTATTGAGATAAAGGATAAACAATTATTGGTGAACGGACAGCCTATACTTGTGAAAGGGGTAAATATTCATGAACATAATGGATATACGGGGCATTATGTTCCGGAAGAACTGATGCAAAAAGATTTCGAACTTTTTAAAAAATATAATGTGAATACTGTCCGCACCAGTCATTATCCGCAGCCAGAACGTTTTTATCAATTGTGTGATGAATATGGTTTATATGTAATTGATGAGGCGAATATAGAATCGCATGGAATGGGATATAATATACAAAAAGGACATTCTCTGGCGAATAATCCGGATTGGGTAGATGCTCATATGGATCGTACTCGGAGTATGGTCGAAAGGGATAAAAACCACCCGTCAGTCATTATTTGGTCTTTAGGAAATGAATCGGGAAATGGAGTTTGTTTTTATGATACTTATCGTTGGATTCGTGAAACCGATCCTTCCCGCCCGATACAGTATGAACGGGCCGGAATGGAGTGGAATACCGATATTTTCTGTCCGATGTATAGTTCCATAGAAGGAATCAGAAACTATGCTACGAATAAAAATTCCGATCGTCCGTTGATATTATGCGAGTATGCTCATGCTATGGGAAACAGTCTCGGAAATTTCCAAGATTATTGGGATACGATCGAAAAATATGATTTATTACAGGGAGGATGTATTTGGGATTGGGTAGACCAAGGATTGATCGCTAAGAATGCAAAAGGAGAGTCTTATTGGGCCTACGGGGGAGATTTCGGAGAGGAAGGTACGCCTACGGATGGAGACTTTTGTATTAACGGTCTGGTTTATCCCGATCGTAAAGTTAAACCTCATACGATCGAGATGGGAAAAGTTTATCAAAATATAAAATTTACCGATTTCGATCCGATACAGGGAACTGTAAATATAAAGAACGGTTTTTTCTTTACCGATTTGAATAAATATGATATCGTATATACGATAACAGCGGATGGTAAGGCTATTAAAAGCGGGAATATATCTCTTAGTCTTGCTCCTCAGCAGGTTAAACAAATTAAGGTAGAAGAATTGCCTTCCGCACAGCCGGCTTCGGTCGATTATCGGATACTTTTTGAAGTCAGAATAAAAGATGCAGAACCGTTTCTGCCCGTAGGTTATGCAATTGCCAGAGAACAGATGCCGATAAATACTTATGTAAAGGAAAGGGCCGAATTGCCGCAAGGATCGATCAGTGTCAAAGAAGATAAGAATTCTGTAATTTTATCCGGAAAAGATTTTAAGGTCGTATTTGATAAGAGTTCTGGCTTTATGACTTCATACCGATATAAAGGAACTGAATATATCTTGAATGGTTTCGGACTGAGACCTGTATTTTGGAGAGCGCCTTTGGATAATGACTACGGATGGGATACCCCTAATCGTTTGAGGGTTTGGAAAGATGCAACATACCAGAATCTTGTACCGAAAAATTTTGCGGTAGAAAAAACGGAAAACGGTGTGATGGTGTCGTGTAGTTATCCTTATCGTCGTATCAATTCTCATTGGAATGTGTCATATAGAGTTTTTGCCGATGGGGTAATAAATGTAGATAATACATTTACTGTGAACAATAAAGATGTCCCGGCAATACCGCGTATCGGTTTACGGATGCAAATGCCGGTCGATTTTACTGACCTTACTTATTATGGACGAGGTCCGTGGGAAAATTATCAGGATAGAAAAACAAGTTGTTTTGTCGGGGAATATTCTTGTCGTGTGGCAGATATGTTTGAGCCGTATATTCGTCCGCAGGAAAATAGTCACCGTACCGATATTATTTGGTTCTCGCTATCTGATAAAAAAGGAAAAGGTTTGTTGGTTGTTGCAGACGATAAGTTGGAGATGAATGTTTCGAATTATACCCTTGAAAGTTTAGATAGTGGGGAATTCAGGGATGATATTCCTCAACGTCCGTCGGTTTTGACCCAACGCCATACGTGCGATGCAAAGTCTCAGCAACTGGTAGATCTTTTCATCGATTATAAAATGATGGGTATCGGAGGTGATAATTCGTGGGGAGCTCAGCCTCGTAATGAATATCAAATTAAGTTGAATCCCGGTAAGGTTTCTTATGGCTTTACACTTGTCCCTTATGATACGAAAGTTGATAAGAAGAGTTTTATAAAACAGTATTAAATTTAGGATGTTTAAAAGAGAAAAGCAGGAATCGGCAATATTGCCAGTTCCTGCTTTTACATTCACAATACACACACATACTAAAATAATACTCTTTTAGTATTTCCGCTACAAAGATAAGTATTTCAATTGGTTATCAAAGTAAAAAATCGATAAAATACTTTATTATAATGTCAGAAAGCTATTTTTTTGTTTAATCTTATTGTCTTTTGGGATTTTAATTATAAATTGAAAAGAAAGGACATTTATCATTTTGATTACTATAAAATGATTTTTTAAGTTATTATCTTAATTACTTTTTATTGAACTTATTAAAGTAATTGTCAATTTCAGGTCTCAATTCTATACCAACTCGTTCAAAGATATCTAAAAGTTGAGTATATGCACCCTCACCTCCTAAGAAATCCCAGAATTCTTCAGCAACCATCAATTCTTTTTTTAAGTCAAGCATTCCGGCCATTGTCCAACGAGAATATGGTTTAGGTGCATATGGATTATATGGAATTGCAATCAAAGAATTTATAGAGGCTTCAGGATTTTCAGCAAGAACACAAGCAATCCATTCAAGTAGTGTTCTTTTGAATTCTTTAAATCCTCCTTTGTTTGGTTTAGCCGTTTTTATATCAATTAAATATAACTCTCCATCTTCTGATTCCAACCAAACGTCTACTTTTGTTGGTTTAACAGTCCGATAATCACCGATTCGGCAAACTTTTCTTATTTTTTCTATTTCTTCAATTTTATTTGGATGTACACGTCCTGTTGTTAAATTATCCATTATGTCTTGAATAACCCTTTGCGCAGATTCGCTTATATGTGTACCTGCCGTGGCTTGAGATTTTGTTATTTTAAATTTTGCAGCACCTAAAGCTAATGCGACAGGTTCAAAGATACTTGTTCCAAAATTGGTATTTAGCGAATGGATAAATGAAAATAGAGCCATCCGATCTTTTCCTAACAATCGGGTATGAAAAGGCATTACTGAAGGTTCTGGATTATAATTTAGAAATTTATGCCGAAGACTGTTTTTTAAAACAGTTTCTACTTGTTGTATTTGATTGCCGTTGATTGCCATTTTGAATATTGATTTATTGGAAATAAATTTTATATAACTTTATTATAATCTACCTTTCTTTTAAATGAAAGATTGTTTCTGAATATGCTGTTTTATCTTTTTCTGTACGATTTAATACCGGTCTATTGAATTTATTTACAATTTTCATTCCGGTTTTTTGAGCAATTATTGGATACATATTATATCGATCATTGGCAACTAAGAAGATATTATAATCTTTTACTAAATATCTTTTACAATTGTTCAATACTGCAGATATTCCTTTAATGTAGTTATTTTGGGCTTCTTTTCCTTTACCCTTATACAAGGGGCCAATCTCCAATTCATCTTTTCTTTCAAAATTAAATAAATCGTATGCGTAAGCATGTTGTTCGTGGTAATTAATTAAACCTACATAGGGTGGAGATGAAAAAATTCCTTTGATTTTTTGTTTATTAAGCAAATTCCCAAATTCTGGGTTCTTTTTCTTTACTTCTTCAAAAATATCAATAGATCGGCTGTCTCCAGTTAAGCATAATTGGTAAGTATTAGTTCTAAGTTTATCAAATTGTTGAAGCCGTTTTATAGTATCTTTTGAATAGGTTGTCCACCACTTTAAAATAGAAAATAAAGGTTTACATATTTTTCCATGTTTGCTGCAATAATAAGTTGTAGCAATAGGTTCTATCAATGTTGCTAAATCGGCATGAGTTGTTGCTCGGCAACTTCTAATTGTTCGGCTAAGAATAATACTAATTATATCTTTTGTAGTCTGGTTTTTGATTTTATTAATTTCTTTAAATGTAAAATCTATCTCGTTACGAATATTTTGAGAATACCATTTATCAAGGAAATTATTATTTTTTTCTTGTTTTAATTTAACGTTATATTTTTCAACTAAAGATAGAAAAGTTGGCAGAAACTCCTGTTCTTTTTGATAGCCATATTCTTTTTCATTAATTAATTTATTTCTTACTTTATATTTGTATTCAGGAACGGGGAAGAATTGATTGTTGAAAAGGTTGAGTTCTGTTAATAATCTGTTTTCGAATTCGATAATATTGGTGTTTTGGATAAAAATTTTTAAAGCTTCTGTTATGCGTTTTATTTCGTTTTGGATATCTGGAATATCATATTTTGTAACTTTACAATTTCCAATTAATGCATTGAATGCGGAGATATCAATTCCAATAGCGTGCATTCCTAATTCAGAAGCTTGTACCAGTGTTGTTCCACTGCCTGAAAATGGATCGAGAATAATATCTCCATTCTTGAAATAAATATCAGTTTTAAAACGGTCAATGTGGTTGTCTAAAAAATATTCAACTAATTGTGGAATAAATTTGCCTTTATAAGGGTGTAATCTATGAACATGTTTAGTCGTATCAGATTCCTTATATTGTTCGAAAGATAGAGCCCAATTTAAATCATCTCCTAATTGCTCTTTAAAAATAAGTTCTCTTGATTTTGTATATGATTGATAGTATTTAAGGAGTTCTTTTTGAGAAATTAAAGTACAACCATTATTCTCAATTTTTTGTATTCTTCCATATTGTATAAGATATGATATATTTGAAATGGTTACATTTCGCCCCATGAATTTTGATGCCCATTCACTTGCTTCTGCAATTGTTAGCAATTTATCTTCTGTCATTTTTTCTTTTTTTATGGTGTAAAGTTACTAAATATTTGAGATCTTTTTTGATTCATGCTTTATACTCATAGTTTTTATCTTTCATCATATTACTTGACAATTAAAAAATGGGTGGTTATTGTAAAATTAAATGATAAATATATAATTAAAAAAATAATATTTTTTATAATGAGAGAAAATCCTATTCATTTCGTAATGTGAATTTCCAACAGCAGGCACATGTCGGGTCGGTAATATTGGGAAAGCAGCTTATCGTTTCACAATCGAATCTTGAATCGATCTCTTTTGCAAAATAAGAATATTCTATGATCCCTACCGATTTGCAAGGATGCAAAGGCATTCCTTTACGAGTACGGGCAGTCTGTACACGACAGTCAATAACTTTGTAAATAAGTGTATCTTCGGTTATCCGGGTTTCTGTTTGGTTCAGAAAAGCGTTAAAATGAAAATCAAGCGCTTTTTTTAAGCCGTTTATACCCGGTTTTTCCGGTAATTTTAAAAACGTTTTAATACGTTTGGCTTCAATTACAGTATATTTCCTCCATGCATTTTGATCATGCTCTATGGCTTCATCCATGCCGAGCTTAGTCTCTATGGATTGAAACCATACACCATCTAATGCCAGCATGTTTTTAGCAAAAATATGTACTAACTCGATGAGCTCTTGCTTTGATAGCTGTTCTAATTGATCCATAAAAATTTAAAAATGTCTGTTTTCCCCGTATAATGCAATATACTTCCATAAGGGAGCAACATGTTGGGCTTGAGTTATTTTATTATTTTCCAATAGATCTTTTACTTCTTCGATAGTCAAGAGTTTTACTTGTATATCTTCTGTCGCTTCTAAATGTGGTTCGGATATTTTTTCTACATTAGTAGCAAGATAGCAATAGGTTAAGTTTGTATGGGTTCCCGGGTTGGGAGATATGATCATAAACTCTTCCCACTCGCCTTTCCCATAACCGGTCTCTTCCATTAATTCCCTTTGTGCGGAGATTAACGGAGATGAATCTTCTTTTTCACAAACTCCGGCACACAGTTCGTATGAAGTACTTCGCAATCCATGACGATATTGTCGTTCGAAAATAAATTTCCCGTCTTTGGTAATTGCGATTACGTTAACCCAATTAGGGTATTCTAAAACATAATATGAATCGATCGTGTTTCCGTTAGGAAGTTGCACTTTTTCTTTACGTACGGTAAACCATGGTTCTTGAGATATGTACTGACTGCTCAATACTTTCCATTCCATGCTGTCTTTTTCTTTCATTTCTTTGTAAATAAAGTAGTTTGGGGAACAAATATATATCATGTGATTTGTTTACGAGTAATTTTATGAGCTGTTTTTCATCTTTAAATAAAAAACAATACCTTTGCGCTCGACCTTAAATTAAGTTCTGTATTGAGGAAATAGTTTGATTACGATATGTCGAAACGTATCTTAAAGCAATATTGTACTAAAAATTTTCGTAAAATAAGACATCGGAAAGGTTTCGGTGTCCACTCCCCGTTTGCTTATAATTTAATAACCAAAGTAATAGAAGAAACTTATAGTTATTATGCCTATCAACAGATCGAGGAAGTTTGGCATACCCGGGTGTGTAACCAGCTTGCTCAAGATGATTTTCAACGACGCAAACCTGTTTCGGAAAAATATGGGCGCTTGCTTTTCCGTATGGTCAACCGATTTCGTCCGGATATAATATTTGAATATGGTTCTTGTTGGGGTATTTCGTCTTTGTGTCTTTATTTAGGAAATACTCGGTCTCAACTTTTTTGCGCAGATCCAGATACTCGTATTTATAATTTCTCGAAAGATGTCATACCTTCTGACTTGCAAAATATCCGTTTTTTCAACTCTTATTTTTCAGAAGGGTTGTCAGAATGTTTGAAATTTGGCACGCCCGATTTTATTTGCATTCACCGTCCATCTGATATACAAGAATATGAATTGATTTATAATCGGTTATTTCCCTGTTTGGGAGAGAATACCGTTATCCTCATAGAAGGAATACATTCGGAGAGTAGAGCTTTAGATGCGTGGCGCAGATTTATATCGGACGAAAGAATTCGAGTGACAATGGACCTGTTTGACTTGGGAATTGCATTTTGTGATCCTAAATTAAATAAACAAGATTATATTGTTGCATTCTAAATATTGCTTTTCAAAAAAAATTTGTATCTTGCTTTCGCAAAATAATTAGAAATAAGGTGTACCTGTTGTTTTGTTTCATAGTGAAGAGGGTATCTCTTTTTCGATTTGTTGAATTTGTTAATCACTAATCACATACGCAAATGAAACGGTTATTATCTTTATGTTTCCTACTTCCTTTATTAGTGGGGTGCAACTCCGGTCCGAAAGTGACCTTGTTGCCTGATTCGCAATTTGATACCATTATAGATGGTAAAAAAGTCGCGCTTTATACGTTGAAAAATGCCAAAGGAATGGCTATGCAAGTGACGAATTACGGAGCTCGGGTGGTCTCTTTATGGGCTCCTGACCGGGCAGGAAAGATGTCTGATGTAGTTCTCGGATATAAGGATATTCATAGTTATGTCAATAATCCGGGCGAACGTTTTCTCGGTGCGGCTATCGGCAGGTACGGGAATCGCATTGCAAACGGTAAATTTACTTTAGATGGCAAGGAATATCAGTTGGCTGCTTATAATAATGGACAATGTTTGCATGGTGGCCTTAAAAGTTTTGACCGGGTGGTTTGGAATGTAGATAGCGTGATGCCGAATAAGATATGTTTCTCTTATTTATCTCCGGATGGAGAAGAGAATTTCCCGGGTAATTTGAATGTCAAAATGACTTATGAGCTTACGGACAATGATGATTTTGAGATTAATTATACTGCTACCACAGATAAAGCTACGCCGGTTAATTTGACGAACCATACTTTCTTTAATCTTAAGGGTGAGGGGAATGGGGATATATTAGCCCATGAGTTGACTATACGGGCTTCTCATTTTACTCCGGTGGATAGTCTTTTGATTCCCACAGGTGAATTAAAGGAAACTCTCGGAACTCCTTTTGACTTTCAGAAACCACGCCAAATCGGCAGCCGTATAGATATGGATGACCCTCAATTGCGAAATGGTCAGGGATATGATCATAACTGGGTGTTAGATCGTCATACTGATAAGAATTTGGAATGGGCAGCAACTGTTTTCGAACCGGGAACAGGGCGTCAGCTTGAAGTTTGGACCACAGAGCCCGGATTACAATTTTATAGCGGAAATTTCTTTGATGGGGCAGCTACCGGGAAATCCGGACAGCCGTATGATTATCGTTGCGGCATTGCTTTGGAGACACAGCATTTCCCGGATTCTCCTAATCATCCGGATTTCCCGAATACGATTCTTAAACCCGGAGAAACTTATCAGCAGACATGTGTTTATAAGTTCCGGATAAAATGATCGGATGATTGTGTGAAAATCATATAATTTGATTAAATTAGCACTGCTTCGGTAGAACCGGGCGGTGCTGATTTGTTTATTATATCGATATAATTGATGAATTATGGAGAAAAGTAAAATTTATACGAGGACAGGAGATCGGGGGCAAACTTCTTTGGTAGGAGGAAAGCGTGTTTCGAAATATGATGTGCGTTTAGAGGCTTATGGAACAGTTGATGAGTTGAATTCATACTTGGGTATGTTGATAGCGACTTTGCCCGTTTCATCTTCAGATACAGAACTATTGCAGTTTATCCAAAATAAGCTGTTTGTCGTAGGTTCTTATCTGGCAACTGATACCGCATTTACCGAATTGCGCGAAGCAAGCCGAATGAAAGCTACGGATGTAGAGCGTATAGAACGGCGTATCGATGAAATTGACCGTGTATTGCCGCCGCTCAATCGATTTGTTTTGCCCGGAGGAGTTCCGGCTGCGGTTAAAGCTCATATTTGCCGGACGGTTTGTCGCCGGGCGGAAAGACGTATTTGTGAAGTTGCCGGACAATATGAAGTAGATGAACTTATTCTTCGTTTTATAAATCGATTGTCGGATTATCTGTTTGTCTTATCGCGCTTTATGAATGTAGAAGAAGGCATAGAAGAAATTTATTGGAATAATAGTTGCGAATGAGAAATTTTATTCTATTTTTGCGGAAAATTTGGAAGGAAAACATTAAAAGCATATAATTATGTACTGGACGTTAGAATTAGCATCTAAATTGGAAGATGCGCCTTGGCCTGCAACTAAAGATGAGTTGATTGATTATGCAATGCGTTCGGGAGCCCCTCTTGAGGTAATCGAAAATTTACAAGAAATGGAAGATGAAGGTGAGATATATGAGTGTATAGAAGATATTTGGCCCGACTATCCTAGTAAAGAAGATTTCTTTTTCAACGAGGAGGAATATTGACGTTCCTCGGATAGATTAAACAATTAAATACCAGCGCGCTAAACAATAAAAATTTGTTTGTCGCGCTGGTGGTTTTATATCTATATTCAAAGTAGAATCCTTTTATTCCTATGCTAACATTTCGTTCATGATGTTTTGTAGTACTATGTCAGCAACTTTATATGATAGGCTGGATTTGCCAACTTTTTGAGGGTCATATTGAACCTGCTTCACCATATCGATATAAAATGCAAAGTTATTAATCACTTTCTCATCTTCAAAATTTATTGTTAAAGGATTTATTCTCCATTTCAACTTGCCGTTTTCGAATTCCATTAATGAGGTGAGTGCACAAATGATCGGATAGAAAAATCCATACGCATAGTTATATATAGATCGTTTTGGATAGGTATTAAATGGACCAGTAAATTTGCTGATATAACCGCCTGTTTCATTTTCCTTCTGCACTACTCCTGTGATACGGCCAAAAGAGCCAGAATTCCTATTATAGACCATTGGAAAGTGGTAATAGATTTTGTCGAAAAATCTGACAATATCATCAACAAGTTCAAATCCAGATCTGATCGCATTGTCTGTAAGATCGTATTTCCCGAGTTGCTGTTCGGAAACGGATTTATCTTTCATTAAGTTACGGTAATATTTAACACACAAGCTTTTTTGTGAATATATAGCTATTCGGTTAAGTATTCCAATGTTGGGGTTGCCATCAAAATAACCACATTCATGCAATTTTATTAAGGGTAGGCAGGCCAACGCAACGATATCGTCACATTTTATCGTACCAGGTTCACCACTTCGCCATGCAATATTTTCACGGTAACTCCCCTTTAAGCATCTTTTAAGATCTTCATATAGACCCTCCTTATTGCTCTTTGTCGCTTCATTCAGCGAGACATTGGCGTTTCTTGCCGAACAAATTTCAAGTATATGATTAGAGAAATACTCAATTGATGCTTCATCTTTATCTACAGGAGCTATAACTTCAATTGGAATAGAAAATTTCAGTTGCCCAATGTGAGATTCATATCCAACTTTCAGCGAGGCAAAAGTATCCTCATTGCGATAATATCTAATACAATCGTCCCAAGTTATCAAGTTATCGTCATTAATAACATTTGCGATGAATCGACATAACGCAAATGCGTTGTGTCCACCATCCATTATTCCCTCCATTTCTTCTTCAGAAAAACTAAGGCGCACTCTATTGCGGTCTAAAAGATCGACATAGATAGACGAAAGTAGAATACCTTTTGAACTAAAGAAATAGAGCTCTGGGGAGAATTGCAATGTTTCCTCAATTGCTTTGACAATAGGATTGATCTTTGCTTTTCTAGGGTTGACTTTGCTATCTGCATGATGCATTAGATTGATGAAGCTGAGTGGTGAAATTGGCATGACAATCTTTTGGATGCAAATGCCTTCGATAGATCTTGTAACTGATACCTGAGTCTGATTCTCTGATTTGAGAATTACTGATTTAGCGTTCATAATTTTCTTTGACCATTCCTTTCGAAATTAATAATAAGATAGGGTAGTATGCCAACTACTTATTCACTTGCAAGTAGGAATGATCAAGTCGCCAAGAAACTTTCGTTTGCATGATACCTTGCACTACTCCAGCGCAATCTCTCATCCAAGAGATACTCCCATCCGGGAACAGTCCCAAAGATATAGATCTCATTTGAGTTTTCCAAATGAAGGCACATTACGGAAAGAAATTCATATTGATATATATGGCAGTACACACCACAATTATTATTTCGGCAACAAACAGTCTTTCCTTTATAAGAGCATCGTCATTGGGGTCACTTTGCACCTCTCCAACTTACGCTTTGGGTAGCCAAACTGAAATCAATTACCGAGCTATATATGCAATTAGAAACGGCAGAATTATATTTTGTATGATTGAAGAATACCTAAAAAAGTATACGATCTATGTGATCTATATAAATGGTGGAGTAATCATAAAGATGAATTCAAAGAAGAACTGTCGAAGATTCTACCTATTGATATTAACGGCTAAAATGTATTTAGAAATAGTGTAAAATTAGATATTGGTAGAGTGGTTAATTTGTTTGCTTCCCAATTCCTCCCATCGCCCCAGTCCGTCTTAGATGGTGCGGTTTGTTTGCGTAAATTTCGTCTATTGTCATATAATATACTGATAATCAATGCGGGTTAATTTCTTAAATGAGGAGAAGTACTGATCCTTAATAGATTAAATAATTAAGCACTAACGGGACAACTTGTTTATCCCGTCGATACTTTATGGTGCCCAAGAGACATATTTAATATCAAACTTTTGTAAAACACAAACAAGGATTAAAAATATTTGTCGTATAAAAATAATTGTGAAAACGAATCCGTTTTAATTAACGAGTTTATCACTTTTGCTCCTATTGCAACGCCAACATAAAGTTTGTAGATTCTCTGGCAACGTTTTGCCCCCCTTAGATACAGGAATAATACGGTCTATTTCCAATAACAGATGTGGCTCATCCTCTAAAGAAGCTCCACAACAAACACACTTATATCCATCCCTCCTTTTTATCTGTTCTCTTAAATTGTTTGTCATCAGTTGCCTTTGGCACACCATTGAATTTTTCTTTTCAATAACGGATGCTATATAATGGACATTTCCAAAGTCGGCACATCAAAATCCACAGTACATTCCAGAGAACTATTGCCACCGGAACTCACATATAAAAACCGATAAGAAGGATAATATTTATCTTCAATATCGAATGGCCGAATCCCAAGTTCACGATAGAGCCGATTCATACTGAAAAGCATGGTAAGCGTAGGAACTTCAGTATGTACGGACTTTATCAATGCCTCGCGCTCCGCGATGTACGATTTCTTACTCTGTTCGATAGCTGAAAACTTATTTACCAAATCTTCATGGAAAGCTAGGCTATCTTCATTGCAACTGATTTTAAAGTATTTGCATATATATTTAAATGGTTGATTCCTTGCATTAGCACAGACCTGTCTTGAACAATTATAGATATTGTCTGCCTCTTTGTATTTAGAAAATTCCGTTCGTTGATAATTCCAGATACTTTATATCGACAAAAGAGGATATACCGGCATCCAATTTTTGTTTATAATATTTATCGTATGAATGTTTTAGATTCTCTATATGTAAATTCAATTCGTTACAATCCTGAATATTTTCCTTTATAGAAACCTTCAATCTGGAGAACTTTCGAGATAAAAAATAGACAAACAGAAACAAACAATAACAACCATAAACTATCGCACATACTATCGCAGCAACGCATACAGCAACCCCAATATAGCAAAGCTATTAACGGCAAGACTATTAATGCCATGATTAAAAGTAATACACTTATTCCTCTCATTAATCTTAAATCATCTAATAAATATTCCGATAGTTTCTACAAAATTAATTGATTTCATCTAAGTTGTAAATATGATCGTGTCCCGAATACGTAAAAACGGACCCGTCGGGCGGTCTCACGGCTTTCGCACCACTCTCTTACGGACATGGGTCGGCATAAATACGGACGATATACCAAAGCGGAGGAACATAATCGATCGGCATCCGCCGACAAGTCATGTGTCGAGCTGCTCGAGGAACCGGGATTCG
>ERZ857922.3413-NODE-3413-length-13707-cov-4.006592_pt1 | contig 13707 bp, 7 predicted proteins | sample MGYA00519579_ERZ857922 | MGnify/ENA primary metagenome ERZ857922 (study PRJEB31778, sample SAMEA3449375) | human gut metagenome | biome: human gut; feature: human-associated habitat; material: faeces | place: United Kingdom | collected 2010/2012 ... | reverse complement strand
TCAACATCGTCAACAAGTCTGACCCGGCAAAGATACACACCGTCACCGTCAGTGCGCCCGACCCCACGCTGAAGCTCGACAAGACGGAGGTCACCCTGACCCCTTCGAACGGAACCGTGCAGACGCTGAAGCTGACCTCCGGCGCCGGATACAAATCGTATAGCGTTGCCTGGGGCGGCGGTACGCAATGGTTCAGCCTGCCCGCGACAGTTGCCGGCGGCACGAACGTGGATCTCAACGTGACAGCCAACACCGCCAACACCAACCCCAAGGAGGCCACCGTCACCCTGACCAATGCCGTAGACGGCGTAGCCAACGCCACCTTCAAAGTAAAGGTCGGGGCAACGGCACCTAAAGTGACGAGCTACAGCAACCCCTCCATCACCACCGCCACCGCCGTTTCGGCAAACACCGGCAGCGGAACAACCATTGAGCTTTGGGCCATCGACAACTCTTCCATCCAGGTGACGATCGACGCCATCGGAGGAAGTTGCGTGTCCGGCACTCCCAGCAATGTCAAAGTAACCGGAGGCAATACGACCAATCAACAGAATACTTTCACCATCACTTCCACCAACGGAAACCAGGGCAGCTTTGTCATAGCAAACAAAGTAGCCCCCAATCTGGACAAACTGACCTTTACCGTCAAGAAGAAAGCCGATGCTATCACCGCAAACAATCTATCGGTAACAGCGGCTCTCAGCGGTACAACCAATATCTCTGTCAACAGTAGTTTCGGTTGCACGGCCAGCGTCCTCAACAATAACTGGGGTTCCGGTGGCGGAGAATGGTTTCAATTTAATACAGCCGACGTAAATTATGGTAATAACAAGACGATACAGATCAAGCAGTTGAGCACCAACAACAACACGATCATGAAGCCTGTGACTATTCGCCTGACAAGCAAAGCTTCCGGCGGAGCCACTAAGGATATTACAGTGACACCGACGGGGTTTGTGGCACCGACGCTGTCGGCGACAAGCGGAACACTTAATGCTGTTGCTAAAAACGCTACAGTAGCCTTTACAACAACCTTTACTTTCACCAAACCTGCCGGGAGTATTGGTACAATTTCATCCAGCAATCCCGGCGTAGCCACTGTATCTGTAAGTGGAACTACTGTCACTGTTACTGCAAAAGGTAAGGGTACTGCTAACATATCCGTACCTAACGGTACAGGTGGTACAGCTTCTACTTGTAAGATAACAGTGGCTGATGCTATGTATAACGGTCAGCAGGCATGGGGATACTATGGATTTTTAATAGCTCCTGTAGATGCCGGATCAAGTTCTTGGAATAACAATTTATCTTCTATGTGTCCGAGTGGTTGGTATGTGCCCAGCGCCGATGAATGGCATACTATTCTGGGCGGAACTTCGGGAAGTAATAAGGCAGCCGACGCAGTATTTCAAGAATACAAAGGCAAGGGCGTGTTTGCTTTGGGTACGCGCTACTGGTCGTCGACGGAGCGCAATAGTTCCAACGCGTACTTCATGGACTTCTTCAGTTCCTACGCGTCCGTGCTCAACATCGGCAAGTCTAACAGCCGTCAGGTGCGGTGCGTTTCCCGTTAGATGAAGGCGAATTGCCTTCATCATTCGATTGATTCGATTATTTGATTTATAGACAAAATTACAAGCATTATCAACCCGGCCCCGCCCCAACGGGCGGCAAGCCACAAAATTAATTAATATGGCGAATACATTAAAAGTCTGGATGGCACCCAACTCGGTGACACCCGATCCGAAAGACAAGATCTTTGTACTCGAAACCACCGGCAAAGCCGACATCCACAAGATCTATGAAGAAATGCGTGCCGAAGACACCGGACTGCGTCTCGAAACGATCGTGCACTCGGTTACCCTCTTCCAACGCGTTTGTGCCCGTTTGCTGATGAACGGCTGGCAGCTCAACACCGGACTGTTCTACGCCGTGCCCCGCCTGCTGGGACTGGCTGAAGACGGCAAATGGAACCCCGAAAGCAACAGTATCTATGTGGCTTTCTCGCAAGACAAAGTGATGCGCGAAGAGATCGCCCTGACAACGATCAGCATCCTGGGCACGAAAGCCGACGTGATGTACATCACCGGAACGGAAGACCGCAAGACCGGCCTGAAGGACGGCACCATGACACCGGGACGCAACTTCTTCGTGCGCGGAGCCAACCTCAAAGTGCTCGGCGAGGACGAGTCGGTAGGCGTCACCCTGACCAACACCACGACAAAAGCCGTAGTGAAACTCGATGAAGACATGATTACGAAAAACAACCCTTCGGAACTCACGCTCCTGATCCCCGCCGACCTCGCCGACGGCGACTACCTGCTCACCGTACGCACCCAGTTCGGCGCCGGTAAGCATCAACTGAAAGAACCCCGCGAAGTTTCGGTTGACGTACATGTGGGTGACGGCGGCAATAGCGACCGCCCGGAAATCGAATAATCCGGTAAATTGGTAATTGTCCCCTACCAGCGTTAGTAAGTCACTCTTACCGGTACAGGATGGAGCGACTTCCCGAAAACAGATAAATATCAATTTTTCAACTAACAATATGTTTAATTTAAAACAAACGTGGAAAATCCACTCAAACTATCCCCCTTAATTCACAGCAATTTGACCCCTGTTAAATTTTTCCATTCTTCCATCCTAATCATTCTTGTTTTCTTCTTATTCTTCTTGTCAGTTATACCAGGTTATACATTAAATTTCGTTTATAAATATAATGATTCTTTTTTACTTTTGCATTTCCGTAGCGACTCTCCGAAGAGTTCTATGCGTATAGCCTGGTGTACAATTCTGTCCAGGACGGCATCGGCAATCGTCTTTTCTCCGATAACATCATACCAATCCCTTACCGGAACCTGTGATGTTATGACGGTAGATTTTTTACCATGCCTGTCCTCTATGATGTCCATCAGGTTCATCCGTCCCTGGGAATCGAAGGGTTGTATGCCAAAATCATCCAATATGAGCATGTCCAACCTCTCGATTTTCTTAAGTTCTTGCAGGATCGTACCTTTCGCCTTGGCGACCTTAAGTATCCCCATAAGTCTGGATGTGTTGGCATATAAAACTTTATATCCTTTTTGGCAAGCCTGGAAGCCAAAAGCGGTTGCCAGATAACTCTTTCCTGTTCCGGCACTTCCGGTAATGAACAGGTCTTTGCGTTCTTTGACAAAAGTCAGGTCAGCCAAACGCCCGGTAAGATTCTTGTCCAGCCCTCTTTCCACCGAGAAGTCTATTTCTTCAATGGTGGCCTTGTATCTGAATGAGGCCTGCCGGATAGCCCTCTCCACCGCACGGTTTCTGCGGTCATCCCATTCACTCGAGATCAGCCACGAGACGAACTGGTCAGTGGTCATGCTCTCCGTCCGATGTGTCTCCAAACTTGTTTTAAAGGCATAATACATGCCTTTGAGGTTCATGCCGAACATCTTTTCCAATGTGTCTTGATTCATTTCCATATTGCGTCTGATTAGTTTATTGATAATATTCTTTTCCTCTGATATTCCCGTGGGAAGGCATTTCCTTTTCTTGCCCGGCACTGTCTTCCAGCGGAAACTCATCTTGCCGGTTGTTAAGTATGCGTTCGATGATGGGATAATTGTACAGCCCGTAGCTTGTGGCCCAACGGCAGGCATTGGTCAGTCGGGTATTGCCGACCCTGCGTGCGAAGCTAAGAATGTCCTGGCATGATTTATAGGCTTGCTCCGGATGCTTTTTCTCTTCCATCACCTGACGGATATATGCCTCCACATCCGGATGGATAGCCGCCGCCTCACGTATAAATTTGTCCGGATTCCATTCCGTGATATAGCGATGATGTGAGGCCAGGTGCTCTTCCAGGGTCGTGTACCGGCAACGGGCTCTATTACGAATATGGGAAGCGATCAGCTCGTAACCGCAATAGATGCATACCTCGCGTGAGCTATACAGCAAGATGACCTTCTTGCCTATATAACGGCAAGGCACGCTGTAGTAATAGGCGTCTTCCCCCAGGCGGACATGGCCGTTTTTCATGACGGTAGCCCTATAACGCTGTTTTAGCTCAAAGCGGATAGGGTTAAGTTTGCGCAAGGAATCCCGTTCTACCTCCTCGAACTGTTCCCGCCGGCTGCATTTACGACCTGTCAGGGGAGCGTTGTTGTGGAGTTCCAGTGCAACACGGATAGCCGCGTTCAGTGAATCCAGGTCATAAAACTCACGTTCCTGTATCTTGGGATAGATACTGCGGTAGATTAGCTTGACCGCGCCTTCGACCAGTGCCTTGTCACGTGGCTTGTAAGCCCTGGCGGGGATTACGGTGCAACCGTAATGTTCGGCGAAGGTTGCAAAATCCTCATTCAGGATCGCCTCGTATTTACTGCTCTTGGTAACAGCGGACTTGAGGTTATCCGGGATGATGGCAGATGGAACTCCCTGGTAGTATAACAAAGCGTTTTCCGAAGCACGGATCAAATCCTCCTTTTTCTGGCTCATGACCGCTTCCACATAGGTTAACTGGCTGCAGGGCAGAATCGAGACAAAAACCTCGACAGGGATGATTTCTCCCGTATCAAGATCGATGATGGAGAGTTTGTCCCCGGCAAAGTCTATGAACACTTTATCACCGGCTTTATGCTCAAGATGCATGATAGGACGGCTGCAAGCTATATGCTGCTGAATCAGAATATAGAAGCGGGTGCGTCCATAACCATCCGGATGGGAAGAGAGATACTCGCGGTGTAAAGCCTCACGCGTAACCCCTTTCTTCTGAAGCCGCTTGCAATACTCAGGCAGCAACGACTTTAGTTCTTCCATCCGCTCACTTTCGGTCTTCACTTTGGTCTTTTCGTGGAATAACTCAGAGAGTTCCTGATCTGAAAGGGACAGTATCCCTTCATAATCCAAACCACTGCGTTGAAATACCTGTAAGTATTTCTTTACCGTGTTGCGGGAGACGGTTAACATACTGCTGATACTTTTAGTCCCATGACCCTGGGAGTAACAACGTAACATTTGACGAATCTTTTCCATTCCTAATTGTTTATTGGGCATAACTGACTTTTATTTGTTTTTAACAAACAAAATAGAATTATAGGCCGGATAAACAAGAATGATGCGCAATTTCTAGGAGATCACTTTCGAGTGAATTTAAGGGGGCACTTTCGAGTGAATTTAGGGGATCACTTTAAAGTGAACGGAGGGGGGCAGCTACGAGTGAATTTTCCAATTGATTAACAAACTTCAAACTTTTTTACTGGAATTAGGTAAAGGTTTTACATTTGTCGGAAGACAAGTCCGGTTTACTTTTGATGACGAACATTTCCGGGTAGATCTTGTTTTCTATAATCGTTTATTAAGATGTTTTATTTTGATAGATTTGAAGATCGGTAAACTTAAGCATCAGGATCTCGGGCAGATGCAGATGTATGTGAATTATTATGATCGTTATGTAAAACTCGATGATGAAAATAAAACAATAGGAATTATTTTATGTCGTGATAAAAAAGATACACTGGTTGAAATAACTCTTCCTAAAGATAACAGCCAGATCTTTGCAAGCAGATATAAAACAGTATTACCGAGTAAAGAAGCATTAAAACAATTGATAGAAGGTAAAACATCTTCATTATAATCCCATTTTCTTTTAAACTCCAATCGCATCTGTTAAACCAATAACAGATGCACCGATCGTTACGCAGCCCCCTGTCGGGGGTTACGCAGCTTTTCGTGTGCGTTTGTGTAAACAGCCACCCCGGGACAGTTTCCCGGCTTTGTTCCGCCTCAGGGCGGGCATTGTTCCGCTTCGCGAGCGGAGGTGGCTACTAAACATAGGCTGCCAGCGGGCGACCACATTCAACAGGCTCCGGCCTGAACGATCTTTGACATGATGAGATTGATAGGAAAAAGAAAATATTCTTGCCATCTTTTTTTTGTCTGTTACTTATTATATTTTGTTCCTTTACGAACGTTTAATACAAAATATACAAGCTATGGCAAAAATTACGGTAAAAGACACCGAGGTAGCAGTTATCAAGGTGAATGACGAGGATTATATCTGTATTACGGATATAGCACGTTTTAAAACAATCGAAACTTATATTGTTATCTGTAACTGGATGAGAAATCGTAATACGATCGAGTATCTCGGCATTTGGGAAAGTTTAAATAATCCCGGATTTAAACCTATCGAATTCGATAGGTTTAAAAAAGAAGCAGGATTAAATGCTTTCACACTCTCTCCTAAAAAATGGATTGAATCAACCAACGCGATCGGTTTAATTACCAAATCAGGACGATATGGCGGAACGTATGCTCATAAAGACATTGCTTTTAAGTTCGCCAATTGGATATCTATTGAATTTGAACTATACATAATCAAAGAGTTCCAACGCCTCAAAACCCAGGAACAAGCCCAACTCGGATGGAGTGCCAAACGTGAACTTTCTAAGATCAACTATCATATACACACGGATGCCATCAAGCAAAACCTGATTCCGCCGGAACTTACTTTGGCACAGGCGTCTGTTATATATGCCAGCGAAGCTGATGTACTCAACGTGGCCATGTTTGGTCTTACCGCCAAAGAATGGCGTGAACAGCATCCCGATCTGAAAGGAAATATCCGCGATTACGCCTCCATAAACGAACTGATCTGTTTATCCAATATGGAGAACCTGAACGCTGTATTCATTGACGAAGGACTGAGCCAACAAGAACGTCTTTTAAAACTCAACCAGATAGCCATCTCACAAATGAAAATTCTGGAAGTAACAAGCAACAAGCAACTTCTGAAATAACCCTCCCTTTTCCCTGTCAATCGCATCTGTAACCTATAGCAGATGCACCGATCGTTACGCAGCCCCCACGGCGGGGGTTGCGCAGCTTTTCGTGTGCGTTTGTGTAAACAGCCACCCCGGGACGGTTTCCCGGCTTTGTTCCGCCTCAGGGCGGGCATTGTTTCGCTTCGTGGGCGGAGATGGCTACTGAATAATTATTTAAAAAGACTGAATATGTTGTACGTAAAGTTTATTACCGGATGTCTGGCCACCACTTTATTACTGGGTGGCTGCACGAAAGAGACAGAACAAAAGGGCGCAGACCCTGTCACTCCCGACGCGGACAATTCCCGCCGGGAAGTTTTGATGACTTTGAAAAATAAGTTGTCGGTTAAACCCGTAACGTCGAAAGCCGCAAGCGCTACTGCCGGGACGAAAGCAGAAACACCCATCGCCACCGCCGCCGAAAACGCCATTTCGACGCTCGACGTGTACGTATTCGGTGCAACGCAAGAAAGCGGCGACTACACCTTCCAGGAACGCTTCGCCTACCGTGCCGACCCCAAAGACAAACTGCCCAAAGGAGCCACCGAACTGCAACTGAACACTACCGGTGCCGACGGAAAGGAAACGACCGGTCTTCTGAAACTCAAAAAAGGCCTCTTCGTCAAACTCTATTGTATCGCAAACGATACCACACTGGTCGACCCGGCTGACGGCAAGACCGTGAAACCTGCCGACTTCACTCCTATCACATTCGCCGAGGGCGAAGACGGTAATCCGAAGCTTGCTACTGAAGGAGTTCCCCAGGAGTCGGTCTTCACCACCTGGCATACCCGCCTGTTCACCGCAACAGCCAAGGGCGACACGCTGGCTACTCCCCTTGCTATGGCTGGCGCCTACACAACACCGATCGACCTGACAAGTTTCGATAACTCCGCCCGTGTGCAACTGGGCTTCAAGCTGACACGCCTCGCCGCACGTTTCGATATCGATGGGCAATGGACGGCGCGGTTCGGGTTTCTTCCCCATACGCGTATACGGCGACCTGCCCAAAGCCAAACCCGACCAGCTTATCACCTACCCGGTGCACGCTTTCTTTGGAGAGAATGCAAATAACGGATTGCAAACCGGAGCTTTCTACGCCTACCCCAACCCTAAAGACGACAAAGCATACATGATACTGAAAGGCAAATACAAAGTAAACGAAACGGAAATGAAAGACGTATCCTATCAAATCCCATTCATGCAACAAGGGGCCAACGGCAATGCCACCTGGTTCGATATAGCGAACAACCACCGCTATACCATCGCCATCACGCAGGCAGACGCCTACCACCTCGACGCCAATATACTCGTGGCAGACTGGGCAGACGACGGAAGCATCGAATACACCCCCGACAACAAGCCGGGGGAAATTGTCGTGACCATACCCGAAGCATTCAAGGACGATAGCGAATACGACGAAGAAGCAAAAACAGTCAGCATGTCGTTGCTCAAGGGAAGCAGTATTACGCTATCTACCACGTCGAACTCGCCACTCGGACTGACCAGAATATACGCCGGGGGCATTGCAGGGGAGAAATACGACTGGATGGAAATATCAGATCCCGTCACTACAACCTACCCCAACGGGCTGATCGGATATACATACACAGTCTCATTGAAAGACGATTACAAAACAGGCCGCTATCCACGTACGACATTGCGCTTCCGAAGCCTCACAGACGGCTCTGAAAGCATCCTCTTTATTGAAGCGTTATCCGTGCCTAAACCCATCGAAACGCAACAACCTCCGAAGGCTCCGAACGGAACCTCATCCAATCCCAACGACTTCGATCCCGAAACCCTCGAAACAAGCGTATACCGTATTACCGACAGTCGCACGCAAGTAAAGATCACCTGCCCCGACGGTGTGGAAGTGGAGAGCAAACCCACCTGGCTCGATGTTACACAGGCTTCACAGAGCGGGGCGGAAACCGTATTCGACCTGGTGCTCAACAACAGAGACGTGGTGGTAGACGGCAACCAGAGTTCCATCGTGTTCCATAACAAAAAGAAGGCAGGATTGAAAACCAATGTGACCGTTACCCTGCTCGATGCACCCGTTACCCCCTCGTACGAGGCGATCGGAACCGACAAAACCCATACGCCGGCAAACCCGGGTATAGCTCCCGACGACGTACAGATCGTCATCAAAAAAGACAACTCGGCCACCGTGAAGACAACCTCGATGGACGGAGTGACCGTAAAGATCGACTATCCTGAAAACACTCCCGAATGGCTCACACATAACGGTACTACAGCTACCAAAGCGGCAGCCGCTACTTCCGTCGCTACCCGTGCAGCCGTCATGAGCAAACCGCAGGACATCACTTTCAAACCCATCGAAAGCAAACTGGCAGGTGCACAAAAAGCGACCGTCACACTCAGGAATACCATCGGGGGAAAAGACTATGTTTTCACCATAACACCCGAAATGCTACCGGCAACGGCTGTCAAAGGGAAAGAAGTATCCGTACCCCTACAGGACGCACTGGCAGCGGATAAAAAGACAGCCACCCTCTACCAACTGCCCGGCGAGAACAAAGACAACTCGAAAATGCAGATCGCAGTCACCTCACAGGGAGGTAGCGCGCTCGTTATCGAAGGCGACGGAGCCAGCGTGACACCGGCAGAGAATACGGCTAACGAAGCAAATTATATTCTCAAACCGCTTTTACCGGACGGAACGAATGAAGCCACCGTCACCCTCCATGCCAAAAACTATACGGACAAGGAAAAGATGACAGACTACACGGTAACCGTATTGCGCTCCGACCTGACAGGAGCCACGGCCGCCACACTGACAGCAACAAAAGACCAGATGGCCACATTCAAAGCCTCTTCGCACGAAGGCTTCACCATCGATAAGACAGCTACCGCATGGCAGCCCGAAGGACAAACCGGCGGAAGCCAGTGGTTCGACATTACCGCCACCGAATTCGAGGCGGGCAAAGACAAAACTGTTACGGTCAAAGCGACGGCAACCACTGCTACCGCCACGGCACAGATACGCCCGGCTACCATTACGCTCAAAAACAAGATAGTGAACGGAGGCGACCTCAAAGTAGTCGTAACACCCGCCTACACCATACCGGCGCTTGTTACAGTTGGCGCAGCAGACCCCACACAGAATACACTCACGGCAGGGGCAGCCGCTTCCACCATTAAGCTATACCGGGTATCGAGCTCGAAAATAACGATCAAAGCAACCGCTATCGGAGGAAGCATGATTACCGACGCTACGGGAGTGACCGTTACGGGAGGAAACACCTACAACAACGAGAACACCTATGTCGTCACATTAAATAACAATGCCACCGGCGGTTCTTTCAAGATCGTCAACAAATCGGACGCTAGCAAAATACAGACCGTAACCGTGCAGGCACCCGTCGCCACCATGACGGCCACCAACCTTACGGGTCTGCCCGTCACGCTCGGTACCTCGCAAAACAGCACCGTCAACTCGCCCGAGGGCTTCCAGGCCAGTATCAACTGGGGAGGAGGCAACGCATGGTTCGACCTCACAGGCGGCGATGCCAACCTCAACTTCGCCAAGACGGTGAAGGCCGTCGGTGTGAAAGTAAAATCGAGCCTGGGCAACGTTAGCATCAAAAAGGCGACCGTGACACTCACCAACAAAATTCGCGGAGGAGCAAGCACCACATTCACCGTGCAGCCTACCATGGGAACACCTACTCTCAAAAAGACGGCGGCAAGCATCAGCGGAAGCCTGCCCACGGGAAGCAATATAGCACTGGCTAACAACACACGCCTGACTCTCTACAAAACCGACGCAGCCAACTCCACCATGACCATTTCGGCCACTTGCTACGGAGGATCGAAGGCTGTCATCAGCGGAACAGGCCTGTCGGTCAGCCCCAACAATACGCTGACTACAAACACGACACAGAACTATACCGTTACCTCTACAGCCAACTCCGGTACCGGGACGCTCACCATCTACAACTCCGACAACACCAAGACGGTTGCCCTGCCTATCACCATGGCAGACGGAGAGATCAGGATCAACGGAGCGGCAAACAACAATGCAAGCATCTCTTTATATCCTAAAGGAGGACAAACCAGCACCGTCAAAGTAAAATCTGCTACAGGTATTTCATCATGGAGCGTGTCGAACTGGGGCAGTGGCGGTAGAAGCGGATGGTTCTCACTGCCGGGTACTCCCGCAGCCGGCGAACCGACCGTGACACTGACTGCTGTAAACCAAGTCGCTACACAGAAAGCGTCCATCGTAACATTGAAGAACAAAATCAGCGGATGTCCCGACAGGACATTTACCGTGACACCTAATTTTAAGGCACCGGAATTAAGTGTTTCCAGCTCGTTGAGCCTGAATGCCGGACAAGACTATAATGTTCCATCCGTCACCATTTCCGGTACTTGTCCGGGAGGGGCTTCGATATCCGGTGAGAATTGGATTACGTATAGTTCTACTAATACGGACGATGCCACATACTCATTTACATTAAGTCTGGTTCCGGATAAGGACAACTTCCCCACAAGCGTGTCCGGCAATAAAACATTCACTATCATTAACAAGCAAAACACCAACTTGAAGACTACAGTGACTGTGAATATCACAGAGTCTAATCCATGGATAGCGAAAGATCTTTCCTCCTATGATAATGCAGGTGAACAACGTGTAGGAACAGGAGGTAAAACAATGACTGTTGAAGTATACGGCATGTTTGTTACGCCGACTTTTTATGCCAATTATAACGGTACGTATTGTAATGGTACAAACGGAGGAAACACTTGGCTGAATAACTCCAAACTGGCAAGAACCGATAAGAAAGTCAATAACCGCCGCAAATACACTTTCAACGTCGTTGTTAACGCCACAAGCGGAACCGATGCCGCTTACCAATGGCATGAGGCAAACCCGCAGATCAGATACAACGGTACCTCTATCAAGCAATATAAGATCATACGCGGAGCCTCGATCTATCCGTATCCGGCAGGAACTGGCAGCCCTTATTATTCTTGCGTATCGGTGGGAGGAAAATGGTGGGCACCGGTCAATGAAGGTGCAACACAGGTTGCCTCAAGCAATGTTTCTGAGACTAATAGAGGGAATTATCATCAATGGGGACGTAGTTATCCGACAAACCCTGGATGTGAAACTTTTAGTGGATTTGTAAATCTATTGTATTGGAACAAGCCACAGTATCTCACCGGTCAAAATAACAATTGGACAACTCATGTCGACGCAGAGACATTGTGGCAAAATGGACTCTACGACCCATGCCCTGCAGGCTATCGAGTTTCTACTGTTGACGAGGCAAAGATATGGCAGAATAATGGGACATGGGTTACTAATACGGGTAGAAAGATAACTGGAAGCAACGGAATTGACCTCTATTTGCCGGCATGCGGTTATTTTACGGGTAATAGCAGTCCTCAGAGATACAATGTAGTTGCAATGACTTGGACTTCAAGTCAACAAAATTACAGCTTTGCCTATCGCTTTTATACAAACAACGAAGGCCGCCTGGATTATATCGCAGATCCCAAATCAATGGCCTTACCGGTCCGCTGTATCAAAAAATAAACTATAACTTCAAAGAATATGCCCCCCAAACTCAAACTCCGGCTTCTTAAAGCCACCGGTTTTCTGGAATAGCCCATATCGCTATTCCGTATCTGCCGCCAGCGGGCGACAAACAATAAGCAGGCTTCGGCCTGAACGATCTTTGACATGATGGGATTGGAGAGATGATATGGTAAGCAACTTCATTGAGAAGTTTTCCCCCCATTTATTTTGAGATACTGATCGGAGTAAACTGGATTGGACAAAACACCGTTCTTATATTGTAGAACGTGTTCTGGAATACGGTTTATTTTCGGACTGGCAACTTCTCCGTAGCAGGTTATCTGTCACCGAAATAGCGAAACTGGCCAAACAGTTCCGCCAACTCGATACAAAAACCCTTGCCTTTATTTCTGCGATATCAAATACCCCTAAAGAAGAATTCAGATGTTACAATACCAAACAATCGAACCAGCCACCCCGGGACAGTTTCCCGGCTCGGTTCCGCTTCGTGGGCGGAGGTGGCGCCAATAAAAAGCGTTCTTTGACATGATGGAATAAAATTGAAACAAATAGGTATTACTATATTCATTATTATTTTCCTTTCAAGAGAAAAGTAATAATCTTATCTTTGTGTTCGTGCTTAAAACAACGGAAACATGGAAACAATGCCGATCAGAAAACTCCCGGTAGGGATACAGGATTTTACCTCTTTAATAGAAGATGGTTTTTTGTATGTGGATAAAACAGATTTGGTTTACCGGATGGTAACTACCGGTAAACCTTATTTCCTAAGCCGCCCGCGCCGTTTCGGTAAAAGCCTGCTCCTTTCGACACTCGAAGCCTATTTCCTCGGACGGAAAGACCTGTTCAAGGGACTGGCTATCGAACAACTCGAAAAGGATTGGAAAGTTTATCCGGTACTTCATTTGAGTCTGAATGCTCAATTCTATGAAAATAAACGAAGCCTGGAGCAAGTGCTTGATGCTCATTTTATTCAATGGGAAAAGAAGTATGGTGAAACGGATAAAGAAGTTGGGTATTCCGCACGTTTCATGCAAATCATCCAACAAGCCTGCGAGAAAACAGGAGAGAAAGTAGTCGTCCTGATCGACGAATACGATAAGCCCCTGCTGCGCACCTTGTTTAACGACGATCTGCACGACGTTTACCGCGAAATGCTGACAGGTTTTTACACCGTCCTGAAAGATGCCGACCGTTACCTGCGTTTTGTATTCATCACCGGAGTAACCAAGTTTTCGCAGTTAGGGATTTTCAGTAACCTGAACCAATTGATGGATATCAGTATGGCTCCCGATTATGCAACGGTTTGCGGTATGACAAAGGTAGAAA
>ERZ857922.3410-NODE-3410-length-13722-cov-3.670008_pt1 | contig 13722 bp, 3 predicted proteins | sample MGYA00519579_ERZ857922 | MGnify/ENA primary metagenome ERZ857922 (study PRJEB31778, sample SAMEA3449375) | human gut metagenome | biome: human gut; feature: human-associated habitat; material: faeces | place: United Kingdom | collected 2010/2012 ... | reverse complement strand
AGGAGCAATAGGTGTTGTGGAATTTGCTGGACAGAGAGAATCTGATGGACACAAACTACAGTAGTCACCAGTAGAAGCATAATAATTGGATGGACAAACAACTGTGAGCATTGAATAGAGTAGAGGGATAGGTACATTCATTGAGCCAACAGTCAGAGTTAGTGGCCACTGACCACGGGGCAGAATAGGAAGATGACACTCAATGAAATGATCTGCTGAAAAGGAGGATAAGGAGATGTGGCAATCTGTCACATTTACAGATCCGACTAAGAGGGACATGGAAATTCTTGTTGCTGGAGGAATATGAAGACCATAGAAATGGATGGATGCACCCACTGATTCGACTGTGAGAGGATTAGCTGAAGTGATTTGGATGAGAGGGAATTCAACAGACACCACATTACTCTTTTGGGTTGAAACCAGTATCTGTACATCATGAGATCCTCCAAAGAAGAGTGGTGAGATACATCGAATCATCGTATGATTCTGCTGAATGAGAGCACATTCTTCTCCTGAGACTAACACATCTGTATCTTTTATACCAAAGTTGTCTCCATGAAGTGTAAGCACATATTGCTCAATCTGTAATTCGGAACCAAAGGATGCAGAAGGATTCGATGGCCATGTTGATGCTGAAGTAATGAAGGAGATCTGAGGAGCCAAGTAGTCAAAGAATGGAGTTGAAGAGAAAGCAGATGTTTGGTTGAAGCGTTCAATAGTCACTGGGATGGCTAATCCTTGACCTGGAGGATGAATGAACTGAATATGAGTATGATTGCAGAACAGAATCGATGAATGAGGAATCATTTCTGTTCCAAAGAGAATACGCATATAACTGACATGTTTGTTCATAGAACAACCAAAGTTCTCTCCTATCAGAAGAATCCTTTCTCCTCCATTTGTTCTTCCAATTGAAGGAGTCATAGTCAAGATTACAGGTGATAGATAAGGATACACGACTGTATTTGTAGTGTAGAATCCTGTATTGATCATGAAGGAAGCTTCATCATTGAATGACTCTTCAGTTACGCAGATTACATCTGTACTGTTGTGAAAAAGAATGACCAATTGAATACCATTCATCAGACACTGAGTGGACTCTGAATCAAGATTCTCTCCATGAAGATGAACTCGAGCTTCACCTCCTGTAGGTATTCCATCAAGAATGGAACCATTGATATCTGAGACTGAAATAGTGTCAATACGAGGAGATGCTATTGGAATAGAAACTGAATTACTCATCTGTCCATTCACAGACACTGCAATAATTAAACCAATGCGGTCACTCTTCCTCAGTTCACATTGAATCCATGAATGAGAATGAGACATTGAAGTACAGTTGATTGCACCAGAAGCAATTCCACGAATATCAACCACTGGATTCAAACCAAAATCACTTCCTTCAAGTGTTATCACTTCGGTATCATATTGAAGAGTGGAAGGATTCACAATGGAAATTACAGGAGCATAGTAACTGGCAAAGACTTGAAGAAGGATTTGCTGTTGATAATGAATACGAACAGGAATGTGAATTCCCTCTCCAGGAGGAACAAGACAACTGATATGTGTGGAATTGATATGATTTAGCAGACAACGTTCAGATCCAAATGATACTGTACATGAAGAAGGGATGTTGTGACCAAAAACCTCAAACACATCGCCTCCAACAGTGTGGAAGAGAGAAGGATACTGAAGATAGTCATCGATTTCTGTAACATAATCATCCACTGAAAAGATCATCTCTTGTATGGTGTATTTCAATTGATTGCTTTGTTTGGATGATCGAGTGACATAGACTGTTCCAGAGCCGATTGTTGTAAGACAACTCACAAAGTCATCGTTGACAGTTTGAATCGAGCAAGAGTAGATTTCTGTCGAATTCTGAGATACAATACTCACAGTCAGATAAGCTTTCTCAAAGCCAAAGTTCTCTCCAAATAAGGAGAGAAGATAGGCAACTCCACTCTTAGCAATCATATAAGAGTTGATTGAAGGGGCCATCAATGGAATAGAGATGGAATTGGTTGTTTCTACATTGAATTGTTTGTAATGAATCATAAGCACAGCAACCACAAAAGGACTAGATACAACTGGAGCATATGCTGAAACAAGAGAAGAGTTAAATACTCCAGCTTCTGTTGATACACCATTGAAAGAAATCTCAAAGGAACAGAGATAACATGAAGTGAAGTCATTCGACACATCAACAAACACTTCCTCTCTCTTCTTGATAGTAATAGGAGTATTCAATGAGTATGAAATGGTTGTTGTGAAATAAGAGAATTCAACAGAAGCTCCACATTCTGCTTGCTGTTCTCCAATCCATACAATCCACTTTAGATTCTGACCAACACCAGCAGCAGTTGTACATTCAATCGCTGAATTGGATATGATGTGACAATTCCGAGCCGTGAATTCAAGTCCAGAGAAACCGTAAGTGGCTTGAACTGGACTTGATGAAGGGCCCAAGTTGCTTCCTGTCAGAATTACCACTTCTCCTCCCGTTAATCTTCCACAATTCATATTCTTGCATGTCAATGAGTCGATTGATGGTTTGGCATAGGACATGACAAAAAGATCAACAGAGAGAAGTCCATTCACTTCAATACTCCACGACAATCTGTTTCCATATCCAGGAACTGTTGTACAAGTCAGTTGAGTATGATTAATCGTTAGTTGGCATGATGGAGAGTAAGTGATTCCTTTCTCATTCACATATTCTACAACTACTTGTGAATTGTTGGTTCCATAATTCAGTCCATCAATCATTAGAACTAATCCTCCAGTGGTAGGAAGAGGAGTATTCAGCTTGTCAACTGAAATCACAATTGGATAACCATAAATGCTTTTGGACTGATAATACTCATTGGAGAACTGACCACCAACTCTCAATAACCAACGATTCTGATATCCTGATCCAGGAACAGAGACACATCGTAGAAGTGTGTGAGGTAATAACACATGACAAGGAGATGTGATGAAGGTTTTCTCATTAGAATCACCATAATGAAGAATCGATGAATTCTCTTCAATTCCCAGATTCTGTCCAGCAACAAAGATAACTTGACCTCCTGAAGTGAGAGCATTCTGAGTACCTGGTCCATACATACTAGTAATGATTGGAATACTATACGATAGAGAGGAAACAAACGGACTGGATTGTTGATCTGCCACTTTCACAACAAACGTCAACTGGTCACCAGATCCTTCAATACTTCGACACTCCAATTTCTGATGAGTCTGGATGAAATGACAATCTCTCAGCTCCTTCATTTCTCCTCCTTTCATCATATAGACATGTGTTACATTCATGTTTGATCCAAAGTTCATTCCAGTAAATACAATTGAATCGCCTCCCAGAGAGTTCAGTTCTTTTGATGTAGTGATAGATGTGATTGAAGGAATTTGGAATTCTCCATTCTGGATACTCGAGCAATGACCATACAAACAGAGTTCCCAAATGATAGTCGATCCATATCCATTGTTGATGTTACAACAAATGTCATTTGATGTACTGTAGGAACAAGAAGACAGAAGTGTATTAGAAGCATCTACAAGAGTAGCTGAAGCAGTAATAGCATTTCGCTGAGGAATTGCATTGTACAGAGATGCTGTTCCCATGTGTTCTCCAGAGAAACACACTCTCGCTCCTGTTGTTGACATTTGAGTCACTCCACTGATCTCAGTCACATTCACACCTTTGAAATGACTTGTAGATCTCGATAAGAAGGAACAATGATGAAGAATTGAATTGTCAATTGTTGATTTCCATTCAATTACCCATTGAATAGAATAACCCAAAGAAGCAGGAAGGATACAAGAAATGGAATGGCCAAAAGAACGAATCTGACAATCTCTTAAGAGGATTTCAGAAATGATAGAATCAGTTTGATCTCGAATGATTCCTTTCATCACATAACTGACATTGAATTGTGTCCCTGTTACTAAGGATCCAGATAGTTCCGAACTAATCCTATCGATTCCAATTGGACTCAGATTCAATCCTTCTACTGAAACTGTTGTATCAGTGATATTCAGCATTTGAGGAAGAATGGAACTGATTTGACAATCCTCTTCATCTAATACAATCAACTGGATTTGGATCCAATCCATTGCTACACCATTTGTGACAGTTACATTCACCATGAAGATTGGAACTTGCTCAAAGTCCAATCCAGCAGAAAGACTGAGCTGACCAAGTGTTGAATGAATCACTACTGGACAGAAGGGAGAACAGGATTCGATAGAAAAGAACAGGATTGGATTTACAGCATTTCCAGTAGTGACATTCAAGGGTGAACCTAAAAGAGATCCTACAGATTGACTCTCAGGAATGTGGAGTGAAAGAGATTTGCCATCAACAAATATGGGAGTGAAGGATGGCCAAGGAGATTGAGATTGATCATACTCAATTGTCACAGTGAAGATCGATGAGAGAGGTGGAACTCCATTATCAGTGGCACTCAAGGAGAAGATGAATCGATGAGTAGTTGATGAAGAATGGATCAAGTGCCCTTGGAGAGTGATTACACCATTATTGTCAATTGATAGAAGTGGATGAAGTGTTAATACTGAAAACACTACAGGAGATCCTTCAGGATCGATAGCAGTCACAGGAGGAGAAAGTTGAAGAGGATAGGTCATTCCCTCATTCACATGATAAGTGATATTATGAACAATTGGAGGTTCATTGACATCCGTAATGAGAATTGTAATTGGAATAGATGTTGAAATATTGAAGCAACCATGATCCACAGCAGTAATAAGGAGTTTAATGGATTCACGTGTCTCAAAATCAAAGATGGATGGATCCAACACTCGAAGCGAGTGATCATTATGAATACTCACATACGATGAGAAGGGAGAATCCATCATGAAGAATTCAATATTCAATTCATCCACAGAACCACAGTTTGATTGAGCAGTGAGAGAACCAATTACCTGATTCACAACAGGATTCTCATTCACTGAGAAGATTGTAGAAGGGATGGTCGGAAGAACAACATTACTCACTATTGTCACATAGACAATCGTTGAATCTGTCAATCCACCCTTATCAATCACTTGGAGATGTACAATGCATGTATGATTAGCAGAACTCATGAGAGTGAATTCTGGAACTGATTCATTTCCTGTTGATAGAAGAGGAGCTGTAGGATTCACTACAAATGCATTCTCACAAGATTGGTGTTGAATATGGTAAGTGAGACCTGGATTCTCATCAGGATCAAAAACAGTCAATGAAGGACCAATAATTGAATGAAGAGAGACAGGTGAGTTGATGGAGAAGAAGAAAGCATCAGAAAGGAAGGATGGTGGTTCATTCACATCTCGAACCATTATTGTAACCAATGTTTCAGAAGAAGCTCCATGACGATCAGAACACATAATTCGAAGCAGAAGAGATTTGGGATGAGTTGAATTCTCATAGTCCAGACCATCTTGTTTCAAATACAGACATCCTGTAGAGACTTGAATTCCAAACCAATCATTGACAGTGACAAGAGCAAATACAGGAGAATAGTTTTTGTCATTCTCATCTGGATCCACAGCTTGGAAACAAGGTGAAAGTACTGAATTCACAGGTAATCCTTCATCAACTTCAATTACATGAGGATTTGACACAAAGAATGGAGCTTCATTGATATCCAACAGATTAATAACAACAAATCCATTACCCGTTACTTCCTTTTGATCGACTATACTCATTGCAGTGAAAACAACAGGAATCACAAAGTGATTCATCGTTTCATAATCTGTATCTTCAAATACCTTAATCAAGGCAGTTTTGTTGTCACTCATTACAATACCAAACTCTGATGATGCAACCGAGAAAACCTTTGAGAAGAAAACTGATGAAAAGGATTCCTGATTAACAAGAGATAAAGAGCAATTCTCTATCACAGAATGAATTGGAGTATGTTCAGGTATTGAACAGACTAATGGAGTTAGAATTGGTTCTTCTTGAGGAGCAGCCACAAACACATTGGTTGTTCCTGAAGTACTAAGACCATGACTATCTGTTGCTGTGATTGTAAATTGCGTAGTTCCTTGAGGTGGTGTTGTGGAGTTGAGAAGAAGCATATATTGATTCAATTCTGTGGAAGTGACTATGAGAGACATATTCATGGATGATGAGACAACTGTTACTACAATAGGATCATTCTCTGGATCAATCACTGTGAATGGAGATCCAATAATACTTCCTATCTCTGTCTCACTTGTAATGGAAACAGTAGGAGTTAGACATAGGATAACAGGTGGTTCATTCACATCCAAGACTGTGATTGAAATGATACCATTTGTCATTAGACCTCCTCCATCAACAAGGACAATAGAAAGAAGATATCCAGATTGCTGTTCATAATCTAGTTGCTGCTTTAACTTAACACTGCAAGTATTTTCGTTTAGAATGAATACATCCTGATTGTTCCTCTGAATACAACGTACCACTCCATTTACTCCTTGATCAGGATCGGAGTATCGAATCACACCAATAAGACTATGGATGGCAGCAGCTTCTGATACTACAAATGAATTGGATAAGAGAATAGGAGGTTCATTAACATCATCCACAATGATTGTTACTTGGATGGAAGTACTCTGAGGAGATTCACTGATATCTCTGGCTCCAATTGTAATCGAATAGAGATTCTGAGTTTCATAATCCAAAGGATCACGATGATACAACTCTCCAGATATGGGATCCACTCCAAATACACTGCTATTCAAAACGAAGAAATAATTGGTTTGACCATAATCTTCATCTTCTATTCTCAGACCAGTAGGAATCAACTCAAAAACTGTATGATTCTCTGCAATATGGATAACAGATGATGGAATATGAAGGATTGGAGCTGTATTGATATCCATGACATGAATACTAACAGAACAAAGAGTAGACATGGAAGGAATACCATTATCTTCAACTCTGATTTGAAGAGTATAGTCTGACTGATTCCAATAGTTGAGAGGAGAAAGAAGATAGATTGAACCATCGTTCTGAACTTGGAAGGTTGACATTTCTGACAGAAGCATCAAAGAGAGTGTTTGTTTTCCAGCCAATACTTCTCGATCGGTCACATTCACAACTGTTACCAGAGATCCAACAGTCAGATTCTCATATACCATGAAAGGAGCATTCCAGAAACAACCACATACAGGTGCTTGATTCACCTCATTCACGATGATTGTGATAGGTTGAGAAGATGAATGACCTGTATTATCTGTTACCGTCACGGTTACATTCAGAAGAGGAGTTGTTTCAGAGTTGAGATTTCCTGTTATCATCAGTTCACCAGATTCAGAATCAATTGTGACTCTGTTATCTCCACTGATGGAATAATGAACATCACCTCCTTCAGGATCTGTAGCAACGATAGTAGTAATAATAGTACCAATAGGATCATCTTCATTAATAACAACTGTAGTGTTTGCAATAAAGAGAACTGGAGGTTCATCAACATCCACCACATGAACTGTAACATTCTCACATTCCATAAGGAATTCCACATCCGATACACAGATCTCGACTACATATGTGGTTGTATTCTCATAATCCAGTTGATCAATAACTATCAAATCCATTGAAGAACCTGTAGAATTGAAAGGACAATGAAGTGGAGAACCAATACAAGAGCTCGAGAAGGTGAGTTGATCCTGATTCTCATCTCGAATCAGAGAAGGAATAGAAAGCATGGAATTCAACAAAACATCTTCAGAGACATAGATATCCTTCTGAATAAACTCTATGGAAGGTTTGCGATTCTCTCTTCTTACATCGAGATGAATCAAACATGAATCATTAAGTCCCTTAGAATCTGTTACAACTGCCATCATTTCATAATGATCATGATCATCATGATCCAATAATGAGCTGTTTGAAACGAAAAGAGTACCAAGAATGGGATCAACAGTTATTGGAAGTGTTGGATCCTCTTCATGAAGTTTTACAAGGGAGTATGTGATTGAATCATTGAGATCTGGATCTACTGCAATCAATGGAGGAGAAATGAAAGTATTCACTGGACTCTTCTCAGAGATACTTCGTAAAGCAGAACATGATGATTGTTGAATCACAGGTTGTTCGTTTACATCTTCAACCATGATCGTGATGATTCCTGATGCTTGTCTGTCAAACTGATCAGTCACAAGGACTGATAGAGAGAATGAAGATCGAGTTTCATAGTCAAGAGGATGAAGTTGTGAAATGATTCCAGAAGTACTATTGACTGTGAAAACACCTTCAGATCCAGAAACAAGTTCAAAATGAAGGGGAGATGAATAGATTCCAGTGACTGTAACAGGAGGAAGGAGAACAGATCCAACTGGATTGGATTCCAGAAGAGAAATCATAGTGTGTTTGACTGAAAAGCTCACTTCCTCTCCATAGAAAGATATGATAACAAAAGCGGTATCTGTGAGACCATAAGGATCTGTTACAGTGACTGTTGTGTTATAGATGATCCATGGATTGATTGTGATATCTACTAACCGGATCTGGCCCAAACTGTCAATAGAGAACAATGAACTATTGATAGAGAATATCAAGATATCATTCTCTGGATCCTGAGCAGTGATAGGCAGACCAATGACTTCATTAGATACAAGAGGCAGAGTTCCAACACGATAGAGTGTATTCTGAGAGAAGAATGGTGCTTCATTGACATCCAGTAGATTCACAATAAGAGTCATCTCACTGAACAAACCATAACTATCAGTAATAACGATTCGAAGAATCCATTTCGGTTGAATCTCATAATCAAAGTAATCCGAATGAGCTAATCGCACAAATCCATCCTGAGAAATGTTAAATGGACAAGGAAGAGGAGAGTTGATACATGAAAGGGAATACACAATCGTATCATTGACATCAGGATCAATGTATCGAAGTTTGGAACCAAGGATTGTTCCTTCTGTTGTTTGTTCACTAACCGAAATCACATTCTTCTTTTCTGATTGACTCCAGTTATTGGATGGATCAAAGATGGGTTTCTCTGGAATATCCAGGATCTGAAGATGGATGAAAGAATCACAACAATAGGTATTATTGATGAGTTTCTCGACATGGACAGGGAGAATGATTCTAGACATGATATGGTAACAGAAAGAATACGTTGCATTCACTGTAGTCTCATAATCCACATCTTCCTTTAAGAATAGAGAACCAGAAAGTGGATTGATTGCAACAAAGTCATTGGATTCGATAGAATAGTGCAGAATACTACCATCAAGATCCTCAGCTGAATAGACACCAATGAAAGTATTAACAGGTGAATGCTCAGATACACTGATGTATTCAGGATAACAGAGTGGATTTCTAAAGACAGAAAGAACTGTGATGGGAATAATACGAGATGAACATAGAATAGGAATTCCTGAGTGAAGAGTTAAGGGAATACTTGGATAGAAATGAAAGGATATGTCACAGACAGTCACATTCATTCGATATACTGAAGCAGATATCAATGAAGAGACAAGCGTGATGATACCAGAATGACTGATATGGAAAGGATTGTATCCAATCGAATCAATCATACTCATTGAGAATGTATGGTTCTGTCCCCTATCCTATGTATGAAAAGACTCAAAAACCATGACAAGATCCTCAATAATAACAGAGAATGACCACGAAGAAGGATTTGTGTCCATAGTAAGAGAGATAGCTTCTGTGAGAATCAAAGGCGGTTCATTCATCTGAAGTGAAGGAATACAATCTATCTTATGTAAAGGATATGTCTCGGACTGAAACATGAAGAGGTAGAAGAGTTGAAACTGTTGAATTGAGTAATCGAGCAATGATTTGGATCTCATAAGAATTCTGAGACTCATACTCCAAAGACTGTTGAGTACAAAGGGTTCCATTATTCTCAATGATAAAGAGGCTATTGTCTATGCATTATGTAATGGGAGAAGAGTCACCAGAGAAGAATTGAATAGGACCAAGTCGTGGATCCAATACTTCAATAACAGAATCAACACAAGAATGAGGTGGAAGATGTTCATCAAATGAGCAATTCTTCACAGAAAGAGTCCATAATGGAATACGCTGAGGTTGAGACAGAAGAATAGTGGCAATAGCTCTAGAATGAAATGAATGATCAATGATTACGTGTCATTCAATGAAGGAGAACCATTATCAATTACCATAATATGAAGGAGAATCCTATCAACAAACTGATTGAATAGATCAGGATTGATGAAACTGAGAGTACCATATAGAGGATCAATAACGAAGTGAGGATTGGTAGCTAGACTACTTAGAGTGGAGGATTCTTCTACTAGTGATTCTCCAATAGAAATCAAACGAAGAATAGAGAATGATAATACTTGATTCTCATCAGGATCAAGAGCAAATACTGTTCCTATGACAGTATTGTTCTCAGCATAAAGAGGAAGTTGAAAAGTGGCATCAGCGATAACAGGAGGATGATTCAATTCTAAATAATAGACTCTAACCTCACAGACAAGAGAAGATACTTCATTCTGAGCAGTGATATTGAATAGGAAAGGAGAATGCGATTGAAGAAGCTGTAAGTCAAATACAAACTGAAACTCTACTTCCATTGTGGCACTAGCAGTCAAATCGAATAGAATCGATTTAGAGGCATAGATGTATCTAATAATTGGAGTTGATATAGTCAAATCTGATGACTCAGGAATAGAGGAGATGAATGGAATAAGAGTTACATAATCAGTAAGGTGATTGTTGAGATGAACATTGATGTATCCATCAGAACAAAGCGATTGATTCTTGTCATCGATAAAAGATACTCGTTCATATAACCTAGAATTGATGATATAGAGAAAGGATACGTTCCATTCATACAGAGATGATGAGAATCGGGGAAGAAGATTTCACTTCGAGTTGAAGGATCAGAGTCAGTAGGACCAGAACACCAACCAAAAGGAACAGGAAGAGGACGATCAGAACCAGAAGGACAATACACATGAGCACCACCACAACGAATCGAAGTTGAATTCGTACTTGATGGAGGACAGAAGTAACCAGGCGAACAAACACCACTACATGTGTTATTCCAGAGACCAAACTCAGATCCATAATAACCATTGGAGCAGGGATAATCCTCGAAAGAGACAGTACCAGTTGGACAGTAATAACCAAGAGGGCATAATCCAGAACATGTTGATGAAGATAAGCCAGTAATGTTTCCATAGGTTCCAGGAGGACATTCTTCCATGTTACCAGAAACACAATAATGGCCAGGAGGACAAGCAACAATCTCATAACGATTTGTTACATTAACTGATAATGGCCCAGAAATGAAGCCATCAGGAACCGGAATTGGAGAGTCACTTCCTTCAGGACAATATACATCAACACTACCACAAGGATGATTTGAATAATCTGTAGATCCTTCAGGACAATAGAAACCAGGAGGACAAACACCAGAACAAGAGGAAGAGGAGAGGCCTTCAACAAGACCATAAACACCAGGAGGACAAGAATACAACGATCCATTAACACAATACGAACCAATAGGACAAATCCATTGTTGGAAGCGATTCTTCTCATCAACATAAAGAGGACCAGAATAGTAACCATCATCAACAAAAAGTGGATACGATGATCCAGTAGGACAATAAACAGTAGCATTACCACAATCAATAGTAAATGAAGAGGAAGAACCAGAAGGACAAATAAAACCATGATGACAAGCACCTGAACAAGAAATAGAAGATAAACCATATGAATCACCAAAGAAACCAGCAGGACAAGAATAAAGAGAACCATTCATGCAATAATGACCAGGAAAGCATAAAGAAATAACAAAATGATTAGAAATAGGAGATGAATCAGGTCCAGAATAATAACCATTAGGAACAGGAATAGGAATAGGTGATCCAGCAGGACAATAGAATCCAATTCCACAATCAATCATTGATCCTCCACTACAATAATATCCAGCAGTACAATTCATCAATTCTGATTTCTGAGTAATAGGAGATGAATCAGGTCCAGCGATATATCCTTCAGGTACTTCTTTAGGAGATGATGATCCAATTGGACAATACTTATTCAATCCACATTCATTCTTCATTCCATTATCACAATAGAATCCAGATGGACAAATCATTTGAGATGTTCCATGAATTTGATCTTCTTCTTCTGGAATCACATAGTATCCAGATGAAATGGGAGTAGGATCAGATGAACCAGCAGGACAATAGAATCCAATTCCACAATCAATCATTGATCCTCCACTACAATAATATCCAGCAGTACAATTCATCAATTCTGATTTCTGAGTAATAGGAGATGAATCAGGTCCAGCGATATATCCTTCAGGTACTTCTTTAGGAGATGATGATCCAATTGGACAATACTTATTCAATCCACATTCATTCTTTATTCCATTATCACAATAGAATCCTGGTGGACACTGTAATTGTTGATATCTTTTGTTTTCACTTTCTGTTTCTGGTGCACTGTAGTAATGTGGTAATACTTGTATGGGTTGTTTGCTTCCTTCAGGGCAGTAGAATCTAATGCTTCCACACTCATATCTTGTTCCATTGGTACAATAGTATCCTTGTTCACATATTGTTTCTCCACTTCTGATGTTTTCGGCTACTGTTGTAGGTGTTGTGTAATATCCATCTCTCACTGTTTTGGGGGTTGATGATCCCTCAGGACAGTATACATTCACTGCACCACAAGGATTTTGTGTTGATGTTGTAGAACCTTCTGTACAAAAGTATCCTTTTAAACACATTCCTGAGCATTGTGGAGTTGATAACCTTGTTTCGTTTCCATAGTATCCTGCCAAACAGTTTTTGATCACTCCTGATGTGCAGTAGCTTCCAGCTGGGCATTCCTTTTTATCGTACCTGTTTGTTATAGAGACATTGATCGGTAAAGAATAATAACCATCCTCCACAATTGTAGGAAATATGGATCCTTGTGGACAGTATAGGAATGCAGCACCACAGTCATGACGTATACCGTTAGCGCAGTAGTACCCACGCTCACAAAGATACTGTTCATATCGGTTTTCGACGGATGCTGATAATGGTCCAGAGTAATAACCAGTTAAGACGGCGATAGGTTCTCCTGATGCTTCAGGACAATAGTGATTGGCATCCCCACAGTTCGATGCCGTAGCTGATATACTTCCTTCGTCACAATAATATCCAGCAGTGCAATTGCCGCTACAAGTACTAGTTGTTAGTCTTTGTACATTACCATATGTTCCTGCAGGACACAGCGTTCGCACTCCACCTCGACAGTAAGATCCCTGGGGACAATTGGCTGAACTTATTCGCGGATATCTGTCTTCAGGTAGGGTATAAGTTCCAGGCGTACTCTGTTGATGACCATTATTCATTTATTGTACTCTTGTCGGTATTGCCGCTCCAGTTGGGCAGTACTCTGTCGGATTGGATGGACAGATTAATATTTCTGTTTCCAGCGTTCCTATCGTTTATCTGAGTGCAATACTGAATACCACATGAAGGACAGTAATATCCTTCAGGACAAGGTCCTTCACACCTTTCATTATTGTACTGATGTCCTATTACTGCGTAGTAACCTATTCATGAATCTCACACCATTTTGGATACCTTTGGCACAGATTCCTGCGCAATACTTGGATGTTAGTTCATTGTTATCGAATATAGTCGAGTATTCTCCTGCTGTTGTGAATCCGAAACTGCGAGAAGAACACAACTGTTTCTTTCCGTATCTGCAGAAATACCCTA
>ERZ857922.3404-NODE-3404-length-13740-cov-4.032590_pt1 | contig 13740 bp, 12 predicted proteins | sample MGYA00519579_ERZ857922 | MGnify/ENA primary metagenome ERZ857922 (study PRJEB31778, sample SAMEA3449375) | human gut metagenome | biome: human gut; feature: human-associated habitat; material: faeces | place: United Kingdom | collected 2010/2012 ... | reverse complement strand
TTACGGCCCAGGGAATTGAGACAATACAACGGAAAGAGGAGAACAAGCTGCGCCGTACCTGTGCGAGGATTGAAGAATTGATCAAAGAATATCAGGTAGAGAAGATCGTGCTTGGATTTCCAAAACATATGAATAATGATATCGGGGAGCGTGCACAGAAGTCATTGGAATTTCGTGACATGCTGGTTCGTCGTACAGGACTGGAAGTGATCATGTGGGACGAGAGACTTACGACAGTAGCGGCAGAGCAGACACTGATCGAGAGTGGTGTGAGAAGAGAAAACAGAAAGCAATATGTCGATAAGATTGCTGCTGTGTTCATTCTCCAGGGATATTTAGATTCGATTTATATGCAGAAAACAGCAGAATAGAGGAAAATCATATGGAAAAGGCAAAGTTTACTTTCAGTGATGGAAGTGGAGCAGATGAGTTCTTTGTACTTGAAGAGACAAAGATCAATGGTTCCGCGTATATTCTTGTAGTTGATTCAGAAGAAGATGACGCAGAATGCCTGATTCTCAGAGAAGTTGAAGAATCAAAAGACGCAGAGAAGACGTATGAGATCGTGGAAGACGATACAGAGCTGATGGCAGTTTCCAAAGTATTTGAGGAATTGCTGGAAGACGTCGATATTGAGATGTAATTGCATGAAAGAAATACGAATGTAAGAGAAACTGCAGACAGGAATACTTTTCTCACTTTTGCAGAAGTGTCAGAAAAAAGTCTGGAGTTCTTTTTACAATATAGATAGGAGGCAGACAGATGGAAGCAGATAAGACACAGAAGCTTCTGAAAGAGAAGTTAAAGGAAAAGGGGCTGAAGGTGACTCACCAGAGACTGCTTGTTCTGTCCGTACTTGAAGAGAACAGTGGGAGTCATATGACAGCGGAAGATATCTATGATCTGGTATCAGAGGATTATCCGGAAATTGGGCTTGCCACAGTATACAGAACATTACAGCTTTTGTGGGATATGCAGCTGGTAGACAGGATTAATTTTGGGGATGGATGTGTGCGCTATGAGATCGGACATTTACTGAATGGGGAGACAAAGCACAATCATCATCACCTGATTTGTAAGAGATGTAACAAGGTGATGCCGTTTGATGATGACCTTCTGGAGAGTCTGGAAGATCATATCGAGAAGGCAACCGGCTTCCATGTCCTGGACCACGAACTGAAATTCTACGGACTGTGTAAAGACTGTATGAAGAAACAGAGATAGTGGAGGTGTATATTTTTTGAAAAAACAGAATAATGGAAAATTGCGTATCATACCGCTTGGAGGTCTGGAACAGATTGGTATGAACATTACTGCGTTTGAGTATGAAGACAGTATTGTTGTTGTAGATTGTGGTCTTGCGTTCCCGGAAGATGATATGCTTGGAATCGACCTTGTAATTCCGGATGTAACCTACCTGAAAGATAATATTTCCAAGGTAAAGGGATTTGTTATCACGCACGGTCATGAGGACCATATCGGTGCATTGCCGTATGTACTCAAAGAGATCAACATTCCGATTTATACAACCAAGCTTACAATGGGAATCATTGAAAACAAGCTGAAGGAGCATAATCTGCTTCGTGGAACGAAGAGAAAGGTTGTACGTCACGGTCAGTCAATCAATCTTGGAAAGTTCCGGATTGAATTTATCAAGACGAACCACAGTATCCAGGATGCGTCCGCACTGGCAATCTATTCACCGGCAGGTGTTGTTGTCCACACAGGAGACTTCAAGGTTGATTATACTCCGGTGTTTGGAGATGCGATCGACCTGCAGCGTTTTGCTGAGATCGGTAAGAAAGGCGTGCTGGCACTGATGTCTGACAGTACGAATGCAGAGCGAAAAGGATTTACGCAGTCAGAACGTACAGTAGGTATCACTTTTGATCACATTTTTGCAGAGCATCAGAATACAAGACTGATCATTGCGACATTTGCTTCGAATGTTGACCGTGTACAGCAGATTATCAACTCCGCTTATAAGTATGGCAGAAAGGTTGTTGTAGAAGGTCGTAGTATGGTGAATATCATTTCTACAGCATCAGAATTAGGATATCTGAATGTACCGGATAATACATTGATTGAGATCGATCAGATGAAGAATTATCCACCGGAGAAGATGGTGCTGATCACAACAGGAAGTCAGGGAGAATCTATGGCTGCACTGTCAAGAATGGCAGCTGACGTACACCGCAAGGTTACAATTCAGCCGAATGATACGATCATTTTCAGTTCCAACCCGATTCCTGGAAATGAGAAATCGGTTTCACGTGTGATCAATGAACTCTCTGCAAAGGGAGCAGAAGTTATTTTCCAGGATGCCCATGTATCAGGACATGCCTGTCAGGAAGAATTGAAGTTGATCTATTCTCTCGTAAAACCGAAATATGCGATTCCGGTGCATGGTGAATACCGCCATCTGAAAGCAAACGCAGGTGTTGCGAAGAGCCTTGGAATTCCGAAGGAGAATGTATTTATTATGCAGTCCGGTGAAGTACTTGAACTGTGTGATGATTACGCTAAGGTTGTAGATAAGGTTCATACAGGAGCAATCCTGGTAGACGGACTTGGTGTTGGAGATGTTGGAAATATCGTTCTTCGAGACAGACAGCATCTTGCAGAAGATGGTATCATTATTGTGGTTCTTACATTAGAGAGAAGAACGAACCGCCTGCTTGCAGGACCGGATATCGTATCAAGAGGATTTGTCTATGTCAGAGAGTCAGAGGAGCTGATGGATGATGCAAGAAAGGCTGTTTCAGAAGCCCTTGAGAAATGCCTGAAAGGAAGACATACAGACTGGAATAAGATCAAGCTTGTGATCCGTGATGCAATGAATGACTATATCTGGAAGAAGACAAAGAGAAGACCAATGGTGATCCCGATCATCATGGATGTGGATGTGTAAGATATGATAGTAGATGAACGTATTATTACATTCATCAATTCTATGGATACAGAGAACAGTGAAATACTGGAGACAATTGAACAGGAAGCTCTGGCGGCGGATGTACCGATCATCCGACGAGAGATGCAGAGCTTCCTGGAGGTTCTCCTTTTGATGAAAAAACCTATGCGCGTTCTGGAAGTCGGAACTGCCGTAGGTTTCTCTGCGTTATTGATGAGTGATTACCTGCCGGAAGGTGGACATATAACAACAATAGAGAATTATGAGAAGAGAATCCCGATTGCGAGGGAGAATTTCCGCAGAGCGGGAAAGGAAGAAAAGATTACTCTGATTGAAGGAGATGCGACAGAAGTACTTGCGGAAATGGAAGGAACTTTTGATTTTATCTTTATGGATGCCGCGAAAGGGCAATATATTCATTATCTTCCGAATGTGTTGCGACTACTTTCGGATGGAGGCTGTCTTGTGTCAGACAATGTGATGCAGGATGGGGATATCATAGAATCCCGTTTTGCGGTAGAACGCAGAAATCGTACAATACATGCGAGAATGCGGGAATATCTGTATGAATTGAAACACAGAGAGGATCTGGTCACATCTATTATTCCGCTTGGAGATGGTGTGGCAGTGAGCATAAAACAAGGAGTAGAAAAATGAATAGACCGATCGAACTATTGATCCCGGCGAGCAGCCTGGAAGTGTTAAAAACAGCTGTAATTTTCGGTGCTGATGCAGTATATATCGGAGGAGAAGCATTTGGGTTGCGTGCGAAAGCAAAAAATTTCTCTATGGAAGAAATGAAAGAGGGAATAGAATTCGCACATGTACATGATGTAAAAGTGTATGTTACAGCAAATATTCTTGCCCACAACGATGATCTTGAAGGGGTAAGAGAATATTTTGAAGAGTTGAGAGAGATTAAACCTGATGCACTGATCATTGCAGATCCGGGAGTGTTTGAGATTGCAAAAGAAGTATGTCCTGAGATTGAGCGTCATATCAGTACACAGGCGAATAACACAAACTATGCAACTTATAACTTTTGGTATCGCCAGGGTGCAAGTCGTGTGGTTTCAGCAAGAGAATTGTCTCTGAAAGAGATTAAGGAGATCAGAGAAAGAATTCCGGAAGATCTTGAAATTGAGACATTTGTCCATGGAGCAATGTGTATCTCTTATTCCGGACGCTGCCTTCTGAGTAATTATTTTACAGGAAGGGACGCAAACCAGGGGGCATGTACACATCCATGCCGTTGGAAGTATGCAGTAGTCGAGGAAAAGAGACCGGGAGAATATCTGCCGGTCTATGAGAATGAACGCGGAACTTATATCTTTAATTCAAAAGATCTTTGTATGATTGAGCATATTCCGGAATTAATTGATGCGGGAATTGACAGTTTTAAGATCGAAGGACGAATGAAAACAGCACTTTATGTTGCAACAGTGGCGAGAACTTACCGTAAAGCAATTGATGATTATCAGAAAGATCCAGAGCTTTACAAGAAGAACATGCCTTGGTATCTGGATCAGATTTCAAACTGTACTTATCGTCAGTTTACGACTGGATTTTTCTTTGGAAAACCAGATCATGAGACACAGATTTATGACAATAACACATATATCCGAGAGTATACTTATCTTGGAATTGTCGGGGCTGTTGAGAATGGGCTTGCAAGAATTGAACAGCGCAATAAGTTTTCTGTAGGTGAGACAATTGAGATCATGAAGCCGGACGGAAGTAATGTTGAGGCAAAGGTTCTCCGGATCCTGAATGAGGATGGAGAGGAACAGGAAAGTGCACCGCATTCAAAGCAGGTTCTTCATGTAGAACTGAGCGAGACACCAGCTCAGTACGATCTTCTCAGAAGACAGGAAGAGGATAAAGAAGTTAATTCATAGAAGAGTCTTAGAAAGTTCAAAAATATTGTCGGAGTTTTCCGATAGCACTTTTTTCGATACGGGATACATAGGAGCGGGAGATGCCCAGTTGTGCGGCAATCTCCCGCTGCGTGTATTCTTCTCCCTGATACAGTCCGTATCGCATTTTCAGTACAAGTTTTTCTCTTGGAGAAAGTTCATTTTCCAGTTTTTCATAGAGCTTTTGAATATTGTCCTTCAGATGAATCCGCTCTGGAATATCTGTTTCTGTAGATTCGATGATATCGTAGAGGTTGACTTCATTTCCTTCCCGATCTGTGCCAATCGGTTCATAAAGAGAGATTTCATGGCTGCATTTTTTTCTGGCGCGCAGATACATCAGGACTTCATTTTCTACACAGCGGGAGGCATAGGCAGCCAGACGATTTCCCTTTTCAGGATCGAACGTAATTACAGCTTTGATCAGGCCAATCGTGCCGATGGAAATCAGATCTTCCGGATCTTCACTGGTATTTTGGTATTTCCGTATAACATGGGCAACGAGACGGAGATTGCGTTCAATTAAAATATGCTTGGCTTCCAGATCGCCCTCGGTGTATCTCTGAATGTATTTTTTCTCTTCCGCCGGTGTGAGGGGATTAGGAAATGCTTTCAAGACAGCACCTCTGGATGCATTTAATATAGTTTATGAAAAAATGTGGAAATTGTGCTTTTCCATATGCTCAAGTTCTCGGAAACTGATTGACAAATCGATATTCGGAAGTTATGATATCTATACATTCTCGGAATGTCAGTTCCGAAAATCAAATCCGGCTGATTCAGCCAGAATTTCAGCAGCTTACAATGGGGTGTAAGAAGAACAGGTGCGCTTGTGACTGGGAAAAGGAAGGAGCGCATATGAGTTTTAGTACAGTAAAATCCGCGGCAATGGAAGGGCTTGCGGTAGAAATGGTCTATGTGGAGGCGGATGTCAGCAATGGACTTCCGATTTTTCACATGGTGGGATATCTGTCATCAGAGGTGAAAGAAGCAGCAGAACGCGTACGGTCTGCAGTCCGGAATTCAGGTCTTGAATTTCCTGCGAAACGTGTGGTGATCAATCTTTCGCCGGCAACTATGAGGAAAAGAGGAGCGTCATTTGATCTTCCAATCGCAGTGGCGATTCTGACGTCACTTGGCGTTTTACAACAGAATAGAAGAATGAAAGACTGTATGATCATCGGAGAACTGGGATTGGATGGACAAGTCAGAAAAGTTCCCGGGATTCTTTCTATGGTATCAGAGGCAAAGGTACAAAAAGTTACAAGCTGTATTGTTCCGAGAGAAAATAAAAAGGAGGCAGAACTTGTAGAAGGGGTTCGGATCATTGCAGTTGGAAGTCTCAGGGAATGTATCAGTTATTTGGAAGATGGAGACAGAACAGGTGGAGAACAGAGATATCTTGGTGAAAAAGAGGCTGATAAAATAGAAGACAGAGGAAAAGTGGGAGAAGAAGTACCTGATTTCGCAGACTTATATGGTCAGGAGAATGTTCGTCGGGCAGCGGAAATTGCTGTGGCGGGAGGGCATAATCTGCTTATGGTCGGACCACCAGGAAGCGGAAAGACGATGACCGCAAAATGTATGGCAGGAATTCTACCGCCGATGAATTACGAAGAAAGTATGGAGCTTACAAAGCTTTACAGTGTCATGGGAATGCTGGATGGCAATGAACCATTGATTTCCAGAAGACCTTTTCGAGAGGTACACCATACTGCAACGAGAGCAGCGCTGATTGGAGGAGGGATTGTTCCAAGACCAGGAGAGATCAGTCTGGCTCATAGCGGTATTTTGTTTATGGATGAACTTCCGGAATTTAAGAGAAGTGTTCTTGAAGTGCTCAGGCAGCCACTGGAACAACGCAGCATACAGATCACAAGAACCAGTGGAAATTATATATTTCCGGCTGATTTTATGCTTGTGTCTGCCATGAATACGTGTCCTTGTGGGAAATTCCCATCAACAGCCTGTAGTTGTACGCCGGCACAGATCCAGGCGTATTTAAGCAAGATCAGCCAACCGTTTCTCGACCGGATTGATCTTAGTGTTGAAGCTTCTAAAGTGGAATATCGAGATCTGGTGAAAGAGTCTGTTTCTTGTCCGGAGTCTTCGGCAGTGATCAAAGCGCGGGTGTGTGAAGCGAGAAAGAGACAGAAGATTCGCTACAAAAACACAAAGATCCAGTGTAACGCAATGCTCCATGGTGCAGAATTGAGCAAGTATTGCAGATTAAACGGAGAAGAAATGCGGCTGATGGGGCAGGCTTATGATGTACTGAATCTGACGGCGAGGTCTTATCACCGTATCTTAAAGGTTGCGAGAACGATTGCAGATTTAGATCACAGTGAGGAGATAAAACTGGAACATTTACAGGAGGCAATTGGTTATCGGACATTGGACAAGAAATATTGGGGGAGGTATGTATGATGTGTGAAGAGATGATTTTTGAATATTGGTTTTCCACAATCCGAAAACTATCTGCAAGAAAAAAGTATCTGCTCCGTGAACTCATAGGAACCGGAAAGAAGATATATTATATAGAAGAAACTGAAATCGCAGGAATTGAATTCCTTACAGAGAAAGAAAAAGAGGGATTAAAAAAAGCCCGGAAAGAGAAAACGAAAGAGCAATTAAAAGAAGAGTTTTGCAAAATGCAGGAACATGGAATCGAATTTATTCCATTTTTTTCAAAAGAATACCCACCGGGGCTTGCTGAGATACCAGATCCGCCGTATGCTCTTTTTGTGAAAGGAACATGTCCGGGAGCACCAAAGAGAGCAGCAATTGTCGGAGCAAGGGGATGTAGTGGATACGGAGAACACTATACAAGAGAATTTGCAGAAGCACTGGCAGCCGCAGGTGTTGATATCATCAGTGGCATGGCGAAAGGAATCGATGGAACAGGACAAAGAGCAGCGTTGAATGCAGGAGGAAAATCTTATGCTGTTTTAGGGAGTGGAGTTGACGTCTGTTATCCAAGGGATCATATCGGCTTATATATGGATATCATAGAACATGGAGGTGGAATCCTTTCGGAATTTCCACCGGGAACACCGCCACTCGCAATGAATTTTCCAATGAGGAACCGGATCATCAGCGGTCTGTCAGATGCGGTTCTTGTGATGGAGGCCCGGTTGAGGAGTGGCTCTTTGATTACAGCAGATATGGCACTGGAGCAGGGAAAGGATGTTTATGCTCTTCCAGGATCTTTAGACAGCCCTCTGAGTGCCGGGTGTAACCAACTGATCCAACAGGGAGCCGGAATCCTTCTGAATCCTGAAAATCTGCTGGAAGAATGGGGGGTTGAAACAAATGTTTTGTGCAGAAACACGGAGATAAAAAACGAGAAAAATAAAAAAGTGCTTGAAAGTACAGATGATTTGGTGTATAGTTGTGTCGGTTTGTATCCTAAGAATGTGGATCAGATTGCGCAGGAATCTCGGGTGGAGATCAGAAAATTGATGAGCATTCTTGTTACACTGGAACTGCAGGGATACATTCGTGAAATAACAAAGAATTATTATATCAGAATAAAATAGGAGTATAGTTTTTATGGCACATTATCTTGTAATCGTGGAGTCTCCTGCAAAGGTGAAGACGATTAAAAAGTTTCTAGGGAGCAATTATACAGTTGCAGCGTCACAGGGACACGTCAGGGATCTGCCGAAAAGTCAGCTTGGAATTGACGTGGAGAATGACTACGAACCAAAATATATTACTATTCGTGGAAAAGGAGAGATTCTTGCAGCACTCAGAAAAGAGGCGAAGAAATCAGACAAAGTTTATCTTGCAACCGACCCTGACCGTGAAGGAGAGGCTATTTCCTGGCATCTTGCTGCGGCCTTGAAGCTGGACGAGAAGAAAATGCGTCGTATTACATTTAACGAGATTACAAAGAATGCCGTGAAAGCATCTTTGAAAGCACCACGCGATATTGACATGGATCTTGTGGATGCACAGCAGGCAAGAAGAGAGCTTGATCGTATGGTTGGATATAAGATCAGTCCATTGCTTTGGGCAAAGGTAAAGCGTGGGTTGAGTGCCGGACGTGTACAGTCAGTCGCACTTCGTATTGTTGCAGACAGGGAAGCAGAGATTGATGCATTTATTCCGGAAGAGTACTGGTCATTGGATGCACAACTGAAAGTAAAAGGTGAGAAACGTCCTCTGACAGCGAAGTTCTACGGAACAGAGAAGAAAAAGATGGCGATTCATTCAAAAGAAGAGATGGACGAGATCTTGAAGAAATTAGAGAATGAAGAGTTCCAGATTACAGATATCAAGAACAGTGAGAGGACGCGTAAAGCTCCACTTCCATTTACGACAAGTACGCTGCAGCAGGAGGCTGCCAAAGCATTGAATTTTGGTACACAGAAGACAATGCGTATTGCACAGCAGCTGTATGAAGGTGTTGACATTAAAGGAAACGGAACCGTTGGTGTGATCACTTATCTTCGTACAGATTCTACACGTATTTCAGAGGAAGCTGATGCAGCAGCAAGAAGCTATATTGCTGAGACTTACGGAGAAGCATATGTTGCAGAAGGAACAAAAGCAAAGTCCGCGGACAAGAAGATCCAGGATGCGCATGAGGCCATCCGACCGACAGATATTACACGTACACCGGCCGCAATCAAGGATTCATTAAGCAGAGATCAGTTCCGTTTGTATCAGCTGATTTGGAAGCGCTTCACAGCAAGCCGTATGCAGCCGGCGAAGTATGAGACAACAGCAGTTAAGATTGGAGCAGGTGAGTACTGCTTTACTGTATCAACGGCAAGGATTGCATTTGATGGATTCCGATCTGTGTATGTAGAGGCAGAGAAGGAAGAGAGCAATGTACTGGTCGGACATCTTAGCATGGATTCTGTTCTTACAAAAGAAGAATTTGATCCAAAACAGCATTTTACGCAGCCACCGGCACATTATACGGAGGCGAGTCTTGTAAAGACAATGGAAGAGCTTGGAATCGGACGTCCAAGTACCTATGCACCAACCATTTCGCTGATCCTTGGAAGAAGATATATTACAAAAGAAGGCAAGAACCTTTATCTGACAGAGATTGGTGAAGTTGTTAATAATATTATGAAACAGTCATTCCCAAGTATTGTAGATGTTCATTTTACAGCGAATATGGAAGGTCTTCTTGATATGGTTGAAGAAGGAAAAGTTCCGTGGAAGGAAGTAATCCGTAATTTCTATCCGGATCTTGAAGAAGCTGTTAAAATTGCAGAAAAAGAGCTTGAGGAAGTTAAGATTGAAGATGAAGTAACAGATGTAATCTGTGAAGAGTGTGGTCGTAACATGGTGATCAAATACGGTCCGCATGGTAAATTCCTTGCATGCCCGGGATTCCCGGAATGCAGAAATACAAAACCATATCTAGAAAAGATCGGAGTTCCGTGTCCTGTGTGTGGAAAAGAAGTTGTTATCCGCAAAACAAAAAAGGGAAGAAAGTATTATGGATGTGAGGACAATCCGGAATGCGAATTTATGTCCTGGCAGAAGCCATCCAGTAAGAAATGTCCGGAATGTGGTGGATACATGGTAGAAAAAGGCAATAAATTAGTTTGTGCTGATGAAAAGTGCGGATATATGGAAACAATTAAGAAAGAAGATTAAATATTTCAAAAAACAGAAAAACACAACGTTGCTATTTTCTGAATTGTATGATAATATAAGCTAGTAAGGAATTTGAAATTTGATTTGTGTATACAACTTGGGAAATAATAGTTACTGTTTGCTAGAAGTAGTAAATAAGAGCAAATCATGTGGAGGAGACAATGAGCGTACAATTATTGGATAAGACCAGAAAGATTAATAAGTTGCTGCATAATAATAACTCCAGCAAAGTTGTGTTTAATGATATCTGTGCGGTACTGACAGAGATTTTGGACTCAAATGTGCTGGTAGTCAGCAAGAAGGGAAAGATTCTTGGAGTCAGCAAAAGCAATAAGGTGAGAGAAATCAGTGAACTGATCACAGAATCCGTAGGATCTCATATTGATAATATGCTTAATGAAAGATTGCTGAGTGTTCTGTCTACAAAAGAGAATGTTAATCTGGAGACACTTGGTTTTTCTTCAGATGCTGTGGAAGGATGTCAGGCAATCATCACACCAATAGATATTGCCGGGGAGCGTCTCGGAACATTGTTTATCTACAAACAGGATGCAACGTATTCTATTGATGATATTATTCTCAGTGAATATGGTACTGCTGTAGTAGGACTTGAGATGCTTCGTTCAGTGAATGAAGAAAGTGCGGAAGAGACAAGAAAAGAACATGTTGTTCAGGCAGCAATCAGCACACTTTCTTTCTCAGAGCTGGAAGCAATCATTCATATCTTTAAAGAACTTGATGGTACAGAGGGAATCTTGGTTGCCAGCAAGGTGGCAGATCGTGTGGGGATTACAAGATCAGTTATCGTGAATGCACTCCGCAAGTTTGAAAGTGCAGGAGTCATTGAATCACGTTCTTCAGGAATGAAAGGAACTTATATTAAAGTTCTGAATGATTATGTATTCACAGAGCTCGAGAGGATTGAGAAAGAACGGATGTAAGCAGAAGGAGAAGACAAGATGTACGAGGGAAATCCGGTTGATCTGCAGATGGAAAAAGTGATTTCAGCAGATGCTATTTTTGATGATACAACAAGAGCCTGTAAGGTGGATCATTATGATACAGAAGAAGATTACATTTATCTTGAAGTGATGGAAAATCCTCTGACAACGATTCTGCTGGATGCAAAATACAGATGTTATATTTCAACGGGGACAGAGCTGTTGTGCTGTTCCGGTGTTGTGAAAGAGAGGTACCAGTCTGAAGACAGGAATCTTCTGAAATTTAAAATTGAGAACGGATTCTATGAGATGAACGAAAGAAGATCATAGAGAAGTTTTAGAGACGAAAGAAAAAGCTGTGAGGCAGAGAAAGCCCCATAGCTTTTCTTTTATAAAAAATATGTAAACTGTGTTGACAAATGAAATGGGGAGTGCTATTTTATATTCATGGGTTAGCACTCGAGAGAAAGGAGTGCTAATAAAGTAAGGAGGAATTACAATGAAATTAGTACCATTAGGTGACAAGATCGTTTTAAAACAGTTAGAAGCAGAAGAGACAACAAAGTCCGGAATCGTATTACCGGGACAGGCAAAAGAGAAGCCACAGGAAGCTGAAGTAATCGCAGTCGGACCTGGCGGAGTTGTAGATGGGAAAGAAGTTGTAATGCAGGTTAAGGTTGGAGATAAAGTAATTTATTCCAAATATGCCGGAACAGATGTAGAGCTTGAAGGAGAGAAATACATCATTGTAAAGCAGAATGATATTCTTGCAATTGTAGAGTAATACCTAGACGAATATAAAGGAGATGCAGTTAAAATGGCAAAGGAAATCAAATACGGATCAGAAGCAAGAGCAGCACTTGAAAGAGGTGTGAATCAGTTAGCTGATACAGTTAAAGTAACATTAGGACCAAAAGGAAGAAACGTAGTACTTGATAAATCATTCGGTGCTCCGCTTATCACAAATGACGGTGTGACAATCGCCAAAGAGATTGAGTTGGAAGACGGATTTGAGAACATGGGTGCACAGCTGATCAGAGAAGTTGCAGCTAAGACAAATGATGTTGCCGGAGACGGTACAACAACAGCTACAGTTCTTGCACAGGCAATGGTTCACGAAGGAATGAAGAACCTTGAAGCAGGAGCAAACCCGATCGTCCTGAGAAAAGGAATGAAGAAAGCTACAGATAAAGCTGTAGAAGCAATCCGTGAGATGAGCAGCAAAGTTAACGGAAAAGAGCAGATTGCAAGAGTTGCTGCAGTTTCTTCAGGAGATGATGAAGTCGGACAGATGGTTGCAGATGCAATGGAAAAAGTATCCAATGACGGAGTTATCACAATCGAAGAGTCCAAGACAATGCAGACAGAGCTTGACCTTGTAGAAGGTATGCAGTTTGACCGTGGATATATTTCCGCATACATGTCCACTGATATGGAGAAGATGGAAGCAAACCTTGAGGATCCATATATTCTGATCACAGACAAGAAAATCTCCAACATTCAGGAAGTTCTTCCGCTGCTGGAGCAGATCGTACAGGCTGGAGCAAAACTTCTTATCATCGCTGAGGATGTTGAGGGTGAGGCTCTTACCACTCTGATCGTAAACAAATTAAGAGGAACCTTCCAGGTAGTAGCTGTAAAAGCTCCTGGCTATGGTGACAGAAGAAAAGAAATGCTTCAGGATATCGCAATCCTTACAGGCGGCCAGGTAATCTCCGAAGAAGTTGGTCTGGAACTGAAAGACGCAACTATGGAGCAGTTAGGACGTGCAAAATCTGTTAAAGTTGCAAAAGAGAATACTGTTATTGTTGATGGTATGGGAGATAAAGAAGCAATTGCCAATCGTGTTGCCCAGATCCGTGCTCAGATTGAGGAGACAAAATCTGATTTCGACAGAGAGAAGCTTCAGGAAAGACTTGCAAAGCTTGCTGGCGGCGTAGCAGTGGTTCGTGTTGGTGCAGCTACTGAGACTGAGATGAAAGAAGCAAAACTTCGTATGGAAGATGCTCTTGCAGCTACCAGAGCAGCTGTTGAAGAAGGAATCATTGCAGGAGGTGGTTCTGCATATATCCACGCTTCCAAAGAGGTCGCAAAACTTGCAGCAGATCTTGAGGGAGATGAGAAGACTGGTGCAAACATCATCCTGAAAGCACTGGAAGCTCCGCTGTTCCGTATTGCAGCTAATGCAGGCCTTGAAGGTGCAGTTATCATCAACAAAGTAAGAGAGTCTGAGCCAGGTGTTGGTTTTGATGCTCTGAACGAGAAATATGTAAACATGGTAGACGAAGGAATCCTTGATCCTGCAAAGGTTACAAGAAGTGCTCTTCAGAACGCAACAAGTGTTGCTTCT
>ERZ857922.3402-NODE-3402-length-13743-cov-3.310929_pt1 | contig 13743 bp, 14 predicted proteins | sample MGYA00519579_ERZ857922 | MGnify/ENA primary metagenome ERZ857922 (study PRJEB31778, sample SAMEA3449375) | human gut metagenome | biome: human gut; feature: human-associated habitat; material: faeces | place: United Kingdom | collected 2010/2012 ... | reverse complement strand
AGATCTGAAGATGAAGCGTTCCCGTATGATGGCTGTACTTGATCCGATCAAGCTTGTGATTGATAACTATCCGGAAGGAGAAGTTGAATATCTGGATGTTGCGAATAATCTGGAGAACGAAGAACTCGGACAGCGTAAAGTTCCGTTCTGTCGTGAACTTTACATCGAGAGAGACGACTTCATGGAAGAACCGCCAAAGAAATATTTCCGCTTGTTCCCAGGGAATGAAGTTCGTCTGATGCACGCATATTTTGTGAAATGTGAAAGCTTTGTAAAGGATGAGAATGGTAACGTGACAGAAGTTCACTGTACTTATGATCCTGAGACAAAGGCTGGAAGTGGATTTACAGGACGTAAGGTGAAAGGAACAATTCATTGGGTTCCGGCACCATATGCACAGAAAGCAGAAGTAAGACTGTATGAGAACCTTGTAGATGAAGAGAAGGGTGTATACAATAAAGAGGATGGTTCTCTGAACCTGAATCCAAATTCTCTGAAGATTATCAAAGATGCTTATGTGGAGCCAAGCTTTGCAGATGCGAAAGCTTATGATAGCTTCCAGTTTGTAAGAAACGGATTTTTCTGTATCGATGCAAAGGATTCTACACCGGAGAATCTGGTATTTAACCGTATTGTTTCTCTGAAGAGTTCTTTCAAACTGCCGAAGAAATAAAAAACGGACTGCCGTGATCACAATGAGAAATTGTTCACGGCAGTTTTTCATAGTTATAGGTGTGATGCAGAGGGAGAACAAGAATGTATGAATTGACAATGAGTTTGAATCCAAAATCAAAAACTCCGCTGTACGAACAGATTTATGAATTTATCAAGGAAGAGATTCAGAATAACGTAATACAGAGTGGAGAGCGGCTTCCATCTACAAGAGCATTAAGTAAGCATCTGGTAGTGAGCAGGAGTACAGTAGAACTTGCATATGAACAGCTCCTGTCGGAAGGGTATGTGGAGGCAATCCCATGCAAAGGATATTTTGTCGCAAAGATCGAAGGCATATATCAGCTTCAGAAGAGACCGGAGATCAAAGTTGAACCGATTTCTTCAGGAGTGACAGAATACGCGTATGATTTCACTCCGAACGGTGTGGATCTCAACAGCTTTCCGTATAATGTCTGGAGAAAATTATCCAAAGAATGTCTGATAGATGATAAGGCAGAGATGTTCCGATTGGGGAATCCTCAAGGGGAATATGGGCTTCGGAATGTAATCAGCAGTTATTTGCATCAGGCAAGAGGAATACACTGTCATCCGGATCAGATCATTATTGGAGCAGGAAGTGATTATTTACTTATGCTTTTAACGACAGTGATTGGAAATTGTCATAAAGTTGCGCTGGAAAATCCAACCTATGGACAGGCCTATCGTTTGTTTGAACGATTAAGCTATAAAGTCTGTACTGTTGATATGGATCAAAGTGGGATGCGGATTGATGAATTAGAGAAATCAGGGGCGGATATTGCATTTGTCATGCCGTCTCATCAGTATCCACTTGGATGTGTTATGCCGATACAAAGAAGAATGGAACTTTTGAAATGGGCAGATGGGGTAGAAGGCAGATATATTATTGAAGATGATTACGACAGTGAATTTCGATATAAAGGAAAGCCGATTCCGGCACTGCAGGGAAGTGATAGCAATGGGAAAGTGATTTATACAGGTACCTTTTCTAAATCACTGGCACCTTCTATTCGAATGAGCTATATGGTGCTTCCGGAACATATTTTGAAAATTTATCAGGAAAAATGCAGATTCATCAGTTCTACTGTCTCCAAGGTGGATCAGATGATTCTTCAGAAATTTATGGAAGAAGGCTATTATGAGCGACATCTGAATAAAACACGCGCATTATATAAGAACAGGCATGATGTTCTGATCAGCAGCCTTCGGAAGATGAAAGAGATTCTGGAAATTTCCGGAGAAAATGCAGGGGTTCACCTGTTGCTGCATTTTAAGACGGATGATTCCGAAAAGGATTTGATTGAAAAAGCAGCGAAACAAGGAGTCAGAGTTTATGGCTTATCAGAGTATTGTGTAAAAGATAATGAAGATAGTACAGGAAAAGCGGTGATTCTGTTAGGTTATGCAAACATGAATGAGGAGAGAATCCGTGCAGCAGTTCAACTACTCTGTAAGGCATGGAAATAGATGATAGAAAAACAGGCTGTATTTTAATAAAAAAGAGAAGCGGATCGTTCAATTTTATTAAGTGTAAGATTGAACCATCCGCTTTCTTTTTTATTATTCGTTTTCAGCAATCGTATCATCTGATTCATCAGAAACTGCTGGTTGTGTTTCTGCTTCAGAAGAGTCAGCGCTGTCAACATCAGATTTTTCAGTTAAATCATCTGGTCGGGTTGCCTGCAAAGATACATAAGATCTTTCCTGTGTTGGTTCAAGATCCTGATCCAGATCAAATGTATCGGAATCCGTTTCTTCTTTATTGCTATCGGTGCTATCTGCTTTTATATCAGAGGATGTACTCTTTGATTTTTTGATCAGACGAACAGCAAGAAGTCCGATTGCAGTACCAACAGTGCCAAGTCCAACTATCCATTTGATTAATTTTTTCAATTCTATAGTCTCCCTTCTATTAAACTAAATTTGATACTGTTTCATACTAAAATAGTATGATAAACAGTTTGCTCTCAGGGGAAAACCGCCTGATTTACTTTCCATTGTAATACTTTTATCGCAGAAATACAATATTTCTGACATTTAAATAAAAAAATGAGAAATAACGTTTTACAACCCTGCAAAAGTATAGTATAATTCTTAAGGCGGTAATGGTTATAAGTACCGCTGATTAATATTATTTACAAGCAAACATACGCAGGAGGGTTTGAAATGGTAAAAGCAGTAGTTGGTGCAAACTGGGGCGATGAAGGAAAAGGTAAGATCACAGACATGCTCGCCAGAGAGGCAGATATCATCGTTCGTTTTCAGGGTGGTGCGAATGCAGGCCATACAATTGTGAATGATTACGGAAAATTTGCGCTGCATACACTGCCATCAGGTGTGTTCTATGGACATACGACCAGCATCATTGGTAATGGTGTCGCACTGGATGTGCCGCGTCTTTTCGCAGAGGTACAGTCTATAGTAGAAAAAGGTGTTCCTATGCCGAAGATTCTTGTATCCGACAGAGCACAGATGGTAATGTCTTATCACAAGAATTTTGACGCATATGAAGAAGAGAGACTCGGAGGAAAATCTTTCGGTTCCACAAAGTCAGGAATTGCTCCGTTCTATTCAGATAAGTATGCAAAGATCGGTTTTCAGGTTAGTGAGCTGTTTGATGATGAACTTTTGAAGGAGAAGGTTGTGCGCGTGGCAGAGCAGAAGAATGTACTGCTTGAGCATTTATACCACAAACCACTGATTAATCCTGATGAGTTATATAACGAACTGATGGAATATAAGAAAATGGTAGAGCCGTTTGTAGCTAATGTATCTCTTTACCTTCACGAGGCAATCAAAGAAGGAAAGACAGTTCTTCTTGAAGGACAGTTAGGATCCATGAAAGATCCGGATCACGGAATTTATCCAATGGTTACATCTTCCTCAACACTTGCAGGATACGGTGCAATCGGAGCAGGAATCCCACCATACGAGATCAAGCAGATCGTTACAGTATGTAAAGCATACTCAAGTGCAGTAGGAGCCGGAGCTTTCGTAAGCGAGATCTTTGGAGAGGAAGCAGACGAGCTTAGAAGACGTGGTGGTGACGGCGGAGAGTTCGGCGCTACAACAGGACGTCCAAGAAGAATGGGATGGTTTGACTGTGTTGCATCCAAATATGGCTGCAGAATGCAGGGAGCAACAGATGTAGCATTTACAGTACTCGATGTACTTGGATATCTGGATGAAATTCCGGTATGTGTTGGTTATGAGATCAACGGAGAGGTTACTACAGAATTCCCGGTAACACATCTTCTTGAGAAGGCAAAACCGGTTTACAAAGTTCTTCCGGGATGGAAAGAAGACATTCGTGGAATCAAAAACTACGAAGATCTTCCGGAAAACTGCCGTAAATACATTGAATTCATCGAGAAAGAGATCGAGTATCCGATCACAATGATCAGTAACGGACCAGGAAGAGACGATATTATTTATCGTAATAAATAATGAAACAGAAATACAGGACAGGAAGTGAAAGCTTACCGTCCTGTATTTTTTATATATTAGGAAAGTCCTTTCCTAATATAAATATATAAAAACGACCCACTACATACATCATTGACACCGGTTGAAAGGTTCTGTTATGCAATGCTAGAATTTTCATATTGACGCATGGTTGAAAAAAGCTCGGCATAGGGATCGGCCTTTCCCCTGCTGAATAAATGCAGCGAAAGATCAAAAATATTTTGTTAGGAAATCCTAAGACATATATGCATAGATTGAAAAATTCATATTTTCGTGATAAACTGATTCTAATGTTTATGAATGAAAAATGGAGGTGCAACATGGCAATCAGTTATAAGAAACTATTCCATTTATTGATAGAAAAAGATATGACAAATGCACAGTTACAGGAGTCAGCAGGCTTTTCGGCAAATATTATTACAAGACTGAAACGTAATGGATATATTTCTCTTGAAAGTGTAGAGAGTATATGTCGAGTTTTGAACTGTGGTGTAGATGATATTTTGGAATTTGTACCGGGAGATAGCGTGGAAAAAAGAATGGTTAATGAAAAAAAAGGAGCAGGATATCATTGTGGATGTGTTTGTGAAAAGTAAAGAAAATGACAAAATAAACGCAGAAATTGAGGTGAATTGATATGGAAAATAATTTAACAGAATACCAATCTGTCATTACTGACGTGAAAAATATTATTGCTTCAGGACAGAAAGAAGCCTATAACGCTGCTGGCAGAGCGATGGTTCATACCTATTGGAGTGTTGGAAAGCGAATTGTTGAACAAGAGCAGGCGGGGAAAGAACATGCTGAATATGGAAAAAGGCTGTTATCCATATTGTCTGGAGAATTGACAAAGGAATATGGAAACGGATATACCGAACGTAATTTGCGATATTTTAGAAAATTTTATCAATATTTCCCTAATGAGGAGATTTGGAACGCATGCGTTCCGAAACTAAACTGGACGCAATTTCGGAGTCTTTTGCGTGTGCCGGATGAAAACGCAAGACTTTGGTATATGAACGAAGCTGCAAATGAAGGCTGGAGCAGCCGGACACTTGATCGTAATATTTCCACGCAGTATTATTATCGTCTTTTACAGTCTCCGAAAAAAGAAAATGTAATTGCAGAAATGAAGCAAAAAACAGCAGGTTATCAAAAAAATAGTTTTGAGTTGTTGAAAAATCCAATTATGGCAGAATTTTTGGGATTTAAGAATGAAGACAGTTATTTGGAAAGTGATTTGGAGGCTGCAATTATTACCCATATTCGGGATTTTTTGATGGAGATGGGGAGAGGGTTTGCTTTTGTAGCCCGTCAGCAACATATCGTTACGGAAACAGAAGACTATTATATTGATTTGGTTTTTTATAATATTGAACTGAAATGTTATGTATTGATTGATTTAAAAATGGGGAAAATAACGCATCAGGATGTTGGTCAGATTGATATGTATGTGCGGATGTATGATGAATTGAAATGTAAGGCTGGAGACAATCCGACAATTGGCATTTTGTTGTGTTCAGAAACTGATGAGGACATTGCAAGATATTCTGTTCTTCATGACAATGATCATCTTTTTATGTCGAAATATCTGACTTGTCTGCCGACAAAAGAACAGTTAAAAACAGAAATTGAAAGGCAGAAAGAAATTTTTTATATGCAGCATCCCGATGTGTCTAAGAATGGTGGTAAGGTAGAATGAGCATAACTACCTCTGATATTAAGGACAATATGTTACAAAAGGATATAAAACAAGTAGTTGGTTCCCTTGTTTCTGAATTGGATTTTTATTTTGAAAACAAAGGATTTAAAAGAAGAAAAAACGGATTTGTTTACACTCGGAAAATCAGTACTACTGTACAAAAGATTGATATGGTGTTTTTCTCTAATCCGTCGTACTATCAGAATGTATTAGCACATATATATCCACATATGCAGATACTTTTTCCTGGCGTAAATGATACCGCTAAAATTTTTGCAAGTCATTTGATTCCGGAGAAATGGTTAGATAAATTTACAATTAGACAGCCTGTACAAATATATTCAAATTCAAAAGATTTTTGCCTTAAAGATGTTAATAATTATATGTGCTTAAAAGAAGAAATACTTACCTTTTTTGAAGAACATACAATGCCGTTACTTGAAGAATTAACCTGTGAAAAAGATTATTTGGCATTGTATGAAAAGAAAGATAAACGGATTATATGGGATGACAATCAATCCTTATATATTGCAAGTGCGTATGTTAATAATCACAAATTAAAAGAAGCAAATCAAGTCATTGAAAAACGCTTTGGAAAACCGGGAATGCGAAAACAATACAAAGAAGTTTTTGAGTTTTTGGAAAATATAGAATATAGAATGTTCACAGGGGGATAAAAGGGAGAAAAACATATGATAAACTACGATGATATTATTAATGATTCAGATTTTCATAGGTGGCAAAAATATGCACCTTTAGATGTCCAGTATTTGAAGTATGCAGAGAACAATCCGTCTGTGGTTGCAGTTGGACATAAAATTGAAGATGTATATCAAGCATTTTGTAATGCGAGAGCTTCATTTATGTTTGCTAATTCAGAGAATTTTGGAGATATTGCAGGTGATAGTGACGAAAGTAAGTTATATACAAAGTGCCATTTTTTATTGAATGCGCTCCTGGAGTATGCGATATGCTTAGATATAAGTTGGCAGGCAGTGTGGGCATATATTCAACCCTCATCCTTGGAATATTTGATGCAGCAAAAATATAAGGAAATGGAAAAAGAGTGCACTAGAGACAGCATATTGGCTCAACTTAAATGTGCTATATCGCAACATGGATTTGAATTTACCAAGGCACAGCAATTATTGGACGCAGTAACCACCTTTGATAATGATACAAATACATTAAAGCTTCGTTCAGTTTATAATAAAATCAAACATCAGGGTACAATACATTTCGAAGGATTGGGAGCTAATTTTACTAATTTTTCTGTTGGAGTAAATGGAAAAGTACCTCCTATGTTACATAGAGATAGTTACAAGGTGGAGGATATAGAAAACATGTTATTTGAGTATCATGAGAAATTTCAAATATACATGAATAAGCTCATTCAAATAATGATTCCAGACGGTTATTTGGAAAACAAAATGAGTTTTACAGATGCAATAAATAGTATGCTTCATTTAGCAAGCATAGATAATTAATAAATAGTCTCCACTGCTGATGTGTAAATTATACTTCAGCAGTGGAGACTGTTTGGCTTACTTATGCGGCATTGAGAAGTTTTCGAACATTCTTTATCGCAACAGGGTTGCTAAGAACTATTCCAACCATGCTAAAGGAGATCATGGCATAATAGAGCATATTTTGCCAACGTTCCTGATTTCTGCGGTCGTAATTCTTGTCTATTGCATCTAGCTTTTCTTGTGTGGTCATATCATTGGCTGATTCAATTAATTTTTCTTTTGTAGCGTATTTCTCTTTTGAAACATTTTCAGCATCAATTATTGTATTAGAAATCTTTTGATGGACTTCATCAAAGATTATGTTCTTAAGAGAATTTGTTTTGGTGATTGGTTGCATAGTTTTTTTGTCATTCATGGGGAATCCTCCTGTAAATATACTTATATGAGATTGACAGTTTCTTTGTGTAGTTATATTATACTACTAATAAAAAGACGAAACTATCTTTAAAGATGTCTATTTTAATAAATTAAAATTAAATAAAAGACAAAACTATCTTTAATGGAGGGGTGGTTATGGCATTTAAATCTATGAACCATGATGACGAGACTATTTTTTGTAATAGGCTTTGGAAATTAATGGAGAGTCGTAAGCTCTTAACGGCAAGAGAATTAGCACAGGCTTTATTTGCGGAAGGAATAGTTCCTGTAGATAGCATGTCTGAAGATGAAGCATCTATAATAGGGAGTATGACACGTAGAATTCAGGAACATTTGAATTTAGAAGATACAGGTAAATTGCAAGGTAGATATGTCAAAGCCTATTGTAACTATTTTGGATGCTCAGCAGATTACCTATTTGGATTATCTTCAATTAAAAGTGGAAATCCAGATGTTATTAAATTTTGTGAAACAACTGGTTTATCCGAAAAGTCGGTAAGGCGGTTGATTGAAGACTTACCAGAGAATATAAAAAGAGATTTGGTTGGTTTTTGGTCTAATATACTGGAAAGTAATTTATTTTATGGAGTACCATTGGAATTCCGTCAGATGTGCTATGAATTGGGACAGTATAGAATTGCACAAGAAAAAATGAATACAATTAATATGGCAGCTAAAAAGATTGATAATGTAGATACATTTGTTGGAACTTGGAAAGATATGATGGAGAGCAACTATTTGAAAGAAGCTCAACCACACGAAGGTGCATACCACATGCATTTGAATGAAATTCTGATAAATGTAACAGCATATTTGGAAAAGTTAGCAGAGGATTATATCCCGGCACATAAAAAAGAGATTCTACAATATTTTTCTGATGATTTAAATGAAAGACATCAGAAGAATCATGATAGGTTTCTGAAATCTATGAAATCTGAATAACGTAATAGAGAAAAACAGTTTTATTTTTGAGGCAAATCCAGTGATAGGGGGATGACTTTGAAGTATGATCATTCCTAAAGTTGAAATAGATATCGTCAAAGATGTAGACGGAGGCATGTTCACCGAGGTGTATTAGACTTTGGGATTAATTAGTAATTGAATATTTTTTAAACCACAGTGGAGCAAATTCTGCTGTGGTTTTTTCATGCTCAAAATGTTTTCGGAAATTTCAGAGGTCTTAGGGATTTTCCCTAACGAGACATTGATCGTTTTCACGCTGGCAGGAGCGAAAATGGTCTGCTCGCTGCTTCATAAATAGTAAAAACTTTTCTTTTGATTTTTTTCATTCAAACAGGGTGTCAAATGAACATTTTATTCCAAATAAGTGTAAGGAATATGAATGATTTTTTCTAAAACAGACGATTTTGGGTGTGCATTTGGAGGGGGGTGTACAAATGCGTGAAAGGAGGTTTGAACTTGAACCAATATTTTAAGGCAAGCGAAGCAGAGAATTATGTCTTTTATAAAGTGCCGAAAGCTTTGTTTACGGATGGACAGATAAATATGGTCGTGTCTATCAGTATTTTACTGTGAAAGAAGCAAAGAAAAAACTCCACTTCGGACATGAAAAAATATGCAAATTATTTTCTGAACTGGAGAAGGAGGATCTGATTTTACGAAAGCGGCAGGGGCAGGGAAAGCCGAGCATTATTTATTTAAGATAGAGATAATACATCAATTCAAAATCAAAGAAGAATTATCAGAGAATGAGACCATTTTTGATGGATGGAACTTATGATATACTGGATAAGGACAATCTGTTGCTTATTGTAGATAAAATCATGGTGTACGATGGTATAGATGCACGTATTGATATTCAGTTGAAACTAGATATTACCATGCTGCTGGAAACGGGAACGCTTACAGAAGAAGAACTGGAAGAAGCTGGTTACAGAGGAAAAGTCATAAATTTTAATTGGGACATCGAGGGTAACTTATCAGCCACAATCGTCCAAAAGGTCAGAAACCTGAAGGACAAGGCTTTCAGTGTCAATGTTATATGTGGCGGCGATCCGTTCAGGATGTGCACTGTGGCGTATAAAATAGTTGTTGCTCCGCGCAGGATCTGCACGGAAAACAAAATGATAGTAATAAATCAGAAAGTTCCTCATATAATATATAGCTGAGAAAAAAGAAGGAGGAATTCGATGGAACAGAACAGCAATGAAAAAGACAGAGAAAATTTATCCATGGAAGAATATCTGAAGAGGAGACAGGCAGTAAAAACCCGGGAAACAGCTTCGCATGTCGCCCGGGGAGTAGATTCTGTCAGTGCATTACTGACTGCAGTATTTTATTTATGATCAGAATTGTCTTTTGAATCATCTTTCAACAGTCGTGTGATCAGCAGCAGTCCATAGAGAATAACAGGAACGAAAATGGTTGCAGCGATAGATGCTTTGAGAAGATCAGAAGCAACAGGTGAATCAATCAGTGCAAAAATCAGTGTGCACAAATACATTGCGATAAGAATAAAAACCCCTAACAGTGCAGAAATACGTTTCAGTTTTTTCATGTGACCAGTCCTTTCATACGCCAATATAGTAATAGTAACAGTATATATCAAATAATTGTTTACGGCAAATAAAATTTGTTATATAATAAAAGGGCGATTGAATTCGAAGTTTAAAGATAAAGGAGCAATATACAATGAGTGAGAAATGTTTATTAGACCAGTGGCGTGACATGGCCTATGACCGTAATCTTCCGAAAGATCAGCTGGAGAAGTTCTGGGGAACATACTTTACAATCGAAAGAGAGATTTACGAGCAGCTGCTCGAGAACCCGGATGAAGAAGTGAAGGGAACAGTGAAAGAGCTTGCTGAGAAATATGGACAGGATGTCATGACAATGGTTGGATTCCTTGACGGAATCAATGACAGTCTGAAGACAGCAAACCCGATCGAGACAATGGAAGAAGATACAGTTGTAAGTCTTGCATTTGATAAAGAACTTCTTTACAAGAACATGATCGATGCAAAAGCTGACTGGCTGTATGGACTCCCACAGTGGGATAAGATCTTTGATGCAGAGACAAAGAAACGTCTGTATCGTGAGCAGAAACAGTCCGGTACAGTTCGCAAGGCGAAAAAGATCGGAAGAAATGATCCATGTCCGTGCGGAAGTGGAAAGAAATATAAATTCTGCTGTGGAAAGAACGCATAAGAATCAGATTACTGGCGGTATGTATTGAGAGATACATACCGTTTTGTGTTTTTGGATATAAGTGTATATATTTAAAAGAAAGGGACATACTGATATTGTTCTAATAAGATTAAGAGGAGGAAATCAGTATGCCAGAATTAAGCTGTACCGTACAGACATGTGTACACAATTATCAGTATCTTTGCGAACTGGATAAGATCCAGGTGGGAGGAAACAGTGCGAAGGATGCGAAGGAGACCTGTTGCGATAGCTTTGAAGAAAGAAGAGAGGGAAGTTATAGCAATAAGACGGATTCGATGAAGTCTGTTTCAGATTGCTCAGATGTTGACTGCCAGGCGAAAGATTGCAGATATAATGAAGAGTGCAAATGTCACGCAGGGAAAATCAGTGTAGAAGGCGGTGACGCCTGCCACAGCAGTGGGACAGAATGTGCAACATTTGATTGTTGCTGTAATTGAGTATCAGATAAAAGTATAAAATCGTGATAAATAGAAAGAGATTTGGAAGAGGGGATCTTCTGAATCTCTTTTTTCTACTGTTGACTCTATTGTTGTAACCGCGTTATAATCGTAATATATATATTTAACAGAAGAAAGGAAATGATCGTACATGAGTGAATATCGACAGGATGAGCATACGACAGCGAAAGAGGCGTCAAAGACTCATACAGATCAAAGTTATAGACACAATTCGCGGGAAGAACATGAAAAAAGAAGGTATAGCTTCAAAGAACAGGCCATAAAAAGTATGACGTTGTTCTTCGTAGTTGCGACATGTATCTTATTTTATTTTGCACTTTTGAGATTGGGACAGATTTCATCTGTATTTAAGCAGTTTTTAACAGTGGCAAAACCTATTATTTATGGACTGGCAATTGCATATTTGCTGAATCCGATTGTGAAGTGGATAGACCGTCGGATGATTCCGCTTTTGGAGAAACATTGTCCCAAATTAAAGAAGAAAAAACAGATATCAAGAGGAGTTGGAATCTTCGTATCTGTCATCTTAATGTTGGCATTGATTATTACACTTCTCAATATGATGATTCCGGAGTTATATGGAAGTATCCGCGACATGATTTTCACTGTGCCGAGTCAGATGAACCGGTTTATCCATGAATTCAGTAAGATGCATTCTTCTGATTCAACAGTTGGAAAGATGTTGGCGAGCATAGTTGAAGAAGCAAGTGATTTTGTTCAGAACTGGATGAAGACAGATTTGATGGAGAAAGTGAATCTGTGGATGACACAGCTTACTGTGGGAATGATTCAGATGGTTCGTGAAGTCTTTAATTTTATTATTGGAATCATTGTCTCTATTTATGTTTTGTTTAGCAAAGAGAAGTTTCAGAAACAGACAAAGAAGCTGATCTACGCTGTATTTCGTCCGGGACAGGCCAATATGATTCTTCAGATTGGCGGAAAAAGTAATGAGATCTTCGGTGGATTTATTATCGGAAAGATTATTGATTCTCTGATTATCGGAGTAATCTGTTTTATAGGATTATCAATTCTGAATATGCCATATACAATGCTGGTCAGCGTGATCGTAGGAGTGACAAATGTAATTCCATTCTTTGGACCGTATATCGGAGCAATTCCGAGTGCAATTCTGATTCTGCTTGCAGATCCATTGAAAGGGCTCTATTTTATCATTTTTGTTATTGCATTGCAGCAGTTTGATGGAAATGTGCTGGGACCAAAGATTTTAGGAAATTCGACAGGACTTTCCTCGTTCTGGGTTGTTTTCTCAATCCTGATCGCAGGGGGATTGTTTGGTATTCCGGGAATGCTTTTTGGTGTACCGACATTTGCGGTGATTTATTATATTGTAAATATGCTGGTTAATTCTATCCTGAAGAAAAAAGAACTTCCAACAGATACAGAGTGCTATGGGAAGAACGGATATGTAGATTCCGAAGGAATTTATATACAGAAAGAAAAACAGGCGGTGAGAAAGATGCTTAAGCAGCGGCGGGAGAAGCAGCAGGAAATGGAGCTGGTGATTATGGAACAGATGATACCGGAGGATCACTTGCTGCGGAAAGTGGATCGTGCGGTGGACTTCAGTTTCATCTACGAATTGTGCGCGCCGCTGTACTGCGCGGACAATGGGCGACCAGCAATCGACCCGGAGGTATTGTTCCGGATGCTGCTGGTGGGGTATCTGTACGGGGTCAAGTCCGAAGCGCGACTGGAGGAAGAGGTCAACTACAACATCGCGTACAAGTGGTTCTGCGGGCTGGGATTGACGGAGAAAGCGCCGGACGCGACAACGATCAGTCAGAACCGGCGTCGGCGGTTTCGGGACAACAACATCGCGGAGCAGATTTTCAACGAGATTCTGCGACAATGTATAGCGAAGGGCTTGGTCGGCGGAGCGATTCTGTACACGGATTCGACGCACATCAAGGCCAAGGCGAACAAGCACAAAAAGAAGCTTGTGAGCGTTGAACAGACACCGAAGGCATATATGGAGGAGCTGGACGCGCAGGTGGATCAGGACAGGAAGGTGCTTGGAAAGAAGCCCTTCGACCGGGACGATGAGGATCACATGGGCGGCGGAATGACCAAACGGATGCACAGTACCAGCGATCCGGAGAGCGGCCAGCAGAGCCGAGAAGGCAAGCCGGACGGATTCCATTACAGCGAACACCGGACGGTAGACAGCAAGCGCAACGTGATCGTCAACGTCCACATCGAGCCTGCCAATCTTAACGACGTCACCCCGCTCCCCGAAATTCTCGACGAGATCCAGGTGCGGCTGGGAAAATTGCCGAAGTACATGGGACTGGATGCCGGATACCAC
>ERZ857922.3398-NODE-3398-length-13749-cov-10.576238_pt1 | contig 13749 bp, 9 predicted proteins | sample MGYA00519579_ERZ857922 | MGnify/ENA primary metagenome ERZ857922 (study PRJEB31778, sample SAMEA3449375) | human gut metagenome | biome: human gut; feature: human-associated habitat; material: faeces | place: United Kingdom | collected 2010/2012 ... | reverse complement strand
GTACTGACCCCTCTGGGGTCTGAGCAAACCACTAGTTTACTAGTGGTTTTGATTACAGGGCAGGGCTTCAACGCGGAATGTTGCCCGCTGCAAAATGGGAGGATATCAATTTGAGACTGGATAAATATTTAAAAGTATCACGGCTGATTAAGCGCCGTACCGTGGCAAACGAGGTTTGCGATGCGAAGCATGTGCTGGTCAACGGCAAAGTGGCGCGCGCATCTTACGAGGTAAAGGTGGATGATGAGCTGGAGATTACAATGGGCGGCAATGTGCTGCGCGCCCGGGTGAAAAGCGTCAATGAATATGCAACAAAAAATGACGCGGCCCTGATGTATGAGCTGTTGAAATAAGCGGTTTTGATACCATCGTAGAATAGATAGACCGGAGGGAAGGGCAAAACAAGCGCGCTTTTTGCCTTTTCTGCCTACATAAGCCCTGCTTGACGCAGGAGAAGAAGGAGAGAAACGAATATGACAAAAAGGAAGAAGGTTTTATGCATTGTGTTGGCCGCCCTGCTGGCGCTGGCGCTAATCGGCGGCATTGTCACTGCTGTTGTGCTGCATAGTCGCACAGATCGCAATGATCAGCGGCGAATCGCTTTTAACGCCCCGGCGCTTACTGGCGACTATGCGGTCGTTGCGCCGGCCTCCGGGAGCACGCAGCGCAATGTGACGGCCACGGTTTTCGACAGTGAGGATACGCCAATTGAGGATAACCCCGTGACCTATCAGCTGGATCAAGAGGTGGAGGGCGTCACATTGCAGGATCAGGTCTTGACGGTAACGAGCGAGCTTCAAAAAAGCGTTACCCTGCGCGTGACGGCTACGGACGCGTCTCCGGATGCTGCTGAGCCAAAAGTATCCGTTACCAAGAAAATTCGGCTGGTCAAAGATGAAAGCCTTCAGGATATTCCGGCCAACCCGCTGGAAAAAGAGGGATGGACGCTCTTCTACAACGATGAGTTCGATGGGGACACGCTGGATGCCGCGCATTGGTCGCCCTACTATCTACGCCACTGGACGGATTATGACGAGCGGACAAAGGCGGATTTCTTCTTCCAGGATGGCAGCCTTGTTCTGCGCTGCCCGGAGGGGCTGGAGCGCTGGAGCTCGCAGGACGGCAATAAAGTGACGGGAATCATGTCCTTTGAGCGCGACCACCTGCACAAGTTTGGCGAAATAGGGAGCGGGGCCACCTATAACCGTTCGATTCCCACCTTTGACGGGTTAGCCACCAAATACGGCTATTTTGAAATCCGTCTCAAAATGCCTTCCACACGGGATGGCAGCCATTTCGCCTGGTGGATGGTCGGCACGCAGGATGACCAAAATGCGGGCGCGCAGCTCAGCGGCGAAAAAGCCCCCTATTATGGCCATTATTCGAATCAGACCGCTGAGTTTGATATCATCGAAACCTATCTCGCTCCATTGGAGAAAATGAAGGCATGGCGGCCTGTTATCCATCCCAACGGCTCCAATGAGATCGAATACCTCTGGGCGCCGGAGTCGGAGATTCCGGGCGATCCATCCAGCGAATATCACATCTATGGTTTTGAATGGGATGAAAACGGAACGAAATTCTATGTAGATAACAAGCTGGTCAACGAAACGGACCGTTCGCCTAACTACCGGATGATGACGATTTTCTCCGTTTATGCCACAGGCGGCATGGGGGAGGATGCAGGCATCTACCCGAAGGATACCTACATTGATTATTTCCGTGTGTATAAGAAAAACGAGCCCGCAAAGGCCTCCAGCATCATCATCAATGGCGGTGAAACGGCAGACAGCCTTCTCGTGCCCGCCAGCGGTAGCTGGACAAAGCAGATGAAGGCAGAGATAATAGACCAGTTTGATCAGCCTGTTGCAGGCACGGTCAAATGGAAGCTTTCTGAAACGGTGGATGGGGCGGTCCCCACTTCTACGCCTTCCGTTGAGCGGAAAGGCGTGGCCATTGACCCGGTCACCGGGCTTTTGACTATTTCCGCCGGTGCGGATTTGAATCAGGATATTTTTGTCACGGCATATCTCAGCGATACGGTTAGGCAAACGGTTCATTTCCGTCTATCCGATGCGGAGCCTATGGCGCGCCGCGTGCTCTTCAATGGAGATACGCCCGCTACGATCAAGGCAGGGGAAAGCCGGAAGCTTTCCGCCAGGCTGGAAGATCAATATGGGCAGGAGCTTTCCGGCCACCGGATGCAGTATGCGATCGTGGCCGATCTCGCCGCCGTGGAGGAGAAACAGGTTGAGGGCGTGACCCTTGCTCAGGATGGTACGCTTACCGTTGCTTCGACTGTACCCAAGGGGACGCAGATTATTATATCTGCTCGCAGCATGGGGCGGTATGATCACGCTGTGCTGACTGTCGGATAAAGTTTTTTAATCAAAAGGGGCTGTTGCAAAATGCCTTGCATTTTGCAACAGCCCCTTTTTTAGTTGGATCGGGGAAGGCTTTTTGAAATCGCTGTCCGCTTCGGCTGCCGCCTATGCTGCAAGTGGTAGCTTACCGCGAGCACCGCCCGCGTTGGCAGGAACCGCGCCGAGCATTTGGCCAGTTTCATTTGCAGGCCCGGCACGATCAGCATCCTGCGGGCAAACATCTGCTTGAGCGCATATTCCGCAATTTGGTAGCTCGGCTTGCTTGCAGGTGTAAAGGTAACGTCCGCTTTTAAATCAAATTCCGTATTCACCGGGCCGGGGCACAGGGCGCTGATGGAAACGCGGCTGTTTTGACGCCGCAGTTCCTTCCAAATGGCGAGCGTCAAATGCAGCACATACACCTTTGAAGCGTAGTAGGCGGCCATCAGTGGCCCCGGAGCAAAGGCAGAGGCAGAAGATACATTGAGGAGATAACCCGCATCCCGTGCCGTAAAATCCTTTAAAAAAAGCTTGGTCAGGATATGCACGGCGCGGATATTGGTGTCAATAAGCTTTAATTCCTCCGTCAGATCCGTTTCTTGGAATGCACCGAATACGCCAAACCCGGCATTATTGATCAGAATATCAATGTGTTCCTCCCGCACTTGTTCATACAGCGCAAAGCATTCCCGCTCCGAGGAGAGATCTGCGCAGATGATCTGTACCGGCACAGGAAGTTCGTTTCTTAACTCTTCCATACGGTTTTCGCGGCGTGCGACGAGGATCAGCTCGCAGCCCATTGAGCCGAGCACATGGGCAAAATCCCTCCCGATGCCGGAACTTGCCCCCGTAATCAAAGCTTTCATATTGTCAGCCCTTTCCCGTTTTATCGTTCAAATCCTCTCTAGTATTTCCGAATCCAAGGGAAAAATAGAAGCTTTTCGCTGTAAATGGCTGGGAGTGGCCGCTGGATGTTTCAGAATGCATGGATTTCCGATTTTTATATGGATTGTGCCACATTATCGATTTCCTTTTTGGGTTCAATTCTCTACAATGCTCATATGGGAGAAAGAAACCGGCCGTAGAAAGCTTTCAGGTTTTAGGCAAGCAAAATTGCCAAATAGTTTGTCTGGGGCAATGGCGCAATAAAAGGAAAGCCCAGCGCAGTGCAGTGCTGCTGGAGGAAAGGAAACGTTCTATCATGCTAATTTATCAAAAAGACCGGAGAGCGCCGGTTCGTCTGTTCGATGATTTCAGCGAGCTTAAGGGGCTCACACCAGGCACTTCGTTTCACTTTCAGGTGTGTAGGGATGAATATTATGTGGTGCAGTTGCTGCTATGCAAATGCTCTGGCCCGTATACGGTTGTGCCGCGCGGTCTGGATGGGCGTGTGACGATTTACAATACGCAGGGGATCGATAAATTCGGCCGCCCTTTTGCTAAGCCCTATGAAACACAGTCGGGCCGGATCAATCCGCTCTATATTGGCGTGGATTTTTCTGGGCTTGCGCCGAGCTCCTATTCTGTCTCGATTTGTTTGGAGGGCGTGGAGCAGGCAAAAGTTTCCCTTACCTTCCAGGTAACGCGGCAGCGGGTGGCAAACCATGGCTATGATGACCTATGGAGACTCTCTCGGCTTAACTGGCTCAATAGCACCCGTGCACAGGATGACGAGGTTACCCCGCCCTTCCTTCCTATCCGCACGGACGGGCAAACGCTGGAACTGCTTGGTCGCACTGTCCGATTAGGCGCCGGGGTGCAGCTCATGCAGATGGAGAGCTATTTTGACGAAGGCGTTAATCTCATGGATACCGTCCAGCGCGTTCTTTTAAGCGAGGCGGTCACTTTCTCTGCGAAAGGCCAGACTATTTCCTATAGGCCGCCCAGCGTTGAGAACCAAGGCGCCTGGGCAGTGCTTGCGGCGGAGGGCCAAAGCGAAGCACTGCGTGTGCACACTAGGCTGATTGCCCGCTGTGAGGGCAATTTGGAGTATTTCACAGAGCTTTCCGCAACAGCGGATTGTGAAACGGAAATTAGCCTGTGCGTGCCTTTCCATGCGGAGGCGGCGGTTTATAATTGCGGCTTGGGTAAACGCGGCGGCCGGTTTGCCGAGGTTTCAGCCATATGGGGTGATCAGCGGCACGATAGCATGTATATCGGTACGGTCAACGCAGGGGTGATGATCCGCCTGAAGGCGGAGGATTACCGCACGCCGCTGGTCAATGTGTATTATCATAATCTGCCGATTGTGCGCCCCATCGAAACCTGGGAGAACCATGGCCTTGGCACGATGAAAGCGCACCGGGCGGTAAACGGCGCGGTTTTTGAGGCGCGCACCGGGCGTTTCTTACTAAAAAAGGGAGAGCGCCGGGTTTTTCGCTATGAATTCTTTCTCACGCCCTACAAGCCAATTGATTACCAAAAGCATTTTGCCGTGCGCTATTATCATAGCAACGCCATGAAGGGCAACGAGGATCGGCATTTGAAAAAGGCGGAGCAACATGGCCTGAATTATATGAACATCCACCATGGCAATGATTTGCATCCTTATATCAACTATCCCTTTATCGAAACGGAGCGGATGAAGCGCTTTGTGCAGGCGGCGGCACAGAAGGGGATTGGGGTCAAGGTCTATTACACGGCGCGGGAGATGAGCAATCATACCGCTGAGGTGTTTTGCTATAAAGCCTTTGGAAAGGAGATCATCCTTCAGCAGAAAGGGCAGGGGCTTGATACTTTCCATGACCGGGAGTGGCTGCACCGCTATTTTGGGGAAAATGTGATTCCGGCCTGGCAAGTGCATTACCGCTCCGGCCCGCACAAGGGGGATGATGATATTGCCTTTATCATTCAGCCGGATTCCCGGATTGAGAACTATTATATTGAAGGCCTGCAATGGCTGGTGGATCAGATCGGAATCAAGGGCATCTATATCGATGATACGTCTCTGGATGCCGTCACTCTACGCCGCGCGCGCAAAGTGTTGGATCAGGTGGGCGGCCTGATCGATATGCATATGTGGAATCATGAAGAGGCCAGGGCAGGCGACGCCGCATGCGTGAATATCTATGCCGATATCCTGCCCTTTCTGGATACCCTCTGGATTGGAGAGGGCTTTGACTGCCGGAAGCTTCCCGCCGATTACATCCTCACGGAGGTCAGCGGCCTGCCCTACGGCAACACCAGCCAGATGCTGGAGGGCGGCGGGAACCCATATGTCGGCATGCTTTATGCGATGAATAACCGCTATGGCTGGGGCGTTTATAATGCCGATCGAATCTACCGTATTTGGGATGCCTTCGGCATACAGCAGGCGCAGATGCTCGGCTATTGGCACAGCAAGTGCCCAATCCGTACGGATCATCCTGAGGTGCTCGTCACGGTTTATCAAAAGCCGGATGCGTTGCTGGCAGTGGCCTACAATTTTTCAGAGAAAGCGCAAAGCTTTCATTATGAGATCGATTTGGAAAGGCTTCCGTTTCGCCCTGGCAGGAAGGAGTCGGTGCGTCTATATGCAAAAGAATGGCGCAAAATAAAGCGGGCGACCAATTTAGGGGGAGAAAATATCCTCCCCAAACGGGATGGCGTGATGTTCCTTTTGCACAAAGCCTAAAGCAAGACGATCTGTTTGTGTGTGGAGCATTGGGGGAAATGCCGATTAACGCGAAACGCCTCCTGCCGCGCAATGGTAACGACAGGGGCGCTTTTTGATGATATAAGGGGTAAAAGAAGCAAGGCCCGGAAGCCAATTGATTGGCTTCCGGGCCTGCGCTTATGAGCGGTGATGGTTGCGCTTTAACCAGCCGCTTCCGCCGCTGCCTTCGCGCCTTTCGCCGGGTTTTTATTTGGCAATGGGGCAAGGAAGGTAATGCTGGCAAGGAAGGGCAGCGTGGTAAACAGGCAGTAGATATATCGGAATTCCGCATACACCGGGGTGGAGATCATCAGTGTCAGGAATACGGCGACAACCGGCAGGAAAGCCATCAGCAGCCGCGCCCGCTTTTTTACAATGCAGATCGCGCCGAGTGCAAAGGCTGCCAGCATATTCAGACCAATGCTCCAAAGCATCCCATAGATAGGGATGGAACGGTAGCTGGTAGCCGCATTTGTCACCCAATCATAAAGGGGGCCGCCGATCAAAGGCGTCATGGATGCGCCGAAGTCGTTATCGAGCATATAGGTCCACACATTCCAATATTGCACGTCCGGATACCAATAACCATAGGTTTGATCAGCCTGCGCTTTGAGAATCTCCCCCGGATATTGAATGGCGAGACTGACCCATAGCTTAATATATTCCCATTTGTATTCCGAGAACGCCTGTTGGTTGTCATACCTGCGGATCAAATTCTTTACCGGATCGGAAATGGTGGGCCGATAAGCCTGTTTAATCTCCTCTACAGGCGCAAGCTTTTCGATCAGCTCAATTTGCTCCTCTGTCAGCGGCTTTTCATCAACGATGATGCGGGCAATATGTTGTAAAGGGATCGAGAGCGCTTCCACGGTATCGACGGGGATCACATGGAATGCGGAAATGACGGGCCCCAGCACAATTAGGGTGACGATTACGCTTATCATGCCGGAAGCGAGCACAGGCAGCCATTGCTTACGCAGCATCACCACGGCAAACGGGATGCACAGCGCAAAGGCCAAAAAACCGTTTGTACGCAAAAGGCTCATCAAAACCCCTGTGATGGTAAACATGGGCAGCACAGGCCAGATGGACTCTCCGCTGCGGTATCGATTTAAAAGCTTCCAAAGGGAAATGGCAAACAGCAGCACCACTCCGCCGAATAAGATATCCTTCCACATTGTCAGGCTGTACATCGCATGGAAAGGAACCAGCGCAAAATAGGCCAGCAGCCCGATGCACCAGCCTGTTTTTGCCCCTTGGCGGTAAACCGTATGAATCAGGTAAGAGAAGATGAGGGCCATCGTTGTCATCTGGAATAACGTATAGGTGGCGATTCCAGCGTTTGCCGTGCCAAAAATTGCGTAGCCGATGGAATAGAACAGCTTGATAATCATGGTGTGCGTGAAGGGATGGTGGTTACTCAGCGGCCGGATGCCAAGGATCTGATCCATCTGCCATACGGAATCATTGGAAAGAATCCCGGGAAAGTAAGCGAGAAAATAGGGGAGCCAGCAGATAAAAATAATGAGAAAACAGCACAGAAAAACGGCCCAGTTTTCCATCGGCGGCGCCTTTGTACGCAGGATGGTAAATCTGCCTGCGCATTCATACAACCGCTGAAAGCAAAAATAGAAGAAAAGCAAAAGCCCCGCCGCGATAAAAGCGGTTAGCAGGCCTTGCTGAACAGGGCTGTTTTGAAAATCCTCCATGCGGATGCCGTAATATAGATTATCCTCTTTGCTATATCTGCCCAACAGGGCGATTACCGTACACGCCGCCGAAGAGATCAGAGCGAGCGTTTTGATTTGACGGGTAGATTGAAACCCGTATTTGTAATAGAAATAAAAAATACCGGCCACAAGGAATAGGCAAACGCTGCTCATCACGCTTAATTCTAGAAAAACAGCGGCGGCCATGGTGGAAATGCAGGCCATGCCAAAGAGAAGCGCCGTGCGTAAATGCGCAGGAAGCTCAAATTCCGGGGCTGCTTGTGTTGCAGCTTTCATGCTTGTGATCATTCCTTTCTTTGCGAGCGGGTGCAAAAGGGTGCAAAAAATATTTTTCACCCTTCATCCTTTTTCCCCTTTTCTTGCAGATGTAAGTAGAGCTCAAAAAGCTGGCGATGCTTTACCCGGATGGAATCCAGGATCAATCCACAACTGAATGAGAGGAGCGCACAAACCGCGCTAAAGCAGGAAACAATCAAAGTGGGGAAACGCGGCACTAGTCCGGTGCGGAAATAATAGATCAAAACCGGGAGGAAAAGCACCGCTGCAAATAGGGCGAGGATCAGCGCGAACAACCCAAAAAACTGAAGCGGCTTATATTCGCGGAACAGGCGGAAAATGGTGATTAACACCTTGAAGCCGTCGGAAAAGGTGTTGAGCTTTGAAACGCTGCCCTCCATGCGGTCGCGGTAGCTGATCGGTATTTCGCGGATAGCAAGGTTTTTATCAAGCGCATGTACGGTCATCTCCGTTTCAATCTCAAATCCGGCGGATAACACTGGGAAGCTTTTGACGAAGCGGCGGCTGAATGCACGGCATCCGGTCATGATATCCTTTACGTTGCTGTTGAAGATAAAGTTGATGAGCCCGCGCACCATCCGATTGCCCAAATTGTGAAAAGGGCGTTTATTTTCAGTGAAATAAGTGCTGGAGAGCCGGTCCCCAATGGCCATTTCCGCCTTGCCATCCAACACTAGCTGCGCAACCTTCACGGCGTCCTCCGCCGGATAGGTGTCGTCCCCATCGACCATGATGTAGCAATCCGCATCGATATCACGGAACATGCTGCGCACAACATTGCCTTTTCCCTGCTGGTATTCGGGCACGACAATCGCGCCATGTTCCAGCGCGACTTGTGCCGTTTTGTCAGAAGAGTTATTATCGTATACATAGATATCCGCTTCCGGCAGATGCTGATGAAAATCTTCAATCACATTTGCAATCGTCAATTCTTCATTATAGCATGGAACCAGCACTGCAATCTTCTTCATTTTATACCCCCTATCTTTCTCAACAAACGAGAAAATTTTTTAATTCCGCAAGGAACAGATATGGCTCAGTATAGCATGTCTGCATCAAAAGATCAAATCCGGAGCCGCAACCGCAGACATCAATTTTTGCGGTTGATAAACCGCGTTCTGTAGCGGCGAACACCGTTCGCCGCTACAGATCAAAATGGATTGTCATTGCACTGGCTTGCAGTTTCATACAGGGCGGATAAACAAAACCGGGCCCGGTATGTAGCCGAGCCTGGTTTTGCTTTGTGTTTTGAACAGCGCAAGCAATTTTTGAGCAGACGATATAGCAAAAGGGTTATATCATTTTTGAGTTCCTATCAACTGAAGGTTTTGGTATCCAGCAGGCTGTTTCTAGCCTGCCGTAGGGCGGCGTATTTTTCCTCCAGAGCCTGGCGTTTTTCTGTTTTTTGAAACGTCCGTTCCCGGTAAACAGATTTATATTGCAATTCATTGCTGCGGCCTGCCACATAAACTTGGTTGGAAAGCACTTCACGCAATAGCGCATCGAAAGAGAGCCAAAGCTTATCGATGGCGTTTTGTGCATATCCGGTCAAATCCATTGTGAAAATCTCATTGAGCAGGGCCACATATTCCGAAACCGGGAGCATTTCGCGGTAGGCGTCCTCCAAGGCTTTCTGCGCCTGATCTACCTCCTGCTGCGACACAGCGCCTTCGGTAAGAATCCTTTTGGCTTGTTCCAGCGCACTTTGAAAGATCAGGTAAGTGTAATCGATATACTGCTCGTTTTCCGGCAGCTTGCAGTTGTTTACAGCCTTCTGCAACGCAGTGGTGGAAACGGATGGCGTTGGCGTTTCGCTATTTGACAGCGGCTTTTTTTCTGGGAGCGTCAGTTCGCCTTCCGCCTGATCGAGCAGGATATCCAGCTTGACCACGCCGTTATGCCGAATGGTGACCGTGAGCGTTTGGGTGTCCGGATCCCATTTTGTGGTGTGAGTAAAGGGGCGCGTTTGCCCGCCGCCCTCCATGTTGCTGCGAAGGATCAGCTTTGGCGCGCCGCCGTTGAGCGTGCCGGTCACAGTGATCGTGGTTTCCCGCATTTCACTGTCATCCACCCCGAGCGGATTGCCGTTTTCATCGAGCGTTAGATATTCCCCACAGAGATTCACCCAGCTTTTTTCCTTCCGGATTTCGGGCGTCGCCGCTTTGATCATTTCTCCCTTATCGGTACGGTAGTTGGAGAGATAAAAGGAGAGGCGGTCCTGCCTTTCTGTGACGATCGCTGAGGTGTGCTCCTGCGCGGTGATCGAGAAGGAGGAGGCGTTGCTGTATAGCGGCATCATGCTGGCTGTCTTTACGCCCTGTGCGTTTTCTAGATTATTGATAAAATACCACTGATCTTTGATCCGCATGGCATAGGTATCGCCCTGCGCCTGCTCTGGGAAAAGGGCGTCGTAATCAGCCTGCTCTTGTTTCTGAGCGATCAATGCAATACCGTTTTGGGTAAATAACTCCCGTTCGGCTTGGCGCAGGTTAGAGGGCAGCAGGGGAAGAATCCGGTAGCGGCCGGTCGATGGATACAAATTCGACTCCTTCAGATTATAATGAAAATCCGGATAATTTGCGCGGCCCAAAACCGCGGCAGGCGTTTCTTTGAGCATATCCTCCCGACTTGGAATTGTAATCTCTCCGTTGAGGATGGCGTCGAAAAGGGGGGAGATGCCATATTGAAAGCCGGCGATCGGCTTCCCACCGTTGGAGGTGGAGAAGTTTGGCGCCTCCGCTTTGAAGCAGGTGCCGCCGCAGCTCATGACGAGCATCATGGACTGGACGTACATATTTTCCGGATAGGAGAGGATGAGATCCCACTCATCGTCTACATATTTGTCGTATTCCCCAAAGAGGGATTTTTTGTCTCCGTCCACCTGCCAGTGCCACCAGTCGGAGGCAACGCCCCAGTTGCCGACGAGCCCCGCCAGCCAAAGCCCCTGCATGACGGAATAGGAGGAGGGGTTTCCGTAGGATTCTTTATTCATCAGTACGATATTGGCCGCATTGTTTTTAAAAGCGGAATAAAAAGCGTCATTTTTCTCAAACCATTCAAGCACCATGCCGTTATCGTAGTTCATATTCGTATCAGTCCAAAAGAAAAATGCGCCGTATTTGGCCGCGAGGGTAATACAATCGATGATGTACTGCGCATTGTTGCTTTCCACCTCACCGCGCCAGATGACGCCGTTGTAAAGCTCTGCGGCATTGAGACCGTAAAAATAATCGTGCCGGCTGGCAAAGCGCTCCTCCAGCCAGGCAATTGGAATGCGCTCCTCCATCTGATATTCCCCATTGATATTCTGGATGGCATATGGAATCTGATTTTTTTCGCATTCGTCGGCGGTCGTTTCTAGCCATGCGAGCGCCTGATCGCTGCCTGGTAGAAGCGTATGGCCTGGGATGAGCAGGAGCACTGTGTAGGGTTGCTGATTTTCAGGGATCGAATTCCATAATGTCAGCAAAGGTTCATCGCCATAGTAGTTGACGAGGTTGAGCGGGTTTTGGCTGTCGATCACGCGCCTAAGCGGCTGCTTTTTCTCAGAGGTAACGGTTTGAAAGGTCTGAAGCAGCACCTTGCGCTCCTTTTCGGAGAACTGCTTTTCATCCTGCGGGAGCTGGTTTGTCATCGTATAAGCGATTGTTCCTGCAATTGCAGTAATCACCACAGCGATGGAAAGGCAAATGGAAATGATCGCCGCAAGCCGCTTTTTTCTCCGCTCTTTTCCGGCCTGCTTTTTCTCCGGATCCTTGCGCATATAGAACGCTCCTTTTCGGAGGGGGTGATCCCCCTAGTTCAATTGAAATCTCTATGCTGATGTTACCATTCCAGCGTTCCACTTGTCAATGCCTGAAGGTTACGGAATTGCCGCTTGTCAAATCGGAGCGCGCCCAGTATAATATTTTCATCGTATTGCTCAAAGGGCTGGGGCGGCTGTCCTCGTCTGCTGGTGCAAACGATGATTCAGGCGGCTTTTGATCTAGCGCGCCCGGAAAGAAGGATGTAAAAATGCTCATTCGTGAATGCCTGAAGCAAAAAGATGTAACGCTATCCTTTGAGGTATTTCCGCCAAAGCCGGGAATGCCCTTTCAGCCCGTGCAGGAGGCGGTGACAGCGCTTTCCCAATACACCCCGGATTTTATGAGCGTCACCTACGGAGCAGGCGGCGGCACCTCTCAGAACACCATCGATATCGCTTCTTTTATTCAAAAGGAGTGCGGCACGGCGGCGCTCGCGCACTTGAGCTGCGTTTCTTCGTCCAGGGCGGAGGTTGCCCAGCTAATTGAGGAGCTCAGGGCAAAGGGAATTCAAAATGTGCTGGCCTTGCGCGGCGATATCCCGGATGGTATGACATTCCCTGAGGCTGGTTATTATAAATATGCTTACCAGCTCGTGGAGGAAATAAAATCCCGCGGCGATTTCTGCGTAGGGGCTGCCTGCTACCCGGAGGGGCATGTGGAATGTGCCAGCAGCGCCGCAGACCTCAGCCACCTGAAGGCCAAAGTGGATTGCGGTTGTGATTTCCTCATTACCCAGATGTTCTTTGACAACAACATTCTTTATAATTATATGTTCAAGCTCCTGCGCCACGACATTCGCGTGCCGGTCATTGCGGGCATTATGCCGGTGACGAACGCGAAGCAGATCAAGCGCATTATGAGCCTTTCGAGTTCTTCTATGCCGACGCGCTTTAAGGCGATCGTCGATCGTTTTGCGAACAACCCGGAGGCGATGAAGCAGGCGGGCATTGCGTACGCGACCGAGCAGATCATCGACCTCATCGCGAATGACGTGACGCACATTCATATCTACACGATGAACCGCCCGGACATTGCGGGCAGCATCATGACGAACCTTTCAAAGATCATTGACGGCTATGAAGCTGAATGAGAAAGAGGCGCTGCGCTACCTTGGCTTTCGCGGGAAGCCGGCCGATGCGGACACCGATGAGATGATTCGCGAGATCGGCGGCGAGATGCTGCGCACGCTCACGCCGAAATGCGTATATAAAAGATACGACATAAAAGTACTTGAGAACGCGGTGGAGCTGGACGGCTGGCGCATCGAGAGCATAAAGCTTTCACGCCATTTACGCGGCTGCAAGGCGGCGTATTTGTTTGCGGCGACGCTGGGTTTGCAGGCCGATATGATGATACGGCGGTTATCCGCGCTCAATATGGCGCGCGGCACGGTGGCGCATTCCGTTGCGAATGCGCTCATTGAAGACTACTGTGACGAAATGCAGGCGCAGATCGCGGAAAAGGAAGCCGCAACGGGCTTATTTTTGAAGCCGCGCTATTCGCCGGGGTACGGCGACTTTGCGCTCGAAAACCAAAAAGAGATCTTTGCGCGGCTGGAATGTGCAAAGCGCATTGGGCTGACGCTGACGGATACCATGATGATGGTGCCGTTTAAATCCGTGACGGCGGTCATCGGCGTGACGGACACGCCGACATGCACATACATAAAGTGCCGCGGCTGCGCGAACACCGACTGCGAGTTCCGCGAAATCTGACGCGCAGAGAAAGGAAGAAAATTTATGCATCCTGTTATAGAACGATTCGGAAAATCTGTTGTCATTGTGGACGGCGGCATGGGCACACTTTTGCAGGCGAACGGCCTTATGGGCGGCGAGCTGCCGGAGCTTTGGAACCTGACACACCCCGATGTGCTTTTGAAAATTCAGTCCGACTACGTGAACGCGGGCTGCGATATTTTG
>ERZ857922.3393-NODE-3393-length-13766-cov-20.353293_pt1 | contig 13766 bp, 8 predicted proteins | sample MGYA00519579_ERZ857922 | MGnify/ENA primary metagenome ERZ857922 (study PRJEB31778, sample SAMEA3449375) | human gut metagenome | biome: human gut; feature: human-associated habitat; material: faeces | place: United Kingdom | collected 2010/2012 ... | reverse complement strand
CAGAGAAAAATGGTGCTAGGACAACAGTCCTAGCACCACTTTGTCTACAGTCTGAGAACTGATTCCGTAGAATCAGTTCTTTTTTCATGTGCTTTTCTTATAATTTAATTTTGCTGACAACAAACCCAAATTCGGAGCTGTCGTCTTTTTCCAAATACACTTTGTATTTTTGCGATACTCCTTTGACACTACTGCCCGTATTCGTCAGATATGCTTCCACCGTAAGACGGTATTTCCCCTCTTCATACTCCGTAATCTTTTTCACTTTCATCTGATAATCTTTTCCCGGAATCCGCATGGAATTAAACACAATTGTATTTCCGGTCGGACGGTACACATAGCCCGGATAAGTTCCCGTATACGCAAATTTGTATTTGTAATTGCTGCCAAAAATCTTTTTAATTTCTTTCTTAGCTTCCTTCTTCACTTTGGACATTGAATCACCATACCGCAGGATCTTATCCGAATGTTCCAAATTAAAAATTGCCATCGTCGTCACAAAGGTCGTGTCAAATTTAAATCTATGGGAACCATTTGCATAAAACGATGCGCTGTATGCCAAAAATGGTTTCAGCCGTTCTGTCAAAGGTTTCATCTCTTTCTTCATCGTCTTCGTTACATCCGATGGAGTAAACGCGTACGGCGTAGCAGTCGGTGCCGGCGTAGCTGTTGCCTTTGCTGCCGGATTATCTGAATCCTTTCCGGATTTTCCTGAATCCACAATCTTATTCTGCTCTGTCGTCTGACCCTTATCAAACGACGGCATCGTAATTTTCCCTGTCCATATAAGATAGGTAAGTACTGCTGCAATGATAACAACAAAAACCGCAATCACACTTCCTATAAATGCCTTACTAGACAACATCCGCTGCATCCATCCAATTCGATTTCCGCAATAATAGCAGAATGTATCATTTTCCCTTAATTCTGTTCCGCACTTTTTACAGTACATGGTATCCTCCTTTACTCAATCTTTTGTTCTCTATTTTACCCTCATAATACATCTATCAAATAGGGTTTGTCAACATTTACAATCCGTGATATAATAATATTCTTGATATGATGAAATTTTAGAACATTTCCTGGGAGGAGGTAAAAAGTTGAGTCAGAATCGAATTAAAGGGACTTTGAAATCTTATTTGCGATGGCCGCTCTTATTAGGGCTTTTATTAATCGCAATGAATGTTCATATTTATATAACCAACCTGCGTGCCGGCATTATTATGAGTATTTACGTTTTATTTTACTTAATCATTGCCAGTGTCTTATACTTTTTCAAACGAGGTGCTGTACTGCGCAACTTAGTCGATTACTCGATGCGATTTCACGTCACGGTTAATAAACTTGCCACGGAATTAGACATTCCGATTTGTATTTTGGACACAAACGGAGTCTGTGTGTGGGATAACAAAAATTTCCGCAAACAGTTCTCCGACAAATTATCAAAAAACTACCATATAAACGATGCCATTCCGGCTCTCACCAAAGAATATCTTCCGGAGGAAAATTACGAGACAACAGAACTTCATTTTCATGTGGAAGAAACTTACTTTAAGGCAATTACGCAATTGGTTTCTCTGGAAAAGGCACCGGATGCCCTCCATAAAAACGCCGGACAGGTGGGAATCGGTGACGCTTTGTATGTCATTTACATTTATGATGAAACCGAAATTGTGCACTATATCCGTGAAAACTACGACCAGCGTGTCAATGTCGGCTTGCTCTACATCGATAATTACGACGAATCCCTTGCCAATGTTGACGATGTACGCCGCTCCTTATTGGCTGCGATGGTTGATCGAAAAATCAACAAATACATGTTAAGCATTGATGCGATTACGCGTAAAATTGAAAAGGATAAATACATTTTCCTCTTCCAGCATAAATATCTGTCTAAATTGCAGGCAGACAAATTCTCGCTGCTCGATGATATCCGCTCGATTAATGTGGGAAATGATACTTCCATTACCATTAGTATGGGAATCGGAATTCAAGCAAACACCTACCGCAAACGTCAGGAATATGCCCGCAGTGCTATTGATTTGGCACTTGCCCGCGGTGGTGATCAGGTTGTCATTAAGACAAAAGACAATTTACTTTATTATGGTGGAAAAAGTATTCAGCAGGAAAAAAATACACGCGTTAAAGCCCGCGTAAAGGCACAGGCACTGCGTGATTCCATTATTAATGCTGATAAAGTAGTCATTATGGGACACCGTCTGCCGGATGTCGATGCAATTGGCAGTGCTATTGGTATTTACCGAATTGCACAGTCTCTGGAAAAACCAGCGAAAATCATTGTAAATCAGGTAACTTCTTCACTGGCGCCGCTTTTGAAATTATTTGAGAACAACAAAGATTATCCGGATGGCACTTTTGTTACAAGTGAGAATGCGAAGGAATTTATCGGAAATGGAAACGGAGTTTTACTTGTGGTCGTTGATGTTAACCGTCCATCCTACACTGATGCACCGGATTTGATTCCGATAGTTTCCTCTCTAGTGGTTATCGACCATCACAGACAGACCGGTGAATCCTTTGAAAACCCTACTCTCTCCTATGTTGAGCCGTTTGCTTCCTCAGCCAGTGAGATGGTAGCAGAAATTTTACAGTATGCCGGTGAGGAAATCCGTGTAAAAGCCGTAGAAGCCGATGCCCTTTATTCCGGTATTATGGTTGACACGAATAACTTTATGAATAAACCGGGTGTCCGCACCTTTGAAGCGGTTGCATTCCTGCGTCGTTCCGGAGCAGATATTATTCGCATTCGCAAAATGTTCCGTTCCGACATTGAAGAATACAAAATTCGAGCTGAAGCAATACAAAATACAGAAATTTTTATGGATTGTTTTGCTATTTCTCCTTGTAATGCGGATAACTGTGAATCGCCAACCATTGTTGGTGCAAAAATTGCCGATGATCTTCTTGATATCAAAGGCATCCGCGCTACTTTTGTATTAACTGCCTATGAAGGTAAAGTTTATATCAGTGCTCGCTCCATTGATGAATTAAATGTTCAGGTTGTCATGGAAAAAATGGGTGGGGGCGGCCACATTACCAGTGCCGGTGCCCAGCTTGAGAACTGTACACTGGAAGAAGGCGCTGAACAAATCAAACAAATTTTAACTAAAATGAAAGAAGAAGGTGACATATAATGAAAGTAATTTTACTCGAGGATGTGAAATCCGTTGGAAAAAAGGGTGAAGTTGTAACCGTAAAAGACGGCTATGCCAAAAATTTTATCTTGAAAAAAAATCTTGGCGTAGAAGCAACCTCAAAAAATTTAAATGATTTAAAGCTTCAGAAACAAAATGACGAAAAGGTTGCTGCAGAAAACTTGGAGAAAGCGAAGGAATTCGCCAAAGAGCTGGAGACAAAATCCGTTGAAGTCGCCATTAAAGCAGGTCAGGACGGTCGCGTTTTTGGCTCGGTGTCCACCAAAGAAATTGCTACCGCTGCCAAAGAACAGCTTTCCTATGATTTGGACAAGAAAAAAATGCAGTTAAAGGAGCCAATCAAAAACATTGGAACCTACCATGTACCAATCCGTCTGCACCCAAAAGTAACAGCTGAACTTAAAGTAATTGTTAAAGGAAAATAATCATGGATGAAACCGTAATCAAACGAGTTATGCCGCATAATGGAGAGGCAGAAGAAGCAGTTATCGGTTCCATGCTTCTTGACCAGGATGCGGTAGTTCTCGCTTCTGAAAAACTAAATGAAGATGATTTTTACAATAATAGATACCGCATTTTGTTTTCCGCTATTGTGGAATTGTTTCATGAAGGACGGCCGGCAGACTTAGTTACTCTTGTGGATAAACTTCATGAGAAAAACGTTTCCGATGATATTTGCAGTGTTGAGTTTCTCAGTAATATCATTTCCGCCGTTCCTACATCAGCCAACGTCCGCTACTATGCGGATATTGTTGAACAGAAATCACAACTGCGCTCGCTGATTCGAACAACGGAAGACATTGCCAACCGATGCTATCAGGATTCCGCTAATGTTACTGAACTGATGGATGATACGGAACGCAAAGTTTTTGAGCTCGTACAAGGACGTGCCTCCTCTGAAAATTTTACACCAATCAAAGAGGTTGCCCTGGAAACACTTGAGAGTATTCAAAAAGCCGCTCAGAACAACAGTGATGTAACCGGAATTTCAACCGGCTTTATTGATTTGGATTATCGAACAGCCGGCTTGCAGCCGTCCGATTTAATTTTAATTGCTGCCCGCCCATCCATGGGAAAAACTGCTTTTGCTCTGAATATTGCTGAAAATGTTGCTATGATTAATCATATTCCAACTGCTATTTTCAGTCTGGAGATGAGCAAAGTGCAGCTTGCCAAGCGTTTGGTTGCCATGAACTCAAAAGTAGATTCCCAAAGAATCCGAATCGGTGAACTGGAAGATGATGAATGGGCAAAGATTACCGAGAGTTCTATTATCCTCGGCGAATCGACGCTTTATATCGATGATACCGGCAGCATTTCCATCAATGATTTACGAAGTAAATGCCGTAAACTAAAAATGGAAAAAGGCCTCGGTTTAATCATTATCGATTACCTTCAGCTTATGTCCGGTAACAGCGGTTCAAAAAACATTTCCCGCCAGCAGGAAATTTCGGATATTTCACGTTCCTTAAAATCTCTGGCACGTGAACTGGACTGCCCGGTAATTGCGCTTTCCCAGCTCAGCCGTAAAGTAGAAGAACGTGAGGACAAACGACCAATTCTTTCTGATTTGCGTGAATCGGGAGCGATTGAGCAGGATGCCGACGTTGTTATGTTTTTGTACCGCGATGAATATTACACAAAAGACGCTTCTACCAAAAAAGGAATTACCGAGATTATTATTGGTAAGCAGCGTAATGGTCCAACCTGTACCGTCGAACTCAAGTGGTTGAACCAGTACACAAAATTTGCAAATCTGGAATATCACGACGAATAAATTCCATTTTCTCTGTCGAATCGGGGCTTTGGCTCCGATTCTTCTTGTTTTTTGTCGTCCTGTGTCACACTGTTTTTTTACATTTAATGCATGTCCAATCAATCGACATTTTTCCCATGCTATAATGAAAAAAACATAAAAACAGGAGGTTATCTACATGGAAACAAAACAATATACCATTTCGGAAGCGGCAAAAAAACTTCACGTAGGCTCTCACGTTCTGCGCTTTTGGGAAGAGGAACTTCACTTGAATATCCCGCGAAACGAAATGGGGCACCGCGTTTATTCGGAAAAAGAAATGAAACAATTAGAGCAAATTATTAATATGAAGAAAGACGGTTTTTCCTTAAAAGACATTGAGCACAAACTTTCACCAAAATCATCCGGCCAGGTAATTCCCTATCCGGTTTCCGAACCGGAAATCTCCCCAAATGACAAAATGATACAGTTTAAAACCATTCTTTCCCGTATTGTCTCTGATGCCATCCGGGAAAATTCTGATAGTCTTACATCCGATATTGCGGATACTGTATCGGTGCAGGTCAACAAAGAATTGGATTATCTGTTTCGTGAAAAAGAAGAGTCAGATGAAAAACGTTTTCGTGAACTGGATGAAACCATTCGCAGTTACCAGAAGGCAAGGCAGGAAATTGCAGCCACGCAAACAACTGCAAATAAGGCAAAAAAACGTCATGTTTTTGGCAAAAAATAGTACTGTAATTATTTTCATTTCCTCTTGATTTTGAACTATTAAAATGATATAATATATTCACGCAAAGCGATTGATTTTTGTCTATTTAGCACAAAAATCAAAAAAACATTTTAATATTAAAAAAGGAGGAATTTGAAATGTTCGCTAAAATTTCAAAAAAAGTTGTGGCTGTAGCTTTAGTTGCAACTATGGCTGTTACCACCGCTGCAGTAGCAAGTGATGATACAGCTAGCGCAGCAATGAAGAAAAAAGCTTCCGTTGTGCAGGGTAAGGAAGTAAAATTGACTGCAAGTGGAAGTGCAACATGGGCATCCAGCAATGATAACATTGCTCACTGCCAGAAAACAAAAGGCAAGTCCATCAAAGTTCTTGGTATCAAAAAAGGTACCGCAACAATCACAGCAACTGTAGGCGGAAAGAAACAGACATGTAAAGTATCTGTTAAAAACGCAAAGAAGGGTACAGTAATTTACAACTTCGCTAAATCTACTAACCCGGATAACCATCCACCATACAAAGCTGATTACTCTGAGTTCAAATATAACTCATTCCGTATCTGGCTTTGTGACGCAACATTCTGGGGCGAGAAAACTTACATCTCTCCTGACTACCGTGGACGTAAACTCAGCGTTTCTTTGAAAGTAAAGAACTCCGGTAAACGTACACTTCCTGAGATGGGTGTTTGCTTCAACTATACTAAGGGTGGAGACACAGGTGGTTACCCATGGGCTCTTCATGTTTCTGCTAAGAAACTGAGCGCTAAAGTTAAGAAAGACAAAACACATAAGCACTGCAAGATTGTCACAAAAGCTATGAAGAAAGGTAAATCTTACACCTTTAACTTCACATTTACAATTCCTAAGAATGCTGTAAATGGTGACACAGACAAAGATACAGGTGCTAACTACCCAATCATGATGTACATCCCGAACATGAAAGATACTTCTCCATACAAAGAAGGAGATTCTATCACAGTTCAGAAATGTGTAATCAAAGTTGCTTAATTGTAAGTAATGAGAACGCTAAAAAGGCTGTTGCTTCGGCAACAGTCTTTTTTTACCCATTGTAATAGGGTTGAAGGTAATATCAAAGGAGTTCACGGACACGCTTGGTCTTGGGCTATATCCTTCCACTACTAGGGCGGATTAGGGCTTTTCACCCATTAGTGACGTGCGCCGCCAGGCGCACTAAAAAGGATCTTGCCCCTCCCTCCTGCGAGGAAAGAGACAAGATCCTTGATAATCCTGCTGCGATATCACTCAATGCCATCCAGAGCCCATTCACTGTCCATTCGTCGTTGTCTCACACCATCCAGCAACTCTCTACAGGCTTCCTGAACACTTACTACTGATTTTTCTATCCATCTCCAATTTACCCATATTTTTTCATGTCAACATTGTTTTACGAAATTTACTAGGAGACATACCATACAGACGGGCAAATACTTTCGAAAAGTACAACTCATCTTTATAGCCAACCAAAAAAGCAATCTCTTTAATCTTTTTCTGAGTATGAATCAAAAGTTCCTGCGCCTTTTCCATTCGATAAGAAGTAATATAATCTTGTATTGACTTCTGATATATCAATTTAAAGCAATGGGACAAGTGCGTACGCGATATACCAATTTGTTCTGCCATGTATGTAACAGAAATTTCTTTTTGATAATTCTGTCTGATTTCCTTCATTGCCTCAAAAGCATATTTTGCAGCACTCGTCTGCATTTGTGCACCAACTTTCATTTTCATTTTCGCACTGCGAATGCACTCGTCTGTACTAGAAATAGTTCCCACTTCCTTAACAAACCATCCATAGCGCACTTCTATGAAAAATTCTTTATTCCATGAAATATTCACTTCATTTACTTCATTAACAAAATTTTGTGCAAGAACTTCTATTTCTTCCTGCATTTTATCCTCTAGTAATAGGCAAAAATCACTTCCTCCTAATCGTCCTAACACATGTTTTTCCTGCTCAAATTTTTCAAAAACAGACTTCATACACAGAAGGATTTCATTTGATTCTTTTTTTCCATATATTTCTGTTATTTCCTGTAAATTTTCTAATCTTACATAGAAAAAGACACAATTAATTCCTGCTACTGTCGCATCATGTAGCATTTGTGTAGCCATTTCATGAAACCCATACGGATTATACATATGTGTAACCGAATCTCGTCGAATAAGGCGTATTTTATCGTTGCTTAACTGTTCAATTTGATTTTGTATATAAATATTTTCTAACACGGTGCAAATGTTTATCACAAAAGATTGATAAAAATCTTCTGCCGCATAAAATCGATTATTAAAAAACGAAATGATTGCATAACCAAAACAATGCTTCCGATAATGAAGCGGGTTGATATAAAAAACACAAGGCCTGTCCGTCACTTCGTCGGCAGGCAAAAGATTTTTTCTTTTAAAAAGTCTTTGTGGCATCGGCACTTCAATTGACATTTTCTTTCCATAATAGGCATGTAATAACATTTCCATCTCATCCTCATATGGACTTTTTCTAGAATCATCCAATTCATATTTCTCATCCGGATTTAGGCATATATAAAAGTCTGAAACACCCGTGTTTCCTTCTACAAACTTTCCAACTAAATCTGGAAGGCCCTGATAATCTCGTATTCCTTCCATCCGAAAAACCATAAACATATTCTGCTTATACAAGTGAACCAAACGCTGATTTTTTTTAAATTGTTTACGAAAAATTTGTTTCGCTTCTTCCGCTTCTTTACATCCACAGGAATTTCGATACTGATTTTGCGTTGAAATATAATATTGCTTTTCTAGTTTTTCACCTCGTTCCGCCTTTTTAATAATTTCCATAGCACATCTCGCAAAATTTTCTGGGCAAGCTTCAACTGTTGTCAACATTGGATATATATCTCTAGCCTCCTCAACATCATCAAATCCCGTCACAATAATATCCTCCGGTACACGGAATCCTCGATCGCACAGTTCTTCACATACAGAAATTGCCATATAATCATTGGCACATAGAATTGCATCAAATCTTTCATCATCCAGTGAAAGAAAATAATCAACTGCTTCTTTACCAATGTTATACCACAAATTCCCCATAAAGATATATTCCTCACGAAAGGCAACACCTCTGCTTTTCATTCTTTCGCGAAATCCGTCCTCCCTCATACGTATATCATGCATGTAAGAGGGACCAGACAAGTAATAAATCCGCTTTGCGTTATGTTCATCTATCAAATGATCAACCATAGCCATAATAGCCTTTTTATCATCGCTGAGCACACTAATAAACTCATCTCTTTTTTGTCGAATGCTAATCACAGGGCAATGCGCCTTTTCCTTTACTTGCTCAATTAATTTTCCTGCCATGCCAGGAATATCAAACACATCAAGGCATAAAATAATCCCATCCAATTCGTCATAATTTGGAATATAAAGACAATTGCTTTCTCCCTCCACATAATCATGATTGTTATCGTATTCACCAAAAGTCGAAAAAACAACCAAATTATATCCATTTGCCACCGCTTCATCAGCCAGCGCACCACATAGGGTGCGCTGGAAATATTCTGGAAGCTTGCAAACAAATACACCTATCGTTTTTTTTCGGTTGTTAAGCATGTATGATATCCTTTCGCGATTTTTTACTTATTTTCCAAATTGTATCCAATCAATCTGAAGTCCCGGTTTATTTGTCTGTATATAAATTTTTGTCTTTCCTGTAACCGTAGGCCACAAAGAATTCTTAGTCTCTTTCCAGGAACCATTACCTAGATTATACACCGTTGCCACAGTAGAACTTAAACTTCCACTTCGTACAAACAGCTGTCCACTATTATTTGGTTCTTTCAGATAGGCAGTTATACTCTTTGCGGTTTCACTTCCAAAATCAAGATCAAACGCTATATATGAACTCGTACTGTTTAAGGTGACTTTTCCATCTTCAACCTTTATATCTTTGGAATCTGCAGTACAGTCTGTAGCCTTTATTTTATCAAATGGTCCAGACACTGCCGGTACATCAGGCAACTTACTATCCTTTATCGTAATCGACATAACAGCATTTTTCCCCGCATCGAAGACAAATGTCAATTTCGTTACTCCTACTGCCTGTTTGGAAAGATACTCTTTGCGAATAGACACTGTATCACCACTAATGGTATAGTCCTTTCCTTCTTCTAACACTGTCTTGTCGTTTCGAATTTCTGATAATGTTCTAACATCATTTAAAATAAGTTTTGTTGTCACATCTTCTTTCTTATCTGCACTCAAATCAAATTCGGCAGTTGTTGTCGATATTTTGCCATTCACGACGCCTACTACTGGCGTATTACCTGACAAATATGCGCGGAATTTACCACTACAATGTAACAATCCCATCATATAAAGACATCCATCATAGTATCGATATTTCCCTGTTGTTGGAGAAATGTTCCACAAATCCTCAAGGAATGACCATGATTTTTTATCACTAGATGCCAGACTCGCTGTTGCATTCATAGCAACCAATCCCGGAGAATGATCAGTACTAAGATTCTTTCCATCTAATGACCACTGATTTCCATAACTATCAACACCCTGGTCGTAGAAGAACGACTGGATTCTATTCGCGTGCGTGGTTGCCCAGCTATCCTGCGCCCACCATGCATAGTCGCAGGCAATATTAGCTGCAATTCGCCATGCATCAAATCGGAAATCACCATGATTTCCATCGTTCTTAGCAGCCCCTGAATATTCGGAATAATCCGGACCTAATCCGGTTTTTTCATTTGTTGCATCTTTAAAATGCTGTCGACTAGCTTCAGCTGCCTCGCTCCAGAAATCATTGTCCTGCTCTGCCTCTCTCGCCCAAACTTCATAAAATGCCGGCAAATGATACGATGGATCACTATATGTTGCAGCGTTTCCAATTGGGCAGAATACAGGCATTTTATGTGTTTTGTCAAACATATTCACACCTTGACCATCATCTGCCTGATGAAGCATCGTTGTCAAGATTTCCTGCGCTTCTTTGTTATAGTTATAAATTCCTTCACCATTTCCCCAGCGCGCTGATGCAAACAATAACGATGTTGCAAAATATTCCTCGCCGTCTGCTGCCGGCGTATTGTCCTTTATGGTTCCATTCGTATTCATCTGCCAAGCAAAATATCCTTTAAACTCTCCACTTTTATGCTGCATATGAGTTTTTGCCCATTTCCACAGACGATCAAACTCTTCCTGCTTGTCCATTTGAACGCAAATCATCATACCATAAGACATTCCCTCAGAACGTACATCATCGGTATCTGCTGTATAAATATAAGCCATATCTTCGCCTACCGGATAATAGATTCGTTCTTCGTCAGTACCATAAAAGAATTTTTGCCAGGCCGATTCGACCTTCTTATCTATCTCTGCATCCGAATATCCTAATTCCTTAAACAAATTTCTGTACTTTCCTGTAGACACAGCTCCAACTGATGCTGGTGTTGGAGCATCCGGCAATGGTTTCACATCACCAATGTAATAAAGTTCATAACTATTTACAAAGGTATCATTCGATCCATTATCTGTTTCAAGTAAAAATTTTATTTCCTGTTTTCCTGTTACATCTGTCATTTTAAATTCAAAAGACTGCTCCGACAACGTAGTTCCAGTAAAACTAACTTTTCCAACTTTCTTTCCGCCAATATATACAGAAACACTCGCCGTTGTCGAATTACTAGATGCTCCTTTAACCACCATACGGTATTTTTTATTTGTCCCTACAAATTCGTAAGATGTGGTACAATAGTCACCATTACCATACAACGCTACTGCTGAGTATTCCTTACCACTCACAGGGCCAGCATAACTTCCTCCGCATGTCATTTTACTGCATTCTCCGCTATTTACTAATTGCGGTTCCTGACTTGCGGACGGTGTTGGCTCTGCCGTTGGCTGTTTCGTTGGCTCTGCCGTTGGCTGTTTCGTCGGCTCTGCCGTTGGCCGCTTCGTCGGCTCTGCCGTTGGCTGTTTCGTCGGCTCTGCCGTTGGCCGTTTCGTCGGCTCTGCCGTTGGCTGTTTCGTTGGCTCTGCCGTTGGCTGTTTCGTCGGCTCTGCCGTTGGCCGCTTCGTCGGCTCTGCCGTTGGCTGTTTCGTCGGCTCTGCCGTTGGCCGTTTCGTCGGCTCTGCCGTTGGCTGTTTCGTCGGCTCTGCCGTTGGCTGTTTCGTTGGCTCTGCCGTTGGTTGCTTTGTTTGGTCTACCGTTGGCTGTTTCGTTGACTCCGTCGTCACAGTTACCACGGGCTTATTCTTTTTTGCCACAACCTTCACTTTTAATTTACACTTTTTCTTCTTGCCTTTTGCCTTTTGTGTTATATACACTTTAGCATTTCCAGCTTTCTTAGCATAAATTTTCCCTTTTTTATTCACTGTCACAATCTTTTTGTTTGAAGACTTGAATTTGAATATCTTCTTTATCTTCTTGGATGAAACTTTTTTTCCTTGCAACTTTAGCTTTAACTGTAATTTCTTTTTTTCTTGAATCACCAAAACACCTTTGGTCATCTTATTTGTTACAGTAATTCCCTGCTTTTTCTTTTTTGCTTGCGAGAGATTTGGAGCTGCGCCCAAAGTGGTCGTAAGCACAAGACAAGCAACAAGGAAAAAAACAAAAAGGTTTTTTCTACGTTTTGCTAAACTCATGATTATTATCCTCCTATAATGAATATTTTTACATTTGCATATTATACTACAACTAACAACCTAATTCGATGGAAAAATGTATTTTAAATATATGGATAATTGTCATCATCCCATGAGTTATTACATTCTTTTTCTCCATGTTTCTTCATAAAATATACAAACCATTATTCTTACAATTCTTTGGGGATTAAAAGAATATTGATACAGTGGATATAAGGATAGTAATTCAATTCTTGTCCCCATGTATGTAAAACCTGGATAATGCCAAGTGTTGCCCCGAGATACATTTTGTTTTCCAATAATTCCAAAAGTGTCTCGGCGAAGCATTTATGAAACAAGGAACACAAAAGTTTCTGATTAGAACAGACCAAAGAATTTAGTTCGGCAAGTATGGTGACACCAAGAGGAAAAAGGATAAAAATACATCGAAAATCCCCCGGAAGAAATGACATCCAAGGACATTCGCCGTATGAGCGAAGAGGAACTTCCAGACATGGACTATTTTCTAAATAAGTTGACCTTAATGACGATTTTAGAGAAGAATCTTTTTACATCTTTTAAATCCCAAACCATCTATTTGTCATGTCCACATATCTGCGGGCTCTTTTCCATTTAGGAAAGCGCCACATACGGTCTTTCCTATAAAGTAAAGTTACAAAAGACTCCGATTAATAATCAGAGTCTTAGAAAAGAGGCGACTAACGGATTTGAACCGATGATCAGGGAGTTGCAGTCCCATGCCTTACCACTTGGCTAAGTCGCCATATTCTATTGTATGCATCCAGCTAATACAATATGCATTAAATGCAATGACCCCTACGGGAATCGAACCCGTGTTACCGCCGTGAAAGGGCGATGTCTTAACCGCTTGACCAAGGGGCCAGTGTCTGCTATCTCTAACAGAAGATACGCGTCCCTGTCACGAAGAACACGACTGTATAACTTCTTAGTAAATACAGAAACTCCCCGAGTAGGGCTCGAACCTACAACAACTCGGTTAACAGCCGAGTGCTCTACCATTGAGCTATCGAGGAATAGTACTCCATAAAGGAATTTATGAAAGGTAAAAGTTAGTACCTTCAAAACTACACATTGATGTTTTCTCTCTTTGAACCAACAAGGTCAAGCCTTCGACCTATTAGTATCCGTCAGCTGCATACATTACTGCACTTCCACCTCGGACCTATCTACCTCGTCGTCTTCAAGGGGTCTTATTGACTTATTGTCAGGGATATCTTATCTTGAGGGGGGCTTCACGCTTAGATGCCTTCAGCGTTTATCCCGTCCCGGCTTGGCTACCCGGCTATGCATTTGGTAATACAACCGGTACACCAGAGGCCAGTCCACCCCGGTCCTCTCGTACTAAGGGCAGCTCCTCTCAAATATCCTACGCCCGCGCCGGATAGGGACCGAACTGTCTCACGACGTTCTGAACCCAGCTCGCG
>ERZ857922.3391-NODE-3391-length-13771-cov-4.187737_pt1 | contig 13771 bp, 11 predicted proteins | sample MGYA00519579_ERZ857922 | MGnify/ENA primary metagenome ERZ857922 (study PRJEB31778, sample SAMEA3449375) | human gut metagenome | biome: human gut; feature: human-associated habitat; material: faeces | place: United Kingdom | collected 2010/2012 ... | reverse complement strand
TCCCTACGCGCGCCGTACTGGTAAGCTCCGTCATGAAATCGGGTTGTTCTTTTTTCAACTCAGCAAATTCGTCAGATATGATTAATAAATGAGGTAACGGTTCAGAAACCTTGCCCTCTCTAAACAGCTTTTGATATTTGTAAATATCAATATTGCTAACATTGTACTTTATTGAGGTGTCGCGGAATATTCGTTCGCGGCGGTGCAGTTCGCTTCTCATAGAGACAAGCGAACGTTTTATTCCATTTCCGTCCAGGTTGGTGATAACTCCTGCTGTATGCGGAATATTCTCAAAAGATTTTGCCATTCCGCCGCCTTTGTAGTCAATCAGAATAAATGCAACCTCATATGGGTGATAATTAAGCGCCATTGATAGAATATAGGTGATGATAAATTCACTTTTTCCGGATCCCGTCATACCGGCAATTAGTCCGTGCGGACCATGAGCATTTTCGTGCAAATCGAGTTTTAACGGTTCCCCATATTTATCCACGCCCACTGTTGCCGCCAGCGACTTTGTAGGATCGTTTGAAGACCAATTATCGGCAATGTTAATATGCTCAACCATACCAATATCAAGCATCTCAAAGAACGTGTATTTCTTTGGCAGGATGAAATCAGAACCACTTGTTTCAATGAAAGTATTTGCCAGAACATTAGTAATTCTACCAATATCAATTCTATGCGGCGCATCAATTTTAAAAGGCAGCGGCGGCTCACTGACATCATTGATAACCGTGAGATTACCGACGCCATTTTCTATTTCAGCAACAGCCATACACTCTTTTGGAAGGTCAACAAGACGCTCGTAAATCGCCAAAACAGAAAAATTTATATTAGTCTTGTTATCAAGGATTCTACGAACGCACTCTGCCTTTGAAGCGAGGTCTTTATCCAGACAAATTACAATATAATATGGGATTTCATCGCTCAATTTATTGTCTGGCAAGTTCTTTCGATATTCAATAATCGAATCCAGATTTCCGGAAAGCTCCTTAGTTTCATCTGAATTTGTTGTAATATAACGAATTGTGCGTTCATTATTCATGGTATGCGGCAGCCAACGCGCAAAAGAGAAATCTTCCTCGCGGCTCTCGTCATAAAGGAGAACAATCTTTACCTCGTCATAGCTGTGAAGAGTGACTAGTTGCAAAATTAAACTTCTGGCATAAGAATACAGGGTACTCTTATCACCATATATACCGCTGATGAATCTATCAGCTAATGGCAAGCACACAGGAACATTGGTAAGTAAGCGCTTTTGTTCTCCAAAATCACACATCATTTCAGTTAGATTATCTTGCTCTACAGTAAATTTGCGTTCAGAATACTGAATTTTCGCTTTAAAAGGAACATTACCAAGCCCAAGACGCAATGACAGAAAGTCAGTATGTTTAGGAGTTCTCTCCCAAATCTGTGGAACTGAAGACAGAATCCGAGTTGCACAAGACTCTGTGTTTACATCATTAGCACGGAGAACATGTTCTTGACGAGCAGTCTCTAAGGCTACCATTTGCTCAAGTTGATTTAAATATTCGGTATATGTCTCTTGACGTTTAGCCTCCTTGCGAATGCGCGTCTTCTTCTGATAGAATCTTGTGGCAATAGGCCACATCATTGTTCCCAAAAGCATACTAACGCACATAACCAGCGATGGTATTGCGGAAGTAATATTTCCCTGTCCAATTGCGCTTGTTACAGAAAAAACACCACTTGCAACAGAAGCCATTCCCATTGTCATAGATGGACCAATGAGCATTATCATTGGCATTTCATCGTTATTCTGCGGATTTGGCGGAGTGTCAACCTTCAGTTCGAAAACATCAACATCATGCTTAAATCTCGGAGAACGATAATAATGTTCAGGAAAAACATCCTCAAATTCTTCCTCGCTGAGATTTATATTATTGAATGCAGGAGCATTGAACACACGCAGAGCCGTCGTCTGGACATTAGCCTTACCATCAGGATTGTTCATAAACAACCCATTCTTAGTAATAATGATTTGCAATCCCATAATGTATACAACATCGCCTATTGAAAGCTGTTGTTGCTGAACAGATTCGCCGTTAACAAATGTATGATTGGTACTACCTAGATCCTTTACATATACACCGTTTGCAGAGAAGATAATTGACGCATGTGTATCCGATGTATATTTATTAGAATAGCATATACCATTTTTCTCATTTCTACCGATGGTAATTTCTGCGGCATCACCTACAACATTATATCCGGTGTACTGCTTTCTGTTTAAGGTGAGCGGTTCTGTAAACAGCGTAAACCGCATTTTTCCGTCAGCACTCTGAATTTTATATAAAGCAAGAAGACTAAGGGGCGCGCTTTGTACCAATTTATCGTCTTTATCTACGATCACAAATCGGCGATTAGACTTAATTATCCATTTATCCTCTTCGTTTGCTTTTATGGCACGCAAGGCTTCAACAGAAATAACATCTATCTGCTTTCCGTCATCATTTCTGCTACGAATCCAATAGCGCCCAGCACACTTCTCAGGCAAATAGAGAGTCGATATCTCTTTATGTGAAAGAAGCGTTAACTTCATAATAATTACCTCCGGCATTCAAAAAAACTAACGAAACAATGAATTTTGAATATCTGCAACAATAACTGTCACATTATCCTTACCGCCATTTGCCAAAGCCCTTTGCAACAGATTTTCAGCAACTTGTGACGTCACATCTGATTCTGACATTATATCTTTAATTTCCTCGTCAGAAACCATATCTGATAATCCATCCGAACAAATCATCAAACGGAATTTACCGCTTATCTTTGGATAACCATCCACATCAGAACAATTTCCAATGCCAATACAACGAGTGAGCTTATTTCCGCCCTTTTCCCTGCGAGATAAATTGTGTGTTATAATACCGGTTCCCGCAATCTCGGCGCCCTGTGTATGGTCGTTTGTTATCTGCGAGAAAGCGCCATTTTTTAGGCAATATATTCTGCTGTCGCCAATATTATAGCAGTAAGTGCCTTTGTTGGAAACAATAGCCAAAGCAAGCGTTGTTCCAGAACGATTACAAATTGATTTAATCTCTGCGCATGATGAATTGATAACACTTTGCACCATGGCATCGTAACACTTAGCGCCTGTTGTTCTTACTATTCTTTGAAGCTCATTCAGCTTCCTTGCTGTAATTCCCGAAGCCAATTCTCCGCTTTCTTCACCACCCATTCCATCACATACTGCTAAAACAAAAGGGGTGATAGCATTCCCAGCAACCGAAAACGGACGATTTCCCAAAGTGGAAGGTATTGTTATACCATCAGCAAAGAAATTATCTTCGTTATTCTCACGAACATTTCCTTTGTGAGAACGTACCGAATACATAACCTTCATAGAATCTCCTAGAACATAGACTCGGTATCTCTGTGATTGTGGATATCATCTTGAATATTGGGAGAATCGGATTCCTGTCCAATCTTTTGGATATAATCCACTCTAAGGGTAACTCTGCCGAAATGGATATTATCAGCCGGATGAAGAAGCATCCCGTCAGTTACAGTTTTGCCGTTAAGTTTTGTGGGATTAGAACTACTTACATTCGACAGTACAAGTCCTGTATTCTTTAAAAATATCTTACATTGTTCTCTTGAAACGCTCTTTTCATCAAGCTTAATTGTACACCCGACTGCTCTTCCAATCATAACCTCCGAAGTTACATTTATAATCCAATTTTCACTTGGGTTAGAGGCATTGGATATTCTTATGACATATTGTTCGCCCTCGCCCAAAAACTCGGTCTCGTCATTATCATCAGGCAATACATCAGAACCCGGATGGTTGTTTCTTTCGATGTTATCCTCCAATTGCTTCTTTTTCTTAACAATAGCAATAATTATTATTGCAACAATTGCCGCAAATCCGACACCTACAGCTATGAAAACGATTGTAGCTGAACTAATTTCACTGGTTAACTCATCATTAGGGATACTCTCAGTACTTGTAGTGATTGACGCGGGTTGTACATATGAAACCACACTTTCGATCTGGCTCTCTGCGAATTCGGGCTCACTTGATTCAACCACCGGAACATCGACTACAGACATTTTCATATCAAAGCTAAGCGAATTACTTCCATCGGATACATCAACCTGCCTTGTTGAACCGTCAAGAAGAGAGACCGGAACTTCTGTTCTCACCCAAAAGAAGTTGCTTACAGACAAATCTGATACAAGAGCAAATGCGTCTGATTCAGGATATATTTCAAAATATCTTCCATTGCTTATTCTGGTCAAAGCAGACAGATCCTTGTTCTCGTGAGCAGACTGACTCTTGCTTACGCACACAACATCAATAGGATATGTATCAATCTTAAGACGCATAAACAGCTCTTCCTTTGTAATGCCTTGCGCAGTATAATCAGCGCCATCGGTGACAACAATTGTTCGATAGAAACAAGGCTCATTATCTACCGTTGAAATTTTGGGGATTGTGTTATATACGGCATCATATATTTGGCTTTCTGTCCCATTGTATTCAATCAAATCGGCAGCTTTATCAAGATCATATCTGTCATTTGTGAAATCTTGGAGCGTCTTTATCTCAGAACCAAATTGCACAATCTTAACTTCTTCATTCTTGGAAATATTCATGATTTTATAATCCAAGAATTCTGCCACCTTTCCCCGAGTTGCCACAGGTATAGATGTGGAATTGTCGACAAGAATTGTTGTTCTCACGGCAATTTCTTCTTCAGATAATACGCCGACATCAAAAATCTCTGTCTCCTGATTTGCAACCTTTATGCATAAACTATCTTCATCAAGCTCACAAGGCAAAAATAAATCCAAATTTTCTTCGTTCACATACCCCTGCAGCAATCGTATATCTATCTCAGCACTTGTCGTTATGCAACAGAAAGTCATTAATAATACAGCGATGGTCATAGAGGAAAAGTGTTTGTAATTCATATATTACAGCTCCCATATTGTTATAAAAACCACTTTTTTAATCTTAACGCTTATAAATATCAGCTTGTCGAAAAACTTCAAAATTGCCCGCGAAGCGGGCTTTTGAAATCCGTTTTTTTGCCTCGGGTCTCCCGAGGAAAAAACACTTCTATTCGCGCACGGTTTGTCGGCGGAAAAGTTCCAACGGGACTTTTGATATATTTCAACTTGAAACATCTCCCACAGCACATTTCACTACGTTTCGAACCTTGCCAGTTAAATTATAATACAAAAACTAATTTTATTATAGCATAATCACAAGACAATTTGTTATGCAGAATGTGTAAAATTAACCGGACAAAAAACGCCTGCCAGATACCACAATCAGTATCTGGCAGGCGCTGCCTGCAGTAAAGCATTTATTCATTGAGAGACGGATCTATCTCATAATACCATATCTGTCTTCCCATGGCGTTAAGATAATCTGCGAACTCTCTGAAAGAATAATATCTGAAACGCAGATGGCAGTCGGAATTGTCGTCCGACCCGTATTCGATGAAATAAAATCCGTTGTCATTGCATGACACGAAGGACATGGATCTTGTTTCGTCTATACGTATGTGTTCGCCCGCCTGAAGGTGCTTTTTAAAGAACCTTGCGAGCTGTTCCGCTTCGAAATTTCCTGAAACTCCATCAATGTAAACGCGGTATGACTGTATCGAAATATCCTCGGTATATACGACGGCGGATACATACCAGCCTGTTGACATACTCGCAGAGGATTTTGTGTCCAGCTTTATCATTGTTGTTCCATCAATATCCGCCAGATGGGCGTCGGTCACATAGCTGATGAACATATTCTCGTCCACGGTAGCGCGGCAGGGCCATACATCGCCGCCAAATACTGCATACTGTGAGTCGTTCAGGAGGTATTCCACCATCTGCCGCTTGGTCTTACCGGCACGCACTGCGCCATCTGACTGTTTGTTAATGAGTTCAAGCGCGTCTGTCACCATTTTATCCGAAGCTGCGGAAGCCTGTTCGGTAAACGAATAGTTATTGGTGGGAGATAGCGTATATCCGCTGCTGTACTGCGACTTGTTAAGCATTATAACCCCGAACGCGACGGATGCCGCTGCAACGGCAGCTGCGGCGCCGACAGTCGCTCGGCGCTTTCTGCTGCGTATTGCATCACATATCGCAGATACGCTGCGGTAGCGTTTGTCAGGACTGAACTGCGTACACTTCTTTACTATTCTCTGTGCTTTTCCTGATTTTATCGCAGAAATATCATATCCGCCAGTGAACATAAATGTCATCAGCATTCCGACTGAATAAATATCCGTTCGCACGTCAGTCTGGCTGTACCCGAACTGCTCTGGTGCCGCAGTTGCCCGCGTGCCCATGCACACCGTATCGGTCAGGGTGTCTTCGCTCCATTCTCTGGCGGCATCAAAGTCGATGAACACGCACCTGCCGTTGCTTATTACTATATTCTCGGGCTTAATATCGCGTACAATAACTGGCGGCTCAAGCGAATGCAACTTTTTCAGCATGCCGCATACCTTTTCTGTGATGGAGAATATTTCGCTTTCGGAAAGCTGCCGTTTACCGACGATCTCACTTATTGTGTCACCGGGAACATATTCCCGAATTATCCGGCATTCGTGCTGTTCCTTGGAAAATGCTTGGATCTTCGGACAACCGATAACTTTACCGGCAGTATCGAGAAGCAGGCGCTCCTTCTCTAATAACGGAGCATACACGCCATCGGCACATTTTAGTATGTACTTGTTCTCTGCAGTCTTGTCCTCGATAAGATAAATACGCTTGTGATCCGTGTATTTAAGGCACGACAGCATATTGTAATCCTGCTTCAACCCTTCGGGCAGCTCGGGCTGTTCGTATATTTCACTTAACTTTTGTTCAAAATCCATTTATGAAATAAGACCTTTCTCACAATGCTCAAGCAATATATCATCTGCCTGCTCGCAAGTCATTTTGCAATTGATGCAACAGATGATGACAGCATCCCTTCTGACTTTAGGATAAAGAATTGCGTTATTGGAATACCGGAGCAGTCGCTGTGTCTGCTCCAGGTTAAGTTTCATCGCAAAGGCGAGAACAATCGCGTTGTCACGCCCAAGACGTCTTGTCCCAGAAGCTATCTGATACAGATACGACTGGCTCAGCGTTGTCCGTACGACCAACTGACCTATTGTCAGACTCTTTTCTTTCATCAGTTGATCAAAATAAGCATTGAAGATAGATTCGTAATTCATGAGTTTTTCCGAATCCACTTTTCCTATGAAATCCTCAGGATTCGATTCTATCATTTTAAAAAGGTCATCCGTAGACTTCTCAACCACAGCCAAAATAGTCTCCCCCTTTTATATGCCATAATTCTCCATTTGGTCGGCTGTCATTTATTTATAATATAGATTATAACACAATTATACTATTAAGTCAATCTTATAGCAGAACAATACACGGAAATCGTGTAGTGATACAATAGATATTGGACAAAAAGCAGAAAGAAATTGAGAGATAAACCAAAATAATGTTATCGTACAGAATTCAAATTAAAGTAGGTATATCTCTCAAAAAGGGCAGCATTACATAAAATTCCAAGAAAACGCGCAGCGAAGGGTGCATTAAGAAAAGCAACCAATGATTCATGTAAAATATCAGCATTTCAGTAGAGTTATATGTCAGCCTAATTTTTATTTTTGATATGTCTATATCGTTCTGCCTATCAGCCCCACTATACAGCCCGCACATAGCCGCACCAACAAACCTATTTCTGAGCGCCGTATTTTTCGCGCTCTGCTCGTCCCTGAGTTTTGCGTCCTTGATTTCATAAATACGCTTATTCAACTCCGCCAGACCTTTTTCAAATGTCTTTTTTGAGTTCGTCCGCCTTGGCAATTTTCTCAGAATAAACCGTCTGAATCGACTTTTCCCTTTCAGCAAGAACCTTTTCACGTCCATCAAGCTCGGCTTCTCTGAAATCAAACTCGGCATTTCGCACCCATGTATAATCTCCTGATGCAACCGCTTTCTTGAGCTTTTTTCATAACCTCAGTCTGCATTTCCAGAGCCTTTGTAGTCTCCTTTTCTGCGCGCTTCTCTGCGATAAAAGTCTGCTTGTCCTTTGCCTTTCGCTTGGTTGGCTCCGGTTCAAACTCGATGTCAAAACCATTCCTTATCAGGATATCCTGCCATTTCTTCCGGTATTCTTTCGTGAACGTAAATTCTATGATTAATATACATGATGTCACAAGCTTTAGGGTTCGGAAGTGGAACTCCAGCCTGCTCCATTTCCTTTTCAGTGCCTACCCTGAGCACGCAATTTTCGTCAACATAATCCCACACGCAGTGAATAGAACATGATTCGAGGACGGCATTTCTCTTCCTGTTTCATCGTCAATATAAATTTCGTCAGCGTGAAGCGCATAGTCGAGGATATGCAGACGATCATTGTGCGCAGCAGACTGTTCTTGTCGAGCAAAATTGTAATTTTTTACCATTATATTGTATAATATAACTTGACAAAATGCACTCAAAATGATAAACTAAAATTAGGAGAGTAAAGGAAATATCAGAAGCAAAGAAATACGACAGAAGTTACAAGGAGCAGTCAGTGAAGCTGGAGCTTGAAGTGGGCGTAAGCGAGGAATTGAATCTCCCATACGGAACACTGTACGGTTTGGTTCAGGAGGCAAAGAACGGAGACCTCGGCATAGAGGAACGAACATACGAAAATGCCATGAGCCCGGCTGAGGAGATATGTCAGCTGAGAAGCGAACCAATGTACTTTTCAGAATTAAAACTGGCAGAAAAAATCGGCAAAGTGCTCTATATCGCGGTGACTGAAAATAAATACAACCGCTACGAGCTTATTCACAAGTGGCTCGCTTCTGACACATACGACGAGACAGTCAACTTTTACGTTCATCTGTGCTCACAGGCTAAAACATATATTCTCGCTGCGTTTGAAAGAGAATTTGAGAACGATCTGCCCTCAATTGACGAGGAAAGCCCTCTGTATGGTGAGGATCTGTACTGGTTCGGTTATGTCATGGCTTATTGGTTCTTTATCGAACAAATCAGCGGAACGGACATACTGAAAATGTATGATGTGGACAGGATCCTTGATTCATACGGTGCTCTTCACGCGGTCAGCGTTAAACGAGCAATTGAGGAGATCAAGGAGAACGATGTGCTCACAACTGATCCAGCCGATACTGAATAAAAGTGCAAAAGCAATTCATCAGGTGTATATTTATGATAGATTTTACTAATGCTCCGCATCGCAACAAGTTGTATTCTGGTGCGGAAAGAACAAAATTATCGATCATCTACAACAACGAACAATATATGCTGAAGTTCCCCACTAAAGATAATGATATCAGCTGCCTCACAGAATACATAAGCTGTATGATATTTAAGAGTACTGGCATTCCCGTTCAGGATGTTCTTATAGGAACCTACACAAAGCGGTCCGGTAAAGTTGTGACCGTTGCAGCCTGCAAGGACTTTGCAGCATACGGATATAAATATCAGGATTTTGCGTCATTAAAGAATTTAAATATTGATTCTAAGCGCAGTTGTTACGACACAGATCTGAACAGCATTTTATCTGATATTGAATACCAGAATTCAATTGACAGCAGAGTCGTGTCTGAATGGTTCTGGGATATGTTTATTGTAGACGCACTGATTTGCAACCCAAATCGTAATAATACGAACTGGGGATTTCTTTATAACACAAGCAAGGACGAATTGCTTCTTGCTCCTGTTTGCAGCTGCGAAGCGAGTCTGTTTCCTGAAATGAGTGAGGAAAAGATAAGAGATATTTTATCTGATCAGGAAGAGTTTTACAATACAGTGATCAGAACTCCGACTTCCGCCATAAAACTAAACGGCAAACGAATAAATTACCTTGATTTCATTACCTTATGCGAATATGAGGACTGCTATAGGGCGCTGAAACGCATTCAGCCAAGAATTAAAATAAACGAAATTTATGAGATAATCGACGCTTCACCGATGATGACAGAGGTGCGAAAGCAATTTCTGAAAGAAGTAATCAAAGTAAGAAATGCAATAATTTTCAATCACTCTTGCATTTAGCTAAACGCTTTAACATTTTTGTCAGATAATTGCAAATTCAATTGACCCAGTCAGCGGGTCAAAGAAAACAGATTTTGACCACGATTTCAAGTCGCGGTCAATTCTTTTATGTGTGACAAACCACCATATTTTTCACGATTAAGATGCGCAGATTTACGCACATACCTGGTAAATGCTATGATAAATCGAACAGTTCAACTTACAGAAACAGGAAGATTATAAGTAGAGAGATGAAGCAAACATCCGCTTTAATGGTAATAAAAGGTGCAAAGCAGATGCACCTGGCTGACTGTTCCGAGAACCTGAAACGGTAATTTTCCGAACACTCAGACACAGCGGGCTTGACACTTGTTGCGTTATTTGTTCCTAGAGTGGCTTATTAGTCCACGTGTGACACTACAGCTTGAAAAGTGGACTAAATCCCGCATTACGTGCCGCATAACAAAGCCATTTGTGGCTCCTAATGGACTAAATGGACTAATAGTCCACTTTTTTGAAGTAGGCTTAGTCCACTCAGTGGACATCATTTTGATCCAAGTAATATGAAGCTCGCAAATTGCGCACGTGTGACACTCGACATGAAAGCTTGCACAAAAACACGGAATAAGTGCCGCACAACAAAGCCATTTAAGGGCACAGCTGCGCAAAATGCGCAATTTGCGCACACTTCTGAAACAGACTTTGCGCACTCATTTAACCGCATTACGATGCGGTTTCACGCCGTTTACCTCAACTGACGTTTCGGAGTACGGCTAAAAATGGGGAAGAGCATAAGAGGCGGTGACACGCAGCCCCCTTCGGGAGCTGAGTGGTCGGCATAGCCGACGACGCTGACTTTCGCGAACGAAAGTCACTTTCTGCGAGGCAGAAAGCTCTCACTGACTGTCGAAGCAGTCAGGTTTCTGGCAATTATATGGAATTATTGAAACTGCTCTTTGAAGTCCGCTTCCGCGGAGATTATGGAATAATATGGTACGCATACGCTCTGTTCACGTTATCGCAACACATGAATTTAGTGTGTCACTATCCCTGGTTTACGACATAGGGAAAATGACACACTGATTTTTTTGCTCTATAAGAAACGATGATAACCAGATTATAGAACAGACTTTTTCCGCTGCTTGCGCAGCGGCGGATTTTTTTAAAAGTCTTTCAAGACTGAAATTTAACTAAAGGTTTGTCGTCGCAGGGCGCCGACCGGGGTGTTATTAAAGGTCTTATAAGACCAGAAAATTTGAAGAAAGACAGATAAATACCAACATGAAAATCTCAGACATCAAGTTCAGGAAATCTCTCACGGACGGAAACCTGAAAGCAATCGCTTCACTGACGATTGATGGCTACATTGCAGTTCACGAACTCAAGGTAATTCAGACCGACCACCTTTTCGTAGCTATGCCAAGCCGCAAGGACGAAGCCGGAGCATACCACGACATCGTTCACCCTATCAACGAGAGCGCACGAAATCTCATTGAAAGCGCTGTACTTTCCGCTTACAGAATCTACGCTGAAAGTCAGGCGCTCATCGCTGAAATCAACATCAACTCTTAAAGCAGAAAGGACACAACCACATGAACATTACAGACATTATTTTCAGAAAGACATTTGACAGCGGAAAGCTCAGAGCTATTGCTTCCATAACAATTGACGGCTGCTTCGCAATCCACGAAATCAAACTTATCCCACGAAATCAAACTTATCCAGACCGACCACTTGTTCGTTGCAATGCCCTACCGCACCGATTCCTACGGCATAAGCCACGACATTGCGCACCCAATCGGAGGAACTGCACGTCACGAACTTGAAAGCGCAATCATCGGTGCATACAATGACTACATCGCGGCTCACGAAAATCTTGTAAACGCTGATTATACTGCGTAAGAAATCACCTCGGACTTCCTCAGGAGTTCGGGGAATTTTCATCACAGCATTATGAATATAGGCTATATTACCCCGTAGAGCCACGCTAAATTTGTGCAATTTAGACAAAAGCATAAAATTTCACAATATGGGTGTGACACCGATTTGAGTTTATTTGAGCTTAAATAAAGGGTTTTCAAGCAGCCGTGTGACACCATTTGCTGAATGTCAGACAAAAATTACTTTCATGTATTGACTTATCTATGTAAGAGTGATATAATCTTCCCAAACCGCTAGTAGAAGATTCTGGATTTTTCTAAATTCAGAATCTTTATGTGGCTCTACGAGCGGTTATAGGTCTGATTTGACCGAATTCTTACAATATCACTTTATATAACTTTCTCATCATTTACATGAAAGGAGTTCTTAATGACAGCAAGGGACGAAATCATCATTCAGCAGCTTAAAAATCTCATTACGCTTGTTTCAAATCAGCCTTGCGAGCCGATTTCTAAGACGGTTTCACATGATATTGAACATATCGAAATGCTCACAATTCAAGAGTGCGCAGCGGAATTCAAGGGGCTTACTCAGAACACAATAAGGCAGTTGATTCGTAAGGGTAAAATTAAGTATATCCGCACCGGCGAGGGCAGGAACGGAAAGATTCTTGTAAACAAAACTTCGCTGGCGGAATATCTTAGCAACAACTTATAAATGGCTCTATTAAGCCATAAATAACAAATCATCCCGCTCTGGAAACAGGGCGGGAATTATCTGAGAAAGGAAAATATATTGGCAAATATCATAAAGAGAGGCAATAGCTACATGTTTCGTGTATCATGCGGTTATGACACGAATGGCAAGCAGATCGTTCGGCAGAAAACATGGACTCCCGACAAGAGCATGACTCCAAAACAGATTGAAAAGGAAGTAAATCGTCAGGCAGTGCTTTTTGAGGAAGAATGCAAGAATGGCTACCAGTCAAAGGCGATAAAATTCGAGGCATTCGCCGAGGAATGGTTTGCTGAGTATGCAAAACCCAATCTCCGCAACACTACATACGAACGTCTGCTTCAGCTTCGCAAAAGAATTTACGGCGCAATTGGACATCTACGAATGGATAAAATCACGCCACGGCAGATTCAGTTTTTCGTGAATTCACTTTCTAAAGAGGGAGCAAACGAGCGCACCGGAAAGCCGCTTGCTCCCAAAACAATACGTCACAACCTTAGCTTGATTTCTGACATTTTCAGCTATGCAGTCAAAATGGGAGTGGTTTCATATAATCCCTGCTCTAAGGTCACCATTCCTAAAGGCGAAGCGAAAGAGAAAATGATATACACGATTGAGGAAGTCACCGAGTTTCTGAAACTGCTTGAATCCGAACCGCTTAAATATCGCGTATTCTTCAATCTGGCAGTTTTCAGCGGATTTCGTAGGGGCGAGCTGCTCGGTCTGGAGTGGAAAGACGTGGGTTTTGAGAACAACCTTATTAGCGTTCGGCGGACTTCATGCTATACAGCAAAACAGGGAATTTACACAGATACCACAAAAACTAAGCGCTCGCAGAGAACGATAAAGTTCCCTGCTTCCGTAATGGAACTTCTGAAAAAATTCAAAGCTGAGCAGGACGAACTTGCACAGCAGGTCGGCGACAAGTGGATAGATTCCGACCGCCTGTTCGTTAAGTGGAACGGCGAGCCGATGAATAACAACACTCCGTACTTCTGGCTCAACGAGTTTTGTGAGAAGCATGGACTGCCGTTTTACGGACTCCATAGTTTCAGACATTTATTCGCATCCATGCTTGTGAATGAGGGCGTTGATATAGTTACGGTTTCCGGTGCGC
>ERZ857922.3381-NODE-3381-length-13827-cov-4.299956_pt1 | contig 13827 bp, 20 predicted proteins | sample MGYA00519579_ERZ857922 | MGnify/ENA primary metagenome ERZ857922 (study PRJEB31778, sample SAMEA3449375) | human gut metagenome | biome: human gut; feature: human-associated habitat; material: faeces | place: United Kingdom | collected 2010/2012 ... | reverse complement strand
GAATGTATAAGAGGAAAACATTATGAATCTTGGACGGAATTAGCAAAGGATTTGGGATATGGTGAATAATGTAAAAAAGGAAATTGAACTATACGATAAAATGTGCGGTTGGTTGCAAGTTTATTTAGAAGATAAATATAAAATAGATAACAATATATTAGAAATATATATTGAATTAGAAAAAACAACATTATTAAAAGAAATATTTAATTTTTTAAAGAAAGGGTTGATGTAATGATAAAATTAAATAAAAACGAATTAATGAATGTAAATGGAGGCGGTTTTAGTATAGGGGCTGGATTTTTAATAGGCGCTGGTATTGTCTTTTTAATAGGTGTAATAGATGGTTATGTTAGACCACTAAAATGTAATTAAGGAGGGGTATATGTGTTAAAATTAAATAAGCAAGAATTATTATTGATAGATGGAGGAGGAATATCAGGAACCTTGATTTCATCTATTACAAAAGGTGTTACTTTTATTTTTGAACTTGGTAAAAGTTTAGGTTCTGCTGTACGAAGAATAGTTGGTAAAAATATATGTCCAGTGTAATAAAAAATAAAAAAATAATCATAACTATAATCTTAATATTATTATTGCCTTTTTTAATACCAATTTTACAGACAATAGGTCAAATATTATTTGAAGGTGGTAAATTAGTTGGAAGCTTTATCAGAACCTATTATATAAAATGTGTGTAATTTATAAAAAAAGTTATCATTCAAGATAACTTTTTTTGTATTCGTTGAAATTATTAAATATTAAAAGAAAAAGCCTAAAAAAATTTAAATTTGTATTAATTTACAAAAAAAGTTCAAAAATATCAGTAAAAGCCTAATTTTTTTAAATTTTTTATTGTAATAAATTAAAACAAATGTTATAATATTAACGTCACAGAAGGGAGGGAATACTAATGTCTACAGTAGTTGTAAGAAATGGAAATGTTGATGGTGCACTACGTACTATGAAACAAAAAAATGCTAAAGAAGGCCTCCTAAAAACAGTTAAAGAAAGAACCGAAGGTTATATGAAACCTGGAGTTAAAAGAAGAAAAGCTAAAAAAGAAGGAATTAAAAATAGTCGTAGAAGAGAAAGAATGTATAACTAGAGCTGTTATGGGTTCTTTTTTTAGAAGGGAAATAAAAATGAAAGAAAGAATATTAGTCGATTTAAAAAACGCTATGAAAAATCAAAACAAAGATTTACTTAATGTTGTAAGAATGGTTAAAGGAGCAATTCAATTAGAAGAAATTAAGGTAAAACATGTACTTAATGATGATGAAGTAATAACTATTATTGCAAGGGAAATTAAAACAAGGAAAGAATCAATTAAAGAATTTGAAAAAGGTGGAAGAACAGATTTAGTAGAAAAAACAGAAAAAGAAATTGAACTTCTTAACAAATATATGCCTGAGCAATTAAGTGAAGAAGAAATTATCAAAACTGTAAATGATGTATTTGATGAATTAAAACCTTCTTCAGTATCCGATATGGGAAAAATAATGGGTAAATTAACACCAATATTAAAAGGAAAAGCTGATTTAGGATTAGTGAATAAAATCGTTAGAGAAAAATTAAATAAGTAAAAACAATTTTTATATTAAAAAGTCTTGAAAAAACATATAATTATGATATAATGGTCTTGGCTTTTTTAATACACACGACATGGATTTTTATGCCTAGTGCCTTTATAGGTGGTGTAAATTAGAAGTGATCGGAGGAAATAACAAAAGGAGGAAGAAATATGACAGTAGTGTCAATGAATTATTTATTAGAAGCTGGAGTTCATTTTGGACATCAAACAAAAAGATGGAATCCTAAAATGAAAGAATACATCTTTACTTCAAGAGATGATATTTACATTATTGATTTACAAAAAACAGCTAAAAAAATTGAAGAAGCTTATGCTGCACTTAAGACAATTGCAGAAAATGGTGGAAAGGTTTTATTTGTAGGAACTAGAAAACAAGCTAGTGAAGCTACAAAAGAAGAAGCTTTAAGAAGTGAATCTTACTATGTTAATGAAAGATGGTTAGGTGGTACTTTAACTAACTTTAGAACAATTAGAAAAAGAGTTAAAAGATTAGAAGAAATCGAAAAAATGGAATCAGATGGAACATTTGATGTATTACCTAAAAAAGAAGTAATCAAATTAAGAAAAGAATATGATAAATTAAATAAAGTTTTATGTGGAATTAGAGATATGAATAAATTACCAAATGCTTTATTTATTGTAGACCCTTCAAAAGAAGATATAGCAATTAAAGAAGCAAGAATTTTGAATATCCCTGTATTTGGTATAGTAGATACAAACTGTGATCCAGATATGGTTGATTATGTAATACCAGGTAACGATGATGCTATTAGAGCTGTTAAACTTATAATTGGTGTAATGGCAAATGCTATAGTAGAAGCAAACGGTGGTAAATTAGTAGATTATGTAACAATTGATTCACAAAAAACAGTTAATCCTAACGAAATTATGCAAAAAGCTGTTGATTCTGTTAAAAGAAAAGAAGACAGACAAAGAAGATTTGACGATCGTAAACCAAGAGATAAAAAACCATTTGAAAAAAAATCATTTAACAAAGTAGAAAAAACTGAAAAAGTAGAAAAAACTGAAGAAGTAAAAGAAGTTAAAACTGTTAAAGAAGAAAAAGCCACTAAATCACAAGATTTAAGTAAATTAACAGTTGCAGAATTACGTGAAATGGCAAAGAATAAAGACGTTAAAGGTTATTCTACAATGAAAAAAGCAGAATTAATTGATGCTTTAAAATAAGACTTTAAAGATGATTTTATGAATCATCTTTTTATATAATAGAAAGGAATTTTATATGATAACTGCAAGTTTAGTAAAAGAATTAAGAGATAAAAGTGGAGCAGGAATGCTTGACTGTAAAAAAGCATTAGAAGCTAGTAATGGCGATATTAATGCTGCAATGGATTATTTAAGAGAAAAAGGGATAGCAAAAGCAGCTAAAAAATCAGATCGTATAGCTGCTGAGGGAATTGCATCAGTTTTAATAAAAGGAAATGATGCTGTAATTCTTGAAATAAATTCTGAAACAGATTTTGTCGCTAAAAATGAAGAATTTAAAACATTAGTTGATACAATATTAGAAACACTTGTTTCTAGTAATGCAAAAACATTAGATGAAGCATTAGAATTAAAAAATGGGAATTCAACTATAAAAGAATTAATTGTAAGTAAAACAGCTACAATTGGAGAAAAATTAAGTCTTAGAAGATTTTCAAAAATAACTAAAAAAGACAATGAATCATTTGGTTCATATATCCATATGGGAGGAAGAATCGCAGTATTAACACTTATAGAAGGTGCAAATGAAGAAATTGCTAAAGATGTTGCAATGCATGCAGCAGCAATGAGACCTTTATATTTAAAATCAAGCGAAGTTCCAACTGATGTATTAGAAAAAGAAAAAACAATAATTAGAGAACAATTAATTAATGAAGGTAAACCAGAAGATAAAATAGAAAATATTTTAGTTGGTAAAGTTAGAAAATATTACGAAGAAGTATGCTTAGAAGATCAAATCTATGTAAAAGCAGAAAATAAAGAAACAGTTTCAAAATTCGTTCAAAATAATGGCGGTAAAATCATAAACATGATACGTTATGAAGTTGGAGAAGGTATGGAGAAAAAAGAAGAAAATTTTGCAGAAGAAGTAGCTGCTCAATTAAATAAATAAGTCACTTTGTGACTTTTTATTTTTTTATATTTAAAAATAACATATAAAATGGTAAAATATATATGGTGATTGTTATGCTATACACTTCAATAGAAAATAAAAAAATAAAAGAACTAAAAAAATTAAATACAAAAAAATATAGAGATTTAAATAACTTGTTTATTGTAGAAGGAGAACATTTAGTTTTAGAAGCATATAAAAATGGTGTATTAAAAGAATTAATTTTAGAAGAAAATACTAAACTAAATTTAAATGTTGAAACTAATTATGCAACTTATAATGTTTTAAAATATATAAGTAATTTAGATACACCTAATAAAATAATTGGTATATGTGAAAAATTAAATAAAAATTTAGTAGGCAATAGAGTACTTATACTTGATGATATACAGGACCCTGGTAATCTAGGAACAATAATAAGAAGCGCAGTAGCATTTAATATAGATACAATTGTATTAAGTAAAAATACTGTAGATTTATATAATCCAAAAGTTATAAGAGCAACCCAAGGCATGATTTTTCATATTAATATAATAGAAAAAAATTTAACTGAATTTATATCTAACTTAAAGCAAAATCAGTATAAAATATTTAGTACAAATGTAGTTAATGGAAAAAGTATAAAAAATGTTGAAAAAGGTGAAAAATTTGCTATAATAGTTGGTAACGAAGGAAAAGGGGTAAGTAACGAAGTAAATTCATTATGTGATGAATTTATTTATATTGAAATGAATAACAAGTGCGAGAGTTTAAATGTTGCAGTTGCTACTAGTATAATCTTGTATGAATTAAGTAGGTGAAATCATGGAATACATATATGTTGGTAAAATAGTCAATACTCATGGAATAAAAGGAGAAATAAGAATCCTTTCAGATTTTAAATATAAAAATGAAATTTTTAAAGAAAATTTTAAATTATATATTGGAACACAAAAACAAGAAATGATTATTAAGAATTATAGAAAACATAAAATGTATGACATGGTTTTATTTTATGATATAAATGATATAAATGAGGTATTAAAATATAAAGGACAAAGTGTATATATAAATAAAGATGATATAAAAGTGGATGGATATTTTTTTGAAGATTTAATTAATTTAGAAGTTTACTCAAATGATAAATTAATAGGAAATGTTACAGATATAGTAACATCTAAAGCTCATGAAATTTTGGTTATAGAAAAAAACAAAAAGAAAATTTTAATTCCTAACATAAAACCATTTATAGAAAAGACAGATCTAGAAAATAAGAAAATATACATTAATGAAATTGAGGGACTTATAGATGAAAATTGATGTTTTAACACTCTTCCCTAAAATGTTTGAAGGCTTTTTATCAGAATCAATAATTAAAAGAGCTTTAACTCAAAATAAAGTTGAAATTAATATTCATAATATTAGAGATTATACATTGGATCCACATAAAAAAGTAGATGATTATGGTTTTGGTGGAGGTGCTGGAATGGTACTTATGCCTCAACCAATATTTGATGCAGTGGATGCATTAAAAACGAATGATTCTTATGTTATTTTAGTAACTCCTCAAGGAAACAAATATAATCAAAAGAAAGCTTATTCTTTAACTTCAAAAAAGCATATTATAATTGTTTGTGGACATTATGAAGGTTTTGATGAAAGAATTAGATCTTTAGCTGATGAGGAAATTAGCATAGGTGATTATGTTCTAACTGGCGGTGAGTTACCATCAATGGTAATTATTGATAGTGTGGTAAGATTAATAGATGGTGTTATAGAAAAAGAATCACATGAAAATGATTCATTTAGTGACGGACTTCTTGACTATCCAGTCTATACAAAACCAGTTGATTTTAGAGGAATGAAAGTTCCAGATGTATTATTATCTGGACATCATGAAAATATTAGAAAATGGAGATATGAAAAACAATTAGAAAAAACACATGAAAGAAGACCTGATTTAATAGAAAAGAGTTGAAACATATGAAAAAACAATGTTATATAATATGTAAAGATAAAAAAAATTCAAATGTTACTTTAATTAATTATGAAAAAAATGGTTTTAATATTAAACCTTTAAATAAAATAAATTACCCTGGAATCAAAGTTAATTCTATGATAATTGTGAATCAAAGTTTTATAGAAAAAATTTTGAAAAAAAAGATAAAAAAGAAACTTGATTCATTTTTAAAATTAATGATTGCAGTAGTAGAAGATGAAGATAATGATCCAGGTGATATATCAGAAGCTTTAAATGAAATATCAAGATATAAAAGTATCATAGTAAATAAATATAAAAAATATTTAGATGAAAAATATATAACATTATTATTAAAAAAAATAAATTTTCTTGAAGAAGAATTAAAACAAAAACTAATATATGTTGATGATTTGCAATACGAAGAAGAATTAAAAAGTAAAAAAACAAGATAAACTTTAAAAATACTTGCATATTATTTAATAATATGATAAAATTTTTCATGTGATCCGCTGAGACTATTAAATACTTATGATCGCTGTAATAAAAAAGGAGGCTTATTATGAATTTAGTTGAAAAAATAACTAAAAGTCAAATTAGAACTGATATTCCTGAATTTCGTGTAGGAGATACAGTAAGAGTTGACGTTAAAATTATTGAAGGAAACCGTGAAAGAATTCAAGCATTTGAAGGTTTAGTAATCGCAATTAAAGGTAGCGGAGTTTCTAAAAACTTTATCGTTAGAAAAATATCAGGTGGAGTAGGAGTTGAAAGAACATTCCCTGTTAATTCACCAAAAATTGATTCAGTAACAGTTGTTAGAAAAGGTAAAGTTAGACGTGCTAAAATAGGTGGATACTTAAGAAAATCAGTTAAACAACCAAGAATTAAAGAAAGAAATTAATAAGGCATTGTTGCCTTATTTTTGCTATTAAGGAGGTTTATTATGAAAGTAATAAAGGAATTTATTCCATATTTAGTAATAATTCTAATTGTTGTTCTTATTAGATGCTTTGTAGTAACACCAGTAAGAGTAAGTGGTACATCAATGTATCCTACTTTAAAAAATAATGACATAGTTTTATTAAAAAAATTTGATAAAAATATAGAAAGATTTGATATAGTTGTATTCAATTATAATAATTCCAAACTAATAAAAAGGGTAATAGGTTTACCTGGTGAAACAGTTAAATATGTAAATGGAATTTTATATATTAATAATAAAAAAATTGATGATGTAAAATTAGATGTTTCAACTGATAATTTCTTTTTAGAAGAATTGGGGTATGATGTTATTCCAGATGATTATTATTTTGTACTTGGTGACAATAGAGGCGTATCGCAAGATAGCAGAATAATAGGACTTATTTCTAAAAAAGATATATGTGGAGTAGGAGTATTTAGGTTATTTCCATTAAATAAAATTGGTGTTGTTAAGTAATGGGAGAAATAGGAAGTTTAAAAAATAGATTTAAAGTTTATAGGAAAAATATATTTTTAAATAAAAAAAAGATTAAAGTAAAAATAAAAAATTATAAGGAAAAAAATTACAAAGTAAATAAAATTAAAAAAAATTCAAAAGTCAGAAATTTTTTTCTTATTATAATTGGTTTTATATTTGGATTTTTTGAGTATAAATTTTCTAAAAAAAATATATCAAATAATAAAAGTAATAGTAAAAAGAAGATAGTTAGTAATAACAATTTTAAAAAAAAAGATAATCAAATTAGTTTAAAAAATTTTAAAATTTCAAATAAAATAAATATATATACAAATGTTTTTGAACAAGAAACCTATAGTTTAAAACCCATTCCTAATTTACGTAATGATAAAAAAAGTGACGTGGATTTAGTTTTTATAAGTAGTAATTTATTATTAAATAAATCACATGATAATAAATTCTCATTAAAAAAACAAAATAAAAATATATTAAATAATTTTTCAAATAATTCACTTAAAGAAAGTAATAAAAATAGTGCTAAAAAAGAAAGTGAAACCGTAGTAATATTACACAAAAAAGGTATTGGTTTACAAGAAGTAAAACCAAGCAACGAATTAGAAAAAGATAATCAAATAAAAAAACAGGATAATGTTGAACTAAAAAAAGATCATAAATTAAATAAAAATGATAAATTAAATATCGAAAAGTTAAATTCTTTAGAAGAAACAAAATCAACGATGATTGAAAATATTTCTACTTTAAATTCTAATAAAGAGAAAAAAATAGAAAAAAAAGAAGAAGTATTTATTGATTCAAGAGAACTTGAAAAAGGAATTTCAATTATTAAAAAAACTTTAATTGAACAAGAAAAATTTTTTGATAAAGAATATAAAATATTTAATCAAAATTCTGATAATATAAAAAGTAAATTAAAAATAAATTCCTTTGATACATTTATTGATAGAACACTAGAAATAATATATAATCTATTTCCAGTTGCCCTTTTCAAAAATAAAATGTTAGGAACTTTAGTAAGTAGTATTTTAATTAATAATTCAATAAAAAAGATAAGAAAACAAACAGAGCTTAATAAAAATATAAATGTAATAGTTCCTGAATATTTAAATCAGATAAAAAAACAAGGTCAAATCCTTGAATCTATTTTTGATGTCCAAGAAGATTCTCTAAATAATTTAATATCATTAAAAGTTTCATTTGAAATAAATAATCATATGTATGCTGGAACAGATGAATATAAAAAGGTTTTGGATAAGTTAAATATTGTAGAAAGAAAATTAAAAATTGATTTAGAAAAAACAAAAGATTTAATAAATAAAAAAGATAGTTTGGAAAAAGTTTCAAAACAAAAAATTTATAAATTATCAAAAAATGTTAAGTAAGTATTATTTTAGTCATTAATAATATTTGCTTTTTTTTATTGTTCATAAAATAATAAAGAAAGGAGAAATATATATGGATCAAGAATATTCTTGTAGAATTAAACAGATTTTAGAAGAAGGAAGACGTTGTAAGAAAAGACTTGGTGTTATGGGACCAACAGGTCCGACTGGACCCACTGGACCAGCAACTATAACTATTGGTGAGACGACAACTGGGGCTCCTGGAACTGATGCTACAGTAACTAATACTGGAACAAATCAAAATGCTGTATTAACATTTACAATTCCAGCAGGAGCAACAGGCCCAGCAGGTTTACCAGGTCCAATAGGCCCAACTGGACCAACAGGAGCAGCTGGTGCAATAGGTCCACAAGGGATACAAGGTCCAACTGGACCTACGGGGCCAACAGGACCTAGAGGTGAAACAATATCTCAAACAAATACATATGGACGTAAATATGATACAACGCAAACAGGTATAACTTTAGAAGCAAATATATCACAAGATATACCACTTGGAAGTAATGGACCAGCAAATGGTATAACATTAGGAACGCAAAATAAATTAACGATTCCTACTACTGGAGTTTATAAAGTTGATTATTATTTTTCAGGTAGTGCAAGTACCAATACCGAGGTTACAATAAATGTAAAACAAAATGCAACACCTATTGGTAGTACAACAATTGGTAAAAACTTGACTGCAAATGTTGATACTGATTTTGTAGGTAGTACAATTAATGCATTTACTGCTGGAGATCAAATAGGTTTATCAATAGAATCTACAGATGCTGCTACAATATCACCAGCTTCAGATACTAGTGCTTATTTAAATATAGTTAGAATATCATAATTATAATAAGGTCTTACGTTTTTATGTAAGACCTTATTTAATTTGACAATTCATTTAAATGTTGTTATATTTTTATTAGAATATATGTATATTGTAAGGAGTAAATATGAAAAATAATGATAAAAATTACTTATTTGATATCCTTTTATCAGAAAAACCAAGTTTGCTTATAAAAGATAATGAGGATTGTATTTTTAAAATGATACCTGAACTGGAAAAATGTAAAAACTTTGATCAAAATAATCCATATCATATATATGATGTTTACGAACATATTCTTCATGTTGTTGATGGTGTGCCACAAAATATATATGTGAGATTAGCTGCTTTTTTTCATGACATAGGTAAACCATATACTTATTTTAAAGATGATTCAGGAATTGGACATTTTTATGGGCATTTTCTAAAATCAAACAAAATATTTTTGAATTTTTCAAAAAAATATGAATTGGATGAGGAATTAACTGAGGTAGTTTCAAAATTAATATATTTTCATGATTTTAGAATTGATAAAGAAAAAAGTTTCAATTTGGTAAATGAAAAATTAAGTATTACAGAAGCAAAACTGCTTTTTCAATTAAAAAGAAGTGATTTGTTAGCGCATGCTTCTAATTGTCATTATCTGTTAAAAGACTATGACATTCAAGAAAAAGAACTATTAAAAAGATATAATAAATAAAAAGATATATTTAAAATGAATACAAAAAAAGTATTCATTTTTTTATAAAAAAACTTACACAAAAAAAATTTTTGTGCTACAATTAACAAGTCGCATAAATTTATTGTGTTTATTTAATAGAAAAGAGGAGTAGTATGAAGGAATTAAATTTAGGAAAAGACAAAATAAATAAACTAATTTTATCGTTTTCAATACCTTGTGTAATAAGTATGTTAATTAATTCAATTTATAATATTGTTGATCAGATATTTATAGGTAAAGGAGTTGGAACACTTGGAAATGCAGCAACAAATGTTATATTTCCGTTAATTATAATTTTTAATGCAGTTGCAGGTCTTATTGGAAATGGTGCTGCTGCGAATTTATCACTTAAGTTGGGTGAAAAAAATAAAAAAGCTGCTGCAAAAAGTATTGGGCAAGCAGTTAGTTTAACCATTATTTTATCAATAGTAATAAGTGGTATTGCTTATATATTTTTACCACAATTAGTATATTTGTTTGGATGTACAGAAAGCGTTTATAAATATGCTGTAGATTATGGAAGAATAATAGTTATTGGGGCCCCATTTATGTTAATATATTCATCATTTTCAAGTATTATTAGGGCAGATGGTTCACCTAAATATTCAATGATTATGTTAGTTATAGGTGCAATTATAAATATAATATTAGATCCTATATTTATATTTGGATTTGATATGGGAGTAAAAGGTGGAGCATTAGCAACAATAATAGGGCAAATAGTATCTTTTGTAATAGCAATCATCTATTTATTTAAAATTAAATCAGTAAAACTAACAAAAAATGATTTTAAATTAGATAAAGATGTTTTTAGAATATTGGCGCTTGGAATATCTTCATTTATAACACAAGCAACTATTTTGGTATTATTTATATTTATGAACAATATATTGACAAAGTTAGGTGCAAATACGAAATTTGGTGCTGATATACCATTATCTGTTTATGGTGTTATATCAAAAATAAATAGTTTATATATTTCAACAGTTTTAGGTATATCTATAGGTTCACAACCAATTATTGGATTTAATTATGGAGCAGGAAATAAATCTAGAGTAAAAGAAACAATTAGAAAAGTTTTAATCATTAACTTTATAATAGGTATAATTTTTAATTTATTATTTGTTTTATTTCCAAAACAAATAACTGGGATATTTATATCAAGTAATGATGTTTCATATAATTTATTTATGGAATTTGCAGTCCTTATGTGTCATAGTTTTTTACTAGTAATTTCACTTAATGCACTTGAAATGACTACAAGTATTGTTATTCAATCTTTGGGAAATGTAGTAAAATCAACTGCTGTTACATTTATAAGACAAATAATATTATTAATACCAATATCATTAATACTAGCTTTCGTTTTTAATAAAGGAATATATGGAGTATTATATGCAGGTTGTATTGCAGATGTACTTTGTTTTATAATTACAATATTTATCATTAAATCAGAATATAAAAAATTAGGAAAAGAAGTTATAAATGAAACGTATCAAGAAAAAGAACAAACTAATAATACATACAATGGGAAACATATTGTAATTACTATTTCTAGAGAGTATGGTTCAGGGGGAAGATTTGTTGGAAGGTTAGTAGCAGAAAAACTTGGACTTCCTTTTTATGATAAAGAATTAATTTCACTATCGGCAAAAGAATCTGGATTATCAGAAGAATATGTAAAAATGACCGATGAAAAGAAAAAATCAGCAAGTTATACTAATAATAATGATGATAGATTATTTATTGCTGAGCAAAAAGTAATAGAAAAATTAGCTAAATCTTCATGTGTTATAGTAGGAAGATGTGCAGATTATATTTTAAAAGATAATAAAGATGCAATAAAAATATTTTTATATAGTGATTCAAAGTCAAAGGAAAAAAGAGCTATAAAATATTATGGATTAAATTCTAAAACAGCTTTAAGAAAAATAGATAAAATTAATAAAGAAAGATCAAAACATTATAAATTTTATACAAATAGAGAATGGAAAGATTTCAGTAATTATGATTTATCATTTAATGTTGACAAGTATGGTGTAGAAAAAACAGCAGAGAATATTATAAATATAATTGAAAAGTAAATCTTTTCTTTTTTTTATAAAAAGTTTACATTTTTATAATTTAAATGTTAAAATTTAATTATTGATTGGTGAAGTGTAATGTATGGTGCAATAATTGGAGATTTAGCAGGAAGTATTTATGAGTATGAACAAACAAAAAAATAAAACCAGTTTATACAACAAAAATAATTGAAAACAATGTTTTTTATAGTACTGAATATGGTATTGATGATAAATTAATAAAAGAAGTTGATAAAAGATTACCAAACCAATTTGTTTATATTTTGAAAAAAGCAAGATTTAAGTAAGTTGTAAATATTGTTTTTAGATACTAGCAAAGTTTACAATATAATCATTTGATTTAAAATATGATACAATGTTCATTAGGAGGATTATTTATGATTAAAGAAGTAAAAAACGTAGAGGATGCAAATAAATGTGATGAATTATTAACAAAGTTAATATTAGATGAAAGAAAATATAATGATTTAATAGATAATAATATTGTAATTAAAAATCATTTTAGTAAAATGTTAGATGATGAAGATGCTATTTTGCTTGCATATTATTTAGATAAATTGATAGTAGGGTATATATTAATAAGAAAAATAAATGAAAACTTATGCTTGTTAGATGGTTTATATGTTTTGGAAGAATATAGAAATCAGAAAATAGCAAGTAGTTTATTAAATGAGGCAATAGATAGGTGCAAAAAATTAAACGTTAAATATATAGATATTAATGTTATGGAAAAAAATGAATTAGCTAAACGTATTTATAAAAAATTGGATTTTACAGAATATGAGGTAAAATTAAGAAAAAATATAGTTAATTCTTAAAAATTTAAGAAGACAAAATAGAAATTTATTTAGTATTTTATTATAAAATTTGAAAGGATTTGTTTTACTTTAATATTAATATTATATATAATATACTTAAAAGTTAGTATGAAAAAATAATATGATATAAAATCAAAAATATTTATTTTTATGTATTAATTTTATAATAAATATTTCAAATCAAATAAGAAGGAGTGTTTTTAGTGTTAGGTGATGTATTATTAGGAATAGTAACATTATGTACATTATTGTCATATTTACCACAGGCAATTAAATTAATTCAAACAAAAAAATCCAATGATTTAAGTGCAATTTCTTGGATAATATGGGTTGTAAGTAGCTTTTCTTATACATTATATGCATTTTTATGTTCTAATGAGTTTATGTTAAGAGTTGAAACAACGTTAGAATTTTCTTTTTGTTTAATTATTTTAATACTTACAGTGTATTATAGAAAAAATAGTAATAAATTAAAAATTAATGAAAACTTGTCAAATTTGTCATTAACTGATAAGCAAAAAAAGTGAAAGCAATGAATAACAAAAATAACACAAACATAAATTGGTTGATATTTATTTAGTCTAAGTTTTATTCAAACTTCTATAAAATAAAGGAAAATTTGATATGTAGAATTACGTATTTTAATAGGTAATAATCAAAAATATAAAAAAAGAATAAAAAGATGCCGAAAATGATATAGTTAATGATACTTGGTATTGATAGTCTAAGATTTAATTAAAGAGATGATATCAATGGAAAATGATTTGCAAGTTATAACACATGATTTTTTGATATATAGAGATTCGAACAATGATGTTAAGGTTAGTGTAATGTTAATAAATAATGATATATGGCTTATCC
>ERZ857922.3370-NODE-3370-length-13865-cov-2.992324_pt1 | contig 13865 bp, 18 predicted proteins | sample MGYA00519579_ERZ857922 | MGnify/ENA primary metagenome ERZ857922 (study PRJEB31778, sample SAMEA3449375) | human gut metagenome | biome: human gut; feature: human-associated habitat; material: faeces | place: United Kingdom | collected 2010/2012 ... | reverse complement strand
GGCCTCACGTCGCCGCTGGAATCGTGCATGTTGGCCGCGTGGGGAGCGGCGCACAGGCCCGAAGAGGCCGGGCCGCTGCAGATCTTCTGACGGCGGTACTTGGCGGTACTTGGCGGTACTTGGCGGTACTTGGCGGTGATTGGCGGCACGACGGTAGACCGTTCCAGCGTCGTGCGCGCATAATCGGCCGCATGAACCTTTGGCAGCGTATGAAGATTGCGGGCCGCGTGCTGACGCGCGGTGCCGACGACGACATGCCGGACGGCATCAAGCCGCCCGCGCGTGCAAGCGTGTGCGACCCGCTGAGTTTGTCCACCGTGTTTCGCGGCGTCCAAGTGTTGCAGACCGCCATTACCGGTTTGCCCATTCATGAGATGCGCGGCGGCGTCAAGCTGGACACCGTGAGTTCCCTCGTGCTGCAACCTGACGTGAACAGATCGCGCCGGGACTTCTTGGCCGACATGGTGGCATCGATGGTCATTGACGGCAACGCTTTCGTCCGCCTTGTGCGCTTCGGCGGTGACATCGTGTCTTGCGAGGTGCTGCCGCCCGCCCTTGTCGTCGTGTCCGACGACGGCAGCGACCCCGCCGCGCCGAAGCTCCGTTATAGCTATCTCGGCAAGGACTACACCGCCAACGACATCGTGCATTGCAAGTTTCTGAACGTTCCCGGCCGCTTGCGTGGACTGGGTCCCCTATCGGCGGCGCGCGAGGAAGTTGAAGGCGCTCAGATGGCGCGCGACTACAAGGCCAAGTTCTACACGGATTCTTCCAACATCAAGGGTTATTTGCAGACGGAAGAGAAGGTGACGCCCGAGATCGCCAAGAACGCCAAAGAGGCGTGGAAGGCGACCGGCACAGCCGCCGACGTGAAGGTGCTCGGCTCGAAACTGAAGTATGTCCCTTTGGATATGAAGCCGGCAGACCTTCAGTTTCTCGAAACGCAGAAGTTCGACACGACTCAGATCGCGCGACTTCTCGGCATCCCGGCGTCAATCATGCTTGCCGCAGTTGACGGCTCGAACCTGACCTATTCCAACATCGAGCAATCGTGGATTGAATTTGCTGACTACACGTTAGCGGCCTACACGGGCGAAATCGAGGAACTGTTTAACCGCTTGTTGCCGCGCGGCCGTACCGCCGCGTTCGACTGGGACAGCAGCCGCCGCGCTGACATGTCCGACCGTTACGCCGCCTATGCTTCGGCGCTCGGCGCGGGATGGATGGACGTAAACGAGATCAGGGCGCGCGAGGCGCTGCCTCCCAAGATCGCAGCACCGCAACCGGAAGGGGTGAACAATGAAGCATGAAATCGGATTGAAGGGCGTATGCCTACGCGCCGCCGAAGACGGCGACGGCCGCACGCTGGAAGGCGTGGCCGTGCCGTTCGATCAGGTGATTGATACGTGGAACGGTGCCGAGACGTTTGACAGTTCGTGTGTGTTCGACGGCGTGGACACGGCCAAGCTCTGCTACCAGCACGGCGAGCTTATCGGCCGCATCACCGACGCCGACAGTCAGTCGGACGGCTTGCACATCACGGCCCGCATCAGCGACACGCAGCTAGGCCGCGACGTCGTGGCCCTGTTGCGTGACGGCGCGCTGGACAGCCTCAGCGTCGGTTTCATCCCAGTGGAATCAGAAACCGACAAGGACGGTGTAACACACCGCAAGCGCGTGCGCCTGTTGGAAACGTCGGTGGTGTCGTGGCCCGCGTATGAGGCCGCGAAGATCACAGACCAACGCAGCGCCGACCCCCACGGAAACATGTCCAAAACCGGAAACGACAACGAAAGCGAGGAAACCCGTATGGACGCGGAACTTACCGAAACCCTTGAGGCCATCAAGGACGAACAACGCAGCATCAAGGCCGCTATCGCCAAGGGCGGCGCGAACACCGCGCCCAAGGTCATCGGCGGTGAATACCGTACAGCGGGCGCGTACCTTCAGGCCCTGAACCGTGGCGACGACGCGGGCGTGCAGCTCATGCACGAATGCCGCGACCTCATCACCACCGGCAACATCGGCAACACGACAACTTGGATTGCCGACGACCTCCGCCTCATCCAGCAGCGCCGTAAGGTCATGGGCATCCTGACTCACGCCGCGCTGCCTGACAAGGGCATGACGATGGAATACACCGTGCTCGACACCGACACCACCACAGTCGGCAAGCAAACGGCCGAAGGCGCCAAGCTGCCGTTCGGCAAGCTGACCTTCGCCACAAAGTCCGTCAGCATCAACACGTATGGCGGCTATGGCAGCATCTCACGGCAGACCGTGGAACGCTCTCAGGTGCCCGCGCTCGACACCATGCTTCGCGGCCTCCGCAACGCCTACGCGAAGGCGACGGAAACCGCCGTGCGCGACTACTTGTACGCGACCATCGCCGCGCAGCGCGACGCGACCTCCAACGCCAACAAGATCGACGCGCCCGCCGCCCTTGCCGCCATGACCATCGACCAGTGGGCGGGCCTTATCATGGACGCCGCCGAACTCGCCGACGACCGTAACACGTCCCTCACCCGCCTCGGCGTATCCAAGGACGTCATGACCGCGCTCATCAAGCTCAAGGACACCGGCAGTCGATTCTTCGACCTGTCCGGCGACGGCTCGGACACCATCGGCGACTTCGACCTCACCGGCATCGCCGGCCGATTCCTCCGCGTCCCCGTCCAGCTCCTCCCAAGCGCCCCCACCGGCACGGCATGCTTCATCGACCCTGAAGCGGTAACGGTCTGGGAAAGCGGCGGCCCGACCCAGCTCAGCGACGGCGACCCCACCAATCTCACCGAAAACTACAGCGTCTATGGCTATCTTGCCGTAGCCGCGACGCTGCCCACGGGCCTGATCCCCGTCAAGTTCCCAAAAGGATGACGCCCACGGGACTCAGCACTACACCGACTAGTGTAACCCTCACCGCGGGCGATAATGCCGAGATCAAAGCCACAATCACACCAGACACAGCGCCACAGACCGTGACCGCCACCACTGCCGGCACCGACCTTATCGACATCGAGGTGATCCAATGACCACCATCACCATCACCGGGAAACAACCGGGAAAAACCGACGTGACGATATCCAGCACCGTCAATCCAGCGGTAAAAACCGTCGTGCCCGTCACAGTGCTCTCCCGTAACCTGTTGTCTTATGGCCCCGCGTCGGGCAGCGGTTTGACCGCCACCGTTAACAGTGACGGGTCATTGCATGTCACCGGCACCGCCACCGGTCAATGGCGTGGCCTGTCGTGGACGTTCCCATGCCCGGTACAGGGCACCGTGAAACTCAGCGGCACTAGTATCGCCGGTTTGAGCTTCAACATCAAGTGCCTCGACGCCAAGGGGCATCAACTGGGAGACCAAATGAACTTGGGTAACAGTGTCATGGCAATCCCTGCCGGCACCGTTAGCCTGTTCCTCAACGTCATCTCCACCGAGGCCACGCCCACCGCGAAGGACGGCGACCTCCGAATCCAGTTGGAATCCGGTACTACCGCGCACGATTGGATGCGACCCGACAACACGAGCCTTAGGGGGGGGCTATGAACTAGCGAACCTGTATCCGCGTGTCACAGGCCTGCCTAAAACGTTGGGTGCCAACCCGGGGATTACGGTCACGGAAACGACACCGGGCACGTACCGGTTTAAAGGCTCCACCAATACAACAGCTGGCTCATGGACGGACTTGCAGAGTTCGGTGCATCTGGACGCGGGAACGTACACGATAGAGGTTTCGGACTTCCCCTATGGCCCTAACAGTTGGAACTTCGGCATCCAAGCCACGCTCAGACCGGACGACGGGGGCGAATCCATCACGTTCGGCCCCAACAATTACGGGCCTAAAACCCTGCCGGCCGGCACGTTCGACACGAACATCTTCGTCAACACCATAGGCGACATGGACGCGTTGATCACGCCCCGCCTGTACAAAATCGACTAACCTCCCTCGCACTCTGCACCATCCATAGCAACCATCATGAAAGGAGTCACAGCCTTGATGGACTGGAAAAAATACGAAGCGTCGGTGCGTGACGAAATCGGAGTCCCGGCCGGCGACGCCGACCGAGTGCAACGCGCCATCACCAGCGCCATCAGCTACGTGGACAGCGCGATAGACGGGCACACGGTGGATGACACCGTGCGCGCCGACTGCATCACGTCATGCGCCGCCGACCTGTACAACAGTCGTGACGCCCGGTTGGGTGTCATGGCTGTTGGCGACGGCTCGCTTGAACCCTACAGGGTGTCAAGCGACCCGTTGCGCAGCGTATGGGCGAAGCTGAACGCGGCGGGCGTGCCGACCGGCTCAATGGTGATCGCATGAGCGGGTACGTGGAAACCGAGCGCGAAGCGCTCATAGAGACGCTTACCGACATGCTCGGCGGCCTCGCTTGCATCGTCACCATCGACGCACAGGACGCCCGACCATTGCCCGGCAAAATCGCGGTGCTTATCGACCCGCCCGAAATCACGTTCGAGGGATGGCAGTACATCACCCCCACATGGACCATGAACCTGATCGCGGGCACAATGGCGACGCAGACGGCGGCGATGGACTTGCTCATAGACGCGGTGGAACGCCTACAGGCCCAACGGCTGAACATGAAGGACGCGAAGCCCAGCACGTTCAGCCTTGCCGGTGTCGGCAACCTTGCCGCCTACACCATCACCCTCAACCCACTGGAACTAACGGAAGGATAAACAATGGCAGCAGTACGAACGCTAGGCCCCGGCAGCCTCAAAATCGGCTCGACCAGTTCGGCCCGCGACTTCTCGGCGGACGTCATCAACACGGCTCTTGAGCCGAGCACGGACACCGAAGACAACGACAATTTTCTTGACGGCCACACCGAGGGCGGCTCACAAACGGAAACGTGGGCGCTCACCGGCTCCATCAAGGAAGACTTTTCAATGGACGGCCTCCAAGTGTGGTGCCTGAACCACAGCGGCGAAACATTGCCGTTCGAGTGGGTGCCCAACACCGGCGGCACCGTGAAGCTCACCGGCAGCGTGGTTATCGCGTCCATCCAATTCGGCGGTGACGTCAAGACGAAAAACAGCAATGACTTTTCGTTTGTCGCCTTGGACGTGGCCGCGAGCACCTACACGGCGTCCTGACCGTGGCGAGCACCTACGCGGCCGGTGGCAACGGCTCAATCCAGCTCAAGGGGGCTAGTGAATTGGCGCGCGGCCTGAAGAAGGCGGGCGCGGACATGAAGGACTTGCGCCAAGTCAACAAAGAGGCGGCGCAGATCGTAGTACCCGAAGCGAAAAGCCTAGCCCCGCACAAGTCGGGCAAATTGGCCGCGTCGGTTCGCGCCGGTGCCACGCAGAAGGCGGGCGTCGTGCGCGCCGGCTCCAAGCGCGTACCTTACGCGGGCGTCATTAATTACGGATGGCCCGGCCACAACATCAAGCCCACTCACTTCGCCAACCAAGCGGCAAAGAACACGGAACCGCAATGGACGCAACTCTACGCGGACGCCGTGCAGAAGATCATAAACCGAATCACAACAGGAGACATCAGCAAATGACCAGCAACGAGGACAAGACCCCCAACACCCGAATCAAGTATCTGGACGGCCACACCGACGAAGTTTGCGTGACCATGTGGCAGCGGTGCCAAGCCGAAACACACGGCAAGACGAAGGGATGGGGCAACCTCATGGAAGCCGCCGTGAAGTTCAACGTCTACAGCGCCTACGTGCGCTGCCGACAGATAGGCGTTACCACGCTGCCCTTCGAGCAGTGGGCCGACACCGTTGTTTCGGTGGAAGACATGAACAACGACCCCGTGGACACTGAACCCGCCGAGTCCTACAGCGGCGACGTGCTTCAGTCCATGTCAGGTGACGACGCGCCGGGTTTTTTGACCAATGGGACTCAGGCAGCTTCGGCGAACTGAGTTGTGTACTAGCGGCGCGCTTCGGCGGCACGCCGTGGGCATGGAGACGCGAACAGGTGCCGCAAGAAGCCGATTGGGGCACCTGTACGCAGCTCTTAAAGGACGAAGCCGAGGAAACGGAAAAGACAAGGCGTAAAGTGAGGTGATCGCATGAAATCGGCCATTTTAGCTATCCGCATCATCGGTGACGCCACACAAGCCGTGGCCGCGATGGACAAGGCCGAACGCGCTTCCATGAGCTTCAAGGACAAGGTAGGCAAGGCGTCGGTTGCTGCCGGTGCCGCGCTTGCCGCCATCGGAGCCGGTGCCGCGACGTGCGCGAAAAGCGCCGCCGACCTACAGCAGTCGGTGGGCGGCGTCGAAACCGTGTTCGGCGACAGCTCAAGCAAGATGCTGGAATGGTCGAACAACGCGGCTCAGGCCGTGGGCCTGTCCAAGAACGAGTACAACGAGTTCGCCACCTTGGTCGGCAGTCAGTTGCAGAACTTCGGTATGTCGGTGGAAGACTCGGCCACCAAGACCAACGACCTTATCGGCCTTGGCGCCGACCTGTCTTCGATGTTCGGCGGCACCACCGCCGACGCTGTTGACGCCCTGTCTTCGGCACTCAAAGGCGAAATGGACCCTATCGAGAAATACGGCATCTCGCTTAACGACGCGACCTTACAGGCACAGGCGGCGTCTATGGGCCTTGGCGACCTGTACAAGTCGGGCGACCGCAACGCGAAGATGCAAGCCACTCTAGCGGCCATCACCGCGCAGAGCGGCAAGGCCGTGGGCAACTTCGCGCGTGAGGCCGACACTGCACAGGGACAACAGCAGCGCATGACCGCTAGCTTCGAAAACGCCAAGGCCGCATTGGGCGAAGCCCTGTTGCCGGCCCTCACCGCCGCCGCTAGCAAGTTGGCAGAGTTCGCCACATGGGTACAGGCTAACAGTTCGTGGCTCGTGCCGCTCGTGGGCGTGATCGCTGCAGTCGCCGCCATCATCGTCGTCCTGAACGCCGCCATGACCGCCTATAGCGTCGTGGCCGGTATCGTCGCCGTCGCGCAGGGTTCCGTGAATCTCGCCTTCCTTCCGGTCATTGCCGTTATCGTGGCCGTGATCGCGGTTATCGCGTTGTTGGTGATGAATTGGGACATCGTGAAGAAGGCGGGTGCCGCTGCCGCCCAGTGGATTAGCGACAAGTGGAACGCCTTCGTGTCATGGCTTTCCGGCATTGGCGCAAGCATCAAGCAGTGGGGTAGCGATACGTGGGACGGCATCAAGAACACCGCCAAGGGTGCCGTGGACGGCATCGCCAACTTCTTCGGCGGACTGAAGGACAAGGTGTTGGGCGTGTTCGACAGCATCATCGGCGGCATCAAGAAGGCGTTCAGCTGGGTATCCGACCTATGGGGCAAGATCACGGGCGCTAGCAGCGCGGCAAGCGGCTTGAGCGCGCAGAGCTACAGCGCGCAGAGCTACAGCGCGCAAGCCTACGTGCCGGTATCCGCCTACAGCATGGCGCGAACCATCACCCCTATGGCCGCACGCGGCCATAGGGTACCCCCGACGCTGACACGCGCCGTAATATCCACCGTCGCCAACCGTGCGGACGCTGCGCGGCCTGTCGCACAGACAATCAACATCAACGTGGACGCCCACGGCAACCTAGACAACGACAGCGTGGCGGGCGAAATCGTGACCAGCCTCAACCGGTGGGCGCGCGTGCGAGGAAGGGAATTGGCGTTATGAGCAGTTCAAGCCGTTTGCCTGAGACGTGCCGCGTCTATCTTGACTTGGCCCCGCTGCCGTTCCAGCCGGACGGCAGCGGACCTTGTGGCCCTGTCGCCGTTCACTATCGAGTGGGGCGTGGCGACCCCGTGGGCGGCCACCACGCCGAACGTGCTCAAGATCACGTTGCTGGACCAAGGCGACCGGTTCAGCAAGTCGGCCGACTTGCTCATGGGGCACCGTATCACCGTCACGCCCGACTGGGACAAGCCGGCGTACACCGCCCTGAACTACTGTCTTTTCGACGGATACGTGACCGACGTCAAGATATTGGACAACGACCACGGCAAGAACCGTTTGAGCGTGACCGCTTCGGACCGTCTCTATATCCTCAAGACCGATTGCCGCAAGGGTCCCAACAGCGGCACCGACGACAAGGCGGCGAGGGGATGGCAATGGTGGATGCAAGGCACTTCCGACACGACGCTTACGACGTGGCTCAGATTCGACGGCATCAATGCGTGGTGGTTCCCCTACAGCACGTTCCCCGCGCCGTTCCCCGCCGAAGATCGCAAAAGCTTCATCGACTGGGCCGAACGGCAGAAAACAAGGAAGGTCAACGGCAAGTATCAATTCGAGCTTGACCGAGTGTTGTTCATCTCGTATCAGAACGCGGACAGTGCGAAGATACCCAGCTTTGAGGCCGTCTATCTGCGGTGGACGCTAGACACGGTGTTGACCGGGCCGCGCGTGCGCGCCGGCGACGACAACACCGACATCACCATTGATAGCCGGTACCCGGACGCGGGCCGCGTCATCATCGACGCCGACCCGACCCTTAGCGCGGCAGACGACTATTACACGCAGCTTGAAGCCAAGTTCTATCATCGCGGCAGTTCCAGCAGCGGTTACAAGACGTATGAGTTCAATCAGGACGGCAGCAGCTTGGCGCAGATCGAACAGACCACGCGCAACGGTGAAAGCTGCCTAAGCATTGACGTGGGCTGGACGGCCTACGACAGCAACCCCGCCGAAAGCTACTTCAGCAACGTGGAAAAGACGCTTGCGATCAACGCCGTGCGCGAAAGCAACAGGCGTATCCGCTTGCCCGAAGTCACGTTCAGGGGCGACAAGCTGTCACAACTGTTCATGTACGCCCACGCGCGCGTCGTCACGTTCATCGGCTCCCGTTTCGAGCGGCGCGTGCCCGCCACACACGGCGCATGGGCGTACATCGGCGGAACCCTCACCTATGACGTGACCGGAAAGAAAAGCCACTGGACGCACAAGGTGAGATTGTTCCCGGCCGTGTCCACCGCGGCCGGCGCGCCGACATGCGCCGCCATGAAGGCATTGAAGAGCGCCGCGACGTTCGCGGATTGCAATTGGAAATTAGGCGCTTTGCGCTACGTGACCAAGACAGGAGATGAACCGGCATGACCGTAAGCACCACACCGAAGTTCCGTCTGCCATACCCGGAAGACAACGAGCCGATCAAAAATCTTCCCGACATCCTTCAGCAACAGGCCGAAGGCATCGAGGGTGTACTAGCCAAGTTCGACTATGGCGGCGGCGACCAAAACGGCCTCACCGCCCGCGTCGCGTCCCTTGAAACCCTGTTGGCCAACATCAAGGCCAACTACGTGGTTTTGTTCGACAACGACGCCAACGTGTTCCAAGGCGCAATTACCTTGAGTGAATCGGCCGCGAACTTTGAGAAACTGACCATCTGTTTCAAGTCCAACGACAACGTCTATTGCTCTATGGACGTGGCCCGTCCTAACGGCAAGGTGGTGGCGCTCACCACGTCGTTCTACAACGGGACCAACTACTTTTACGTGAAAAACCGTTGCTACAAGATCGACGGCAAGATCATTAACACGTGGCGGAGAGCTGCGGACGGCGACTATCAGACGGGCGAGGTGAACGCGGCGAACAGCAACGCGGCCCGCATGGCCGACCTCATCACCATCACGCAGGTGTTCGGCACCCGCAGAATGAGCCTCGTATGAGCGACGACGTGATTATCGCGCTAGTCGGCCTTATCAGTGCCATCGGCGGCGCTCTTGCGTCGAACCTGTACGCCGCCGCCAAAAACCGGCTTGAGGCATACCAGTTGGCGCAAGAGATGCAAGCCGACAATCAGCGTTTGTGGCAGTGGAACCGCGCCCTAGTGGACCACATCTATAAGGGCCTTGGCCCGCCGCCGCCCGGACCACCCGAAGACCTGTTCAAGCACGACGACTAACGAAAGGAGACACATGAATGGCGTCAAGTGGATAGGAAGCCCGAACCACTACAACGGCCGCTTGGGCTACAAGGTGACGCGCATCACCTTGCACATCATGGCCGGGTACTTGGCCGGCACCGATAGCGTGTTTCAGAACAGCGCGCGGCAAGCCTCAAGCACCTACGGCATCGGCGGCAACGGCGAGATACACCAGTACGTAGCCGAAACGGATGCACCGTGGACCGACAGCAACCATGCCAGCAACTGTCAGACCATCAGTATCGAGCATCAGGGCGGAATGGACTTCATACCCTGTACTCAGGCTTGCCATGACGCTTCGGCGCGACTGTGCGCGGACATCGCCCGCCGATACGGCTGGCCGAAACTCATTCACGGTGTGAACGTGTTTCTACACCGTGAGATACCCGGCTCAGACCACACCACATGCCCCGACCTCGCGCCGAACGGGCTGAACTACATCTACGTAATCAACAAGGCAAACGAAATACTGGAAGGAAACGACATGACCAGCGCCGGAGACGTTTGGAACTACGGACTTGGCGAGAACGCCACAAGCGGCAAGAACAACCTACCCGCATGGGTGAGGCTCAGTTGGGTACATCACGACACCGCCGCGCTCTACCGAATCCTCACCCGCACGGACGACGGCGGCACCAAGGACGGCAGCAAAGGCGACATCTACACGCGCGTGTGCTACATCGACAAGCGCGTGCGTGAGATGACCGCGACAATCACCGCTCAGGCGGCGGCGATTGAAGCGCTCTCCAAGGCGCTCGGCAGCAACCCCGCCGATGTCGCCAAAACCGTTGAAACCGCCGTGAAAGCAAAACTGGACGCGCTCGAAATCAACGTGACCGCGACCAGCAAGACCGAGAAGGAAGGCTAAACATGGATAACGAGGAACAGGTGGAAGGCGGCGACCCGCGCACGCCCGGTATCAGCGCCGCGACCATCGCGCGTTTCGTCGTGCTCTTGCTCGGCCTGACCAACGCCGCACTTGTCATGTTCGGCGTTGACACAATCCCCGTCGCGGACGACACAATCAATCAGCTAGTCGCCCTGTTGTGGAACGTCGGCGCGGCCATGTGGGCGTGGTGGAAGGACAACCCCATTACCCCGAAATCGCGCGCGAAGCACGCCAACTAGCGAGCCGGACGGCCCCCGCAAGAGATCGTGGGGGCCGTCTTGTCATATCACAAGCGCCACGTCGTCAAGCGCCGCCCGCAATCTGTCTTCGGGCATCGCAACATAGCGTTGCGTCGTCTCTACACTGTCATGGCCTAGCAGCTTGGACACTAGGAACAGATCGTTGGTGGCCCGGTACGTAGCCGTTGCGTACCGGTGGCGCAGACTATGAGGCGTCCAACCGTCGCCAAGAAGGCGGCTAAGGTGCTTGCCGATATAGGACGCTTCGGCGTGTCCCGACCATCGGCCTGGAAACACGTAGCCATCGGCGGCGGTGATCGTGTCGGCTAGTTCGTCAGAAATAGGCACTATCCGCTGCTTGTCGCCTTTGCCGCGCACTATCAGCGACCGGCCGACAAGATCGCGCATCACATCACGACTGTGTACGGCCGCTATTTCGGCCCTTCTTAGGCCCGCTTCGGCCGCCAACCTAATCATGGTGCGTTCCGCCGCGTTCGCACGCCCTAGCGCCGCTAGAATCACGCTATCCGGACAAGGGCGCGGGTGCGCGTGCGGACGTCGGACGCTTGGCAGCGCTTCGGCTGGATTAGCCGCCGCGCGTCCGGTGGTATGCAGCCACGAAAAGAAGCCGGTAACGGCATTGCGATAGCTCTTGCGCGTTTCCGGTTTCCACTCATGCCGGGCGAACCACGACACAAGCGCGTCGTCGCTCACATCAGCGGGCACGCCTTGAAGATCGCGTGCCATCTGCGACAGTTGGCACCGCCGCGTCGTTAGAGTGCCCTTGGACTGACCGCCCGCCTTCAGAACATCGAGATACTGGGTTATTTCTTCGCGCCACACCGGCGGCGCATTTATCTTCTTGGGCATACGCCCACCATGCCCAAAACGCATCAAGCCGTCACGGTATAACGCCGTGACGGCTTGATATTGGTAGCGGGGACAAGATTTGAACTTGTGACCTCTGGGTTATGAGCCCAGCGAGCTACCGAGCTGCTCCACCCCGCGTCGGCTTGTCTTCAAGACAGCTCTATTAATTTTACGATTACTTTCAAATATGTCAAATCGGCGTGTCGTACTCGTTCGACCGTGTGAAATAGCGTCACAAATAGCGCGTTATCCATTTTTCCTATACCCGTTTCGACCGATCGCCGGCGCAGGGGAGTGCGCCATATCCGACTCCGCACCATAATAGAAGTATGCCTATCAAGATTCCCAGCGGCCTTCCGGCCAGAGACATTCTCGACTCCGAGCGCATTTTCGCGCTAGAAAAGCCCGAAGCGGAGCGTCAGCGTGTGCGCCCGCTCAAGCTGGTGATCCTGAATCTCATGCCGAAGAAGGTTGAAACGGAAACACAGCTGCTCCGCCTGATCTCGAAGAGTCCTCTGCAGGTGGAGATCGATTTCATGAAGACCTCCACGCATGAGGGTACGCATGTGAGCGCCGACCATTTGGTAAAGTTTTATGAAAACCTCGACGCGTTCCAAGACAATTATTACGACGGCTTCGTGGTGACGGGTGCTCCCGTCGAGCATCTTGATTTCGAGCAGGTCGATTATTGGGATGAGTTCAAGGAGATTCTCGACTGGGCTTCCACGCATGTGTTCTCCACCATGTATTTGTGCTGGGGTGCGATGGGTGCGCTCAATTACCGCTATAACGTGCGTAAAGAGGATCTTCCGGAGAAGATTTTCGGTGTGTTCCCACAGTATTTGCAGGATGAATACTGCTTCCTGACGAACGGTTTCGACGAGATCTGCCTGCAGCCGCATTCTCGCCTTGCGGGGGTAAACGAAGGTGATGTCGCCCGCAATCCCGAATTGCAGGTGCTTACGTGGGGTCCAAAATCCGGTCCTGGTCTGATCGCCACCCGCGATTTTTCGGAGGTGTTCGCGCTTGGCCATTGGGAGTACGGCAAGTACACCTTGGCTGAGGAGTATGAGCGCGATATGAAGAAGGGGATGACGAACGTGCCGTTCCCAGAAAACTACTTCCCGCATGACGATTCGCATCTTGAGCCGGTGTTCGCGTGGCGTGCCCACGCGAATCTGTTATGGCGTAATTGGCTGAATTGGGTGTATCAGACCACGCCATACGATTTGAGCGAGGTTCCGCAGCTTCGTGCGCAGAAGCGTCTTGGCACGGATCGTTCGATTCGCCATCAGCCGGGTTTGCCGCGTGTCGATGCGTTCGCGCCGTTCGTGCGTGACGGCTACGGTGTGATCCATGGCTGAATCCAACGTCCCTTTCGTAACATTGCGGAAGCCGTCGATGCGTTGAATATGCAGATAATTCGCGTGATGCGAATCGCGTGATTGTGTGCATCTTTTTGTTTGTGTCAGTCGCATTCGTCTGCGATTTATCGGTGTTGAGCTGAATCAACTCAAAAAATTTCTGACACTCGATAGATATGGTGAAACGTTTTACTGACAACATGCGGTATGCTGGATAACGTCGACTATCCGACGAATCACAGAGCCGTGCCTAGTTAATCCAGCTTGAAGCGAAACGCCGGAAAAACCAAATGACAGTAAGGAAAACCCCAGGTGTGTGGACGTTGTCTAGACACGGGCTAATAATCCTATCCAGCCATTCGGAGTCGAATGCGTCGCACGGGACTCCGGTCGCGTCGATGCACACTTCGAAGTACGCTTTGGTTAAGTAACCAGAACGTCACATTCGACTCGGTTGTTGGGTTAAACTAACAGCTGACACAAGAGCAGGAGGCGTGAATGATTGGTGCATTGGGAAAAGGCATGCTGACCATCGCTGATGGTCCCGAGATGCCCAGTGTCGATGACTTCCTTCCCGATCCGTTCGTTTTTCAGGGCACGCCGTTCGCCATT
>ERZ857922.3356-NODE-3356-length-13938-cov-5.584672_pt1 | contig 13938 bp, 13 predicted proteins | sample MGYA00519579_ERZ857922 | MGnify/ENA primary metagenome ERZ857922 (study PRJEB31778, sample SAMEA3449375) | human gut metagenome | biome: human gut; feature: human-associated habitat; material: faeces | place: United Kingdom | collected 2010/2012 ... | reverse complement strand
TTTGGTCAGAAATGGGTAACTGTCACGACTGTTAGAAGCCACTTCCATAGGAACTGCTGTACCGCATGGGAGGGGTAATTCACTTTTCTTCAGGAAATACAGATAAAATCTTGTATCAGATGGATTTAAAAAAAGACAAGATCAGCAAGCTCAAATTAAAAGAAATAAATCCACAGCAAATTTTACCGTATAAAAATAAATTGTTTGTTACACACTGTGATCTAACCAGTGGAATGGGAAAAGCAATTTCATTGTTAAACCCACAAACAGGAGAAAGCAAAGTTTATAAATTCAAGCATAATGTAATTCAATGTCAAACAAAAGAGGATTATTTGTATATACTAAGTAATGATAGTATCGATAAATATAAATTTGATGGAGAAAAAATGCATTTAGAAGCAAGCAGTAAAATCGCTATCAAAGGATCTTGGAAGAATGGGTATATCAGCAGCTTTTTTCTGAAATAGTAACACCAGTCTTGACATCCAATCATCGTTTGCATATAATAAAACCAATAGAAATAGTAGGAAATACAAAAATACCAGCGGAAGCGCAGCATAACAAGAATAGAAATGCTAAGCATCCGCTTTTTTATTCTAAATAAAAGGAGAAAGAAATGTTAAATCAGTTTTCAAGAACAGAACTATTACTTGGAAAAGAAGCACTTGATAAATTAGCAGGCAGCAGAGTTGCTGTCTTTGGAATCGGTGGTGTTGGTGGATATGTATGCGAAGCCTTAGTACGAAGCGGTGTCGGTGAATTCGACCTTGTTGACGATGATAAAGTCTGCTTAACAAACCTAAACCGCCAGATCATCGCAACAAGAAAAACAATCGGAAAATACAAAGTAGAAGTGATGAGAGACCGTATCTTAGAGATCAATCCAGATGCGAAAGTCAACGTTCACAAATGCTTCTTCTTACCTGAAAATGCAGAGGAATTTCCATTTGAAGAATATGACTACATCGTTGATGCCGTTGACACAGTAACAGCAAAGATCTCATTAGTTATGGCAGCAAAGGAAAAGAATGTACCAATCATCAGCAGTATGGGAGCTGGAAATAAATTAGATCCAAGCCAGTTTAAAGTGGCAGATATCTATAAGACAAAAGTATGCCCTCTTGCAAAGGTTATGCGAAGAGAATTAAAGAAGAGAAGAGTTAAGAAATTAAAAGTTGTATATTCAGAAGAAATGCCGATCAAACCAAAAGATGATATGGCAAACAGCTGCAGAACAAACTGTATTTGTCCTCCAGGAGCACAGCACAAATGTACAGAGAAAAGAGCGATTCCAGGCAGTACAGCATTTGTACCATCTGTCGCAGGACTGATCATCGCAGGGGAAGTAGTGAAGGATTTATGCAAGGCGTAAAAAGTGTAACAAAACAGGCATTTATGAAATCCATACCGATTATGTGCAGTTATGTATTTGTCAGTATGGCATATGGAATGATGATGGAGAATGCTGGATTTGCATGGTATTATTCGCTTCTTACAAGCCTTACCGTGTATACGGGAGCTTTTCAGTTTGTCCTGATCACATTTTTAAGCAGTGGGGCATCGATCGTTACGATTGCAGTGACGGCATTGTTGATGAACAGTAGACAGAGTTTTTACAGCCTTTCATTTTTGGAGACATTCCGTAAGATGGGAAGAAAGAAACTTTATATGATCCATACGATGACAGATGAGACATATGCGGTAAACTGCACGATCGAAGACAAAGATGAAAACAGCAGAAAAGAGATGTTTCTCGTTGCATTCTTCAGCAGATGTTACTGGATGTTTGGAGCAGTGATGGGCGGACTGATCGGGCAGTTGATACCATTTGAATTAACAGGAATCGACTTTTGCATGACTGCATTATTTATCATCATTTTTGTCGATCAATGGGAGAAAGCGGACAAGCATTTTCCAGCAATCACAGGAATTCTGATCGCAGTGATCGCATTACTGATCTTTGGACAGACCGCATTTATGCTGCCAGCATTGGTGATCGTTTCAGGAGTTTTAATCTTCTGGAATAGTGAACAACAGGAAATTTATACAGAAAGGGCAAAATAATGAACACAAAAATGGCATTGATCGCGATTTTCGTTTCTGCCGTGATCACATTTGGACTTCGATCCCTCCCTTTTCTTGTATTTCAGGAAGGAAAAGAGCTTCCAGATCAGATCAAACGATTAGGAATGGTGTTGCCATCTTCGATCATGGCAGTACTGATCGTATATTGCCTGAAAGATGTCGGGGATGACTTTATGGCAGATGGTTTATGGAAACTGATCGCAGCGGCAATTACCGCAGTCAGCTATAGATGGAAACATAATACGCTGATCAGCATTTTACTTGGAACAGTGAGTAATATGCTGTTCTTACATTTTTTTGGATAGAACTAATTTGAGATAGAATAAAACATAGGATGAGACAGGAGATATATATGGCACGAGAAATAGAGACAAAATGTATTCATTTAGAAGAGGAAGAAAATTCGATCAACCACTATGGTGCGATCAGTTACCCAATCTATCAGTCAGCAACATACGCACATCCAGGAGTCGGACAAAGTACAGGTTATGATTACAGCCGCCTGCAGAATCCAACGAGAGAACATCTGGAGAAGACAGTTGCTTCTCTGGAAAATGGAATCGATGCATTGGCATTTTCATCAGGAATGGCAGCGATCACATTGATGATGGAATTATTCAAACTGGGCGATCATCTGATCGTGGATGCAGATTTATATGGCGGCAGCATTCGTCTATTTAATCACGTATCTGAGAAAAACGGAATCGAATTTTCCAGTGTAGACTGCCACAAGGAAAATGTTGCAGCATATATCAGAGAAAACACAAAAGCAGTTTATATCGAGACACCAACCAACCCAATGATGAACGTCACAGATATCAAAGCATTAGCTGAGATCACAAAGAAACATAACATTCTTCTGATCGTTGACAATACATTTTTATCTCCATATTTCCAGAATCCATTAAATCTCGGAGCAGATATTGTTGTACACAGCGGAACAAAATACCTTGGAGGCCACAACGATACACTGGCTGGATTCTTAGTTACAAACAGAGAAGATATCAGTGAAAGATTTCGCTTCCTGATCAAGACAACAGGAGCTGGATTAGCACCATTTGACTGTTTCCTGATCCAGAGAGGGATCAAAACCTTAGGAGTCCGCATGGACCGTGCACAGGAAAATGCGATCGAGATCGCAAAATGGTTAAAAGAACAGGATATCGTAAAGAAAGTTGTTTATCCAGGATTCAAAGAACATCCGGGATATGAGATCATGAAAAAGCAGGCAAGAGGATTTGGTGCAATGCTTACATTTGAACTTACGAAGAAAGAATATGCGATCAATATCCTTGAAAAAGTAAGAATGGTCAAATACGCAGAAAGTCTTGGTGGGGTGGAAACACTGATCACATATCCAATGACACAGACACATGCAGACGTTCCAGAACATATCCGCAAACAAAACGGGATCACGGATTGTGTGTTAAGAATGTCTGTCGGAATTGAGAATGTCAAAGATTTATTAAATGAACTGGAAGAGGTATTTGCAGAAGTACGAGGTGAATAAAGTTTTAGGGAAATATACAAAGAGGAACCAGTTGTGAACAAGTTTCACATTTGGTTCCTTTTTTCACTTTTTAGCAATCCAATCGAATAAAAAGGCACAAAAAATGGCTTAAATACGTGCTTTACAAGCAAGCGTGATAAATCACACAAAATGTGAAAAATCATAAAGTAATGTGCACTGTTTCTAAAGACGTACAATCTATTGAGAAAAATTTACCATCCTGTTATGATTGGCTTGTAGTTAAGAAATACCGGTATTTAAAACAAGATAAATCAAAGAATTGTATAGATAAACTTTTGAAAAGGAGTGATTTGAAAAATGATGCAGAAGATTCAAAAATTTGGAGGTGCGATGTTTACACCAGTACTTCTGTTCGCATTTGCAGGTATCTCAGTAGGAATAGGTACTCTGTTTACAACACAGGCGATCATGGGAGGTCTGGCAGCACCAACAAGCATGTGGTACAAATGCTGGAACGTATTTCTACAAGGTGGATGGACAGTATTTAACCAGTTACCATTGTTATTCGCAGTATCATTGCCAATCGGAATGGCAAAGAAACAAAATGCAAGATGTTGCATGGAAGCATTAGTTTTATATATGACGTTCCATTATTTTGTAAACACGATCTTAACTCAGTGGAGTGGAGTATTCGGAGTTAACATGAATGCGGAAGTCGGTGGAACAAGCGGACTTGCAATGATCGCAAGTATCAAAACATTAGATATGGGTATGGTTGGAGCTTTAGCAGTATCCGGAATCGTAATTTATCTACATAACAGATTTTTTGATACAGAACTTCCTGAATGGCTTGGTTCATTCTCAGGATCAACATTCGTATTCATGATCGGATTCTTCGTAATGATCCCAGTTGCAGTATTAGCATGTGCCTTCTGGCCAAAAGTTCAGTTAGGAATCACAGCATTCCAGGGATTTGTAAAGAGTGCAGGAGCTATCGGAATCTTTGTATTCAACTTCCTTGAAAGAGCGTTGATTCCATTTGGATTACATCACTTATTATACTCACCATTCTACTATGATAACGTTGTTGTACCTGGTGGATTATATGCTTACTGGGCAAAATTATTACCACAGATCGCAGCATCTACAGCACCTTTAAAATCTTTCTGTCCAGAAGCAGGATTTACAGCAAGTGGATTTGCAAAAATGTTCGGATGTCTTGGAGCAGCATTAGCATTCTACAGCACAGCAAAACCAGAAAAAAAGAAAAAAGTATTTGCACTGTTATTACCTATCACATTAACAGCAATCGTATGTGGAGTTACAGAACCAATTGAATTTACATTCTTATTCGTAGCACCTATGTTATTCGTAGTTCATGCATTTTTAGCAGCAACACTGGCAACAACCATGTGGCTTGCAGGAATCGTTGGTATCAACTCAGGTGGTCTGATCGAGATCGCATCACTGAACTTGATCCCATTAATGAGAAATCACTGGCAGCAGTATTTATTAGAATTGGTTATTGGTCTGATCTTTACAGCTATCTGGTTTGTAGTGTTCAGATTCCTGATCTTAAAATTTGATTTTAAAACACCAGGACGTGAAGACGAAGCAGAGATTGAATTTGGATCAAAAGAAAAATTCAGAAACAAACAGGCAGAAAAAGGTGGAAAAGCAGGAGATCCTAAGCTTGAGTTATGCGAACTGATCCTTGAAGGACTCGGAGGAAAAGACAATATCGTTGATGTAACAAACTGTGCAACCAGATTACGTGTCAACGTAAAAGATGAAACATTATGTAAAGACGATCCTTATTTCAAAGCAATCGGAACACATGGATGTTCTATCAATGGAAAAGCATACCAGGTTATCATTGGATTAAAAGTTCCTAGTATCAGAGAAGTATTTGAAACATTATTATAATCAATAGTATAAATTCGGAGGAAAGAAGAAATGGCAAAGAAAAAATATTCAATCACAGTCGCAGGTGGTGGAAGTACATTTACACCAGGTATCGTATTGATGCTTCTAGATCATATGGACAGATTCCCAATTCGTTCCATCAAGTTTTATGATAACGATGCAGAGAGACAGGAAACAGTTGCAAAAGCATGTGAGATCTATTTAAAAGAAAATGCACCAGAAGTAGCATTTGATTATACAACAGACCCAGAAACAGCGTTCACAGACATCGACTTCGTATTAGCACATATCCGTGTAGGAAAATACGCAATGCGTGAAAAAGACGAGAAGATCCCTCTAAAATACGGAGTACTCGGACAGGAAACATGTGGACCAGGAGGAATCGCTTACGGAATGCGTTCCATCGGTGGAGTTATTGAGATCCTTGATTACATGGAAAAATATTCACCAAATGCATGGATGTTAAACTACTCAAACCCAGCAGCGATCGTTGCAGAAGCAACAAGAAGATTAAGACCAGATTCCAAGATCTTAAATATCTGTGATATGCCGATCGACTTAATGGAAAAGATGGCAAACATGGTCGGATTAAAATCCAGAAAAGAAATGCAGTACGGATACTATGGATTAAACCACTTCGGATGGTGGAACAAGATCTATGATTCTGAAGGAAATGATTTAATGCCACAGATCAAAGAACATATGGCAGCAAACGGATATGCAGATGCATTATCAGATTCCAATCAGCATGTAGACGAAAGCTGGGTACATACATTCCAGAAAGCAAGAGATGTATATGCAGTTGATCCAGAAACAATTCCAAATACATACTTAAAATACTATCTGTTCCCAGATTACGTTGTAGAAACATCAAATCCAGAATACACAAGAGCGAACGAAGTCATGGATGGAAGAGAAAAATTCATCTTCGGAGAATGCAGAAAGATCATCGAAAACGGAACAGCAGTCGGAAGTGCATTCGAACCAGATGCTCATGCAACATATATCGTAGACTTAGCATGCGCGATCGCAGAAAATACACAGGAAAGATTCTTACTGATCGTACCAAACGAAGGAGCAGTAGAGAACTTTGACCGAACAGCAATGGTAGAGATCCCATGTATCGTAGGAAGCAACGGATATGAAAAGATCTGCCAGGGAGCAATCCCACAGTTCCAGAAAGGATTAATGGAACAGCAGGTAAGCGTAGAAAAACTGACAGTTGAAGCATGGATCGAAGGAAGCTATCAGAAGTTATGGCAGGCACTGACATTATCTAAGACAGTACCAAGTGCGAAAGTAGCAAAACAGATCTTAGATGACCTGATTGAGGCTAACAAGGGTTATTGGCCAGAATTAAAGTAATAAAGATTTTGCAGTACAGGAGGAAAGAATCATGATGAAAACGATTCAGAAGAATGTAACAGTAAATTCTTCAATTGAGCGCATATTTACGATCATTAAAGTATTATTGGCAGTAAGTCCATTTATGGCATTAGGTTATCTTACAGCCAAAGGAACTGCAGGTGCTAATCTACAGACAATCCTAAGTCAGAATCCACATTATACTGTTATGTTCTTAGTTGCCATGGTTAATCCATTTATCGCATACTTGTTAGGCTTTTTACAACAGCATTTGAATAAAGCTGATTATGGATATGCGGTTGTGAATATGGCATTGATGATTGTTGCAGAAGTAATGCTTCAGAATTTCTTATATGTAGCCGCATTAGCTTTCCTTCTATATAAAACAGTTAAAACATATCAGATTCCAGTGAAAGACTCTGTAGAAAAAAGCCTAAAAAATCATTTTCTGAGAGATATTTCAGGAAGTATCGTAGTTCTAATTTTTGCTGGAATTTGTATGTTTGCAATGTTACAATTAAAATAATTGTTATCTGATTTCTAAATATATAAAATTCATAAGTCCTAGAAAAAGCGTAAAGTTTTGTTCTGGGACTTATTTGTTTTGAAAGAATATGTTAAATTGGTAGAAAATAATATTTATGGACAAAATCAAGGGAGAAACGTTATGAAGAATATAAAAGTTATAATGTGTGATATTGATGGAACACTGTTAAATAGCAAGGGAATTGTTACCTCCAAAACAATTGATGCGATAAAGAAAGTTCGAGAACAAGGAATCTTGTTTGGAATATCAACAGGAAGAGATGTTCCAAGTGTAAAAAGGTTGTTTGGAAAATGGGGAATTGGCGGGCTTGTTGATATGATCGTTGGAAGCAACGGAGGTGAGATTTATGATTACAAAACCGATTATTATGAAGAAAATTTTGCCCTTCCAGGAAACCTGATCGCAAATATCATGGAGCACTATAAAGATATGGATGTGAATTTTGCAATTCATGGGGATGGAGTTTTGTATACTCCGAAAGAAGATGAACTTATTAAAATTTTATCTAAAGGTGATCAGCTTCCATATGAAGTCATTGATTTTGACGAGTATTTAAAAGAAGATCGTTTAAAACTTCTTATTGTTTGCAAACCAGAAACTATGCCGGCAGTTATTGAGAGAGCAAAAACCTTTAAAAATGAACGTTTCAAATGTGCAAGTCTTCAAACGACGCAACACCTGTTTGAATTTATGGATCCTAGAATCTCAAAATCCTTTGGATTACAAAAACTGATGGAGATGCATGGATTTACGATGGAAAATCTCTGCACATTTGGAGATGCAGATAATGATTATGATATGACCTTGCATGCAGGAGTCGGAGTCGTCATGGCAAATGGAAGTGAAAAAACAAAAAGTGTTGCAGATCATATTACCAAAGACAATGATCACGATGGAATTGGAGTGTTTCTGCAAGAACATTTGATCTCCAGATCATAAGAATCTATGGATTAAAAATATAAAGAGAACTTATAGCAAATCAAAAGAAAAACCTATAACAGAAATAATGCAAAAGATGTTGACAATAAAGATATGTGGTTGTATAATCTAAAACATAGAAAACCTAGTAGAAAAATAGGAAATAAAACGGAATAAAAACAACAACTTTTTATGGAGGTTTAGAATTATGAGTAAGATTACAGCAAGCGCATTAGAATTAATCGGAGGAACACCACTTCTTAAAGCAGATAGATATGCAGACAAAGCAGGAGTGAAAGACGCAACGATCCTTACAAAACTTGAGTACTTAAATCCAGCAGGATCTGTCAAAGACCGTATCGCATTGGCAATGATCGAAGATGCAGAGAAGAAAGGTCAGTTAAAACCAGGATCAACGATCATCGAACCAACAAGTGGTAACACAGGAATCGGTCTTGCAGCAGTTGCAACAGCAAAAGGATACAGAGCAATCCTTACACTGCCTGACACAATGAGTGTTGAAAGAAGAAACTTATTAAAAGCCTATGGTGCTGAATTAGTATTAACAGAAGGTGCCAAAGGAATGAAAGGTGCTATCGCCAAAGCCGATGAACTTGCAAAAGAGATTGACGGAGCAGTCATCTTAGGACAGTTCGTAAACCCAGCAAACCCAGCTGTACACAAAGCAACAACAGGACCAGAGATCTGGGATCAGACAGACGGTAAAGTAGACATCTTCGTAGCAGGTGTTGGTACAGGAGGAACATTAACAGGTGTTGGTGAATACTTGAAAGAACAGAACCCAGATGTTAAAATAGTAGCAGTTGAACCTGCAACATCTCCAGTATTATCAAAAGGAACAGCTGGAGCACATAAGATTCAGGGAATCGGTGCTGGATTCGTACCTGACACACTGAATACAAAGATTTATGATGAAGTTATCACAATCGAGAATGAAGATGCATTTACAGAAGGAAGAGCATTCGCACACAGCGAAGGAATCTTAGTTGGTATTTCTTCAGGAGCAGCATTAAAAGCAGCTACGATCCTTGCAGAGAGACCAGAGAACAAAGGAAAGACAATTGTAGCATTACTTCCAGATTCAGGAGACAGATACTTATCTACAGCATTATTCGCTGAAGAATAGGATTAAGATTAAGAGGAAAGAATATGGATATCACGGTACAGCAAGTAGAATTACTGTCCGATGATGATTATATCTACCTAGATGTAAGAGGTGAGATCGCATACCAGCATGGACATATACCGAAGGCTTACGAATGGGCTGGTGATTTCTCTCACATCGAGGAACTTCCAAAGGATAAGAGGCTGATCGTATATTGCAACTATGGAGAGAAAAGCGCCCCAATTGCCGAACAGTTAAGACAAGAAGGGTATGAAGCTTTGAACTTATCCGGCGGTTACCGAGAATGGTTATTACATGTGACATCCCAAAAAGAACAGATGCAGGACGTTTCAAAGGACGGACTGCATCTGTTTTCGTCTACAGAAGAATTAACACCAGACGAGGTTAAACGATATGATCGTCAGATCATCCTGCCACAGGTAGGAAGTGACGGACAAAAGAAATTAAAGAAATCAAAAGTTCTGATCATCGGAGCTGGCGGCTTAGGTGCACCAGCGGCTTTATATCTTGCAGGAGCAGGCGTTGGAACGATCGGAATTGTGGATGCAGATGATGTCAGCGTGTCAAACTTACAGAGACAGATCATTCACACAAGCAAAAGAGAAGGAACAAATAAGGCAGAATCAGCAAAGAAATCAATGCTTGAATTAAATGAGCATATCAAGGTAAACACCTATCCAGAATATTTATATGCGGATAACGCAGAAGAATTGTTCAAAGAATACGATTTTATTATTGATGCTGTGGATAACTTTGAGACAAAGTTCTTGATCAATGATACATGTGTGTTGTTAAAGAAACCATTTTGTCATGCAGGAATCTTACAGTTCCAGGGTCAGGTTATGACCTATGTTCCAGAAGGAGACCAGCCATGTTACAGATGTATCTTTGAGGAGATACCAGAAAGCGGTTCTGTGCCAAACTGCAGTCAGGCAGGAATTATCGGTGCAGTCGCAGGAATCATTGGATGTATTCAGGCATTAGAAGCGATCAAGTATCTGTTAGGAATCGGGGAATTGCTGACAGGCAAGATGCTTGTGATGGATGGATTAACGATGAATACAAGAGTAGTTAAATTTCCATCGAAGAATAAGAATTGTCGTGTCTGTGGAGAACATGCGGATATTACGAGCGTGAAAGAAAATAGGATGGAATATGTCGGAGCGGTTTGCCCGGTGAAATAATATTCACTAAAAAATGATTGACAATAAACTATAAATAAGGTAAAATAATGACTGTTCTGAAAAAGGAACAGTCATTATATGCGATAGTGGCGTAGTTGGTAACGCGCGACCTTGCCAAGGTCGAGACCGCGGGTTCGAGCCCCGTCTATCGCTTTCAGTTAAAAGTCTCGAAACCACGCATTTATGCGGGTTTCGGGATTTTTTCATTAAAGGAAGATAATATCAATGTGAGTAATGGTTATGGAAGAGGGGACAATTACAGACGCAATTCAGCATGCATTACAAAAAGTAGGAATTCCAAAAACATTTGCTGGAATAGGAGCAAGATTAATTGTATTTGTTTTGTTTTAGGTAGGTGAAATGAATTGAAAAATAAAAAAAATAATAGATATTTAATTATAGGAATTGGTTATCTTATTTTATTTTTTATTGTTCTAACTCCAGACATTAATAATGCAGTAGGAAGAGGAATACAAGCATTATTATTTTGTGTTTTAGGATATAGATGTGAGGAAAATATTAGAAGGTTTATAAAAAATAGATAATAAAAGGATTTTAATCAAGCAGAGAATTTATTTGAGATATTTTCTGCTATATAACATACGATTGGATATGAAAAAATCATGATAAAAGAAAACAAGATAAAAAAATATGTAGTTGTAATTATATGTTTATTAGGTATGTTGATATTAAGTGGAAAGACAGAAAATGTATTTGCGAATGATAAAAAATCAAAAGATATGGAAAATATCTTATTATCCTTCTACATAAAAGATGTATCAAATGTTGAAAGCATTAAATATATTCCATTGGATAAAAAAATCATAGGAAATAAAAGAATAACGGATAAATCAAACGTTGTAGATATTGGATTTGGAGAATATTATATTAAAGCTAAAGATGAAAAAAAGGAACTACAAGAACCAAGTTATTCATCTTGGTATGAGGCACCGAAAGGTGGCATGCAATTTCGTGAAAAATTATCAATAGAATACCAAGTAAATAAAGATTATAATAATAAAAATCTGAGGATTTTAAAAAAAGTTGTTGAAGAAAATATTCATCCAAAAAATAAAGTACTTATTTCTGCCTCACAATATGTCAATGTGAAAAATGGATATAAGAAAAATATCAAAGCATGTATTTTTTATCAAAGCTATAGTATTCAACTTTATGAAAAAGACTTATTTTTTGATGATAAAATTACAACAGGAAAAGTGAAGATACCAATAGGGATTGTCTTTATTGTTAGTAAGGACATGTGAAATAATGATATAAAAATATAAGGGGTAGAAGATAGAATTCTGCCCTTTATATTTTATACAAAAGGAGAACTAGAAAATAAACAGAAGTTCTTCTTTTTTAATTAAAAATTACCACATTTCAAAAAAGAATTTTTACCGTATTTTTTTTGCAATAGATAAAATGTACCACATTAAAAAGCCTGTTCTTGATAAGTTGGAAGAATCGTTTCGTGCTATACTAAATTCAAGTTAAACAACAGGAGGTGCAAAAAAGAAAGTCATTAAATTTGAAAGGATAAACAATATGAAACGTTCAAAAGACAAATTTTATATGAAACAGATTTTTGATTGTATTTCAGATGGAGAGATCATTGCAACTGGAAAGATTGCCAAAGAAATCGGATTGTCTGAGAAGTCAGTTAGAAATCGCTTAAATGAATTGAGTGACTTCCTATTAGAAAATAAGCTTGGAGAAATACAGCGGAAACCACGAGTTGGAATTTGGCTAGAAGCAAATGAAAATCAAAAAGAAGAAATACAGAAAATATTATCAGATGAAAATCTGCAAGTAGGAAATTATGATCCAAGAGATAGAGTAAATGAGACATTAAAGGTATTTTTTAATTTGCGTCCATGGCAGACAATGACAACACAGAAACTAGCTGAGAAGTTATTCTTAAGTGTTCCAACAATGCTGAAAGTATTAAAGGAATGCGAAGAATGGCTGGAAGTATACCACATTTCTCTTGTGAATGAAAGAGGAAAGGGATATCGGCTCAAAAGTGAAGAAAATGAATACAGGGTTGCATTAAAGAATCTGATCATGATGAAGAAACCAGGAGAAGAGATCAAAGAGAATATAGATTATTTCTTTTCTAACATTGATGTTTCTGCGATCAGAAAATGTATCATTCAAACAGAAAACGAATGGGATTACCATTTCACAGATGAATCATTTTATGAGATCTTAATTTATTGTTGCATTGCGTATAAGAGAAAAGAGCTTGCATTACCATTAGTCAGCGATTATTTTCCAGAGGAATTAAAAATCCTTAAGAAATATAATGAATATGCATTTACGGTAGCAATCTTTGAAAAATTAGAAGAAGTATTTCATGTACATTTTTTGATAGAAGATGTTTTGTTTTTATCAATTCAGATTTTGTGTTCAAAGTTTATTGGAATATCAGATGTAGATGTGACATTAAGTCAGGTAAAGAAATATGACAATAAATTGGTTGATTTTGTAGATCGCATGTTAAAGGTAATCAGAGATATTTTAGATGTTGATCTCACTTCAGATGAGAAAGTAAAAGAAAGCCTGATCATTCATTTAAGACCAACAATTTTCAGACTTCGTTATGGAACGCCACAAAAAAATGCATTGATTGATTTTATAAAAAAAGAATATAAGAATGTATTTCGTGCAAGCTGGGCGATCAGTATTTTGTTGCAGACAGAGCAGTGGCTGCCCTCAGTCAGGCCTGTTTCGGTGCAGGTTGCTGCAACAGCCGGGTCAATCACTTCGGTGTGGTTGGTGGAGGAGACAACTTCCTGGGCGATCAGTATTTTATTACAGTCACCGCAGTGGCTACCTTCAGTCAGGCCCGTTTCGGTGCAGGTGGGAGCTACGGCAACATCTTTAACTATGTTTGCATGATTGTTGGGATCGATCGGAAGGCTCTGTGCCGGAACGATATAGTCACAGCGTTTGCACTGCTGTGTTGCTGCTGTTCCCTCCGTTACACAAGAAGCAGGAACTTCCGCAACATCCTTATAATCGTGTCCGAGGGCGTTAGTTTTCTTTCCCCTGGATACGCGCTTGTCGCAATCAATGCAATAAGTATCACCGGTATAGCCTTTTTCTGTACAGGTGGCATCTTCTGCATCGCGAACTTCTGTATGGACGTGATTGAGAAGGTCTTTTAAACCAAATGTATCCGTTTTGGTTTCACCACATCTACAAGAATAATTGTAAATCGCCGGGCTTATACAAGTTGCATCCGAAATTTTTGTGCCAAGGATCCAAAAATGATTGTGCTTTAACCGCG
>ERZ857922.3354-NODE-3354-length-13948-cov-3.794717_pt1 | contig 13948 bp, 10 predicted proteins | sample MGYA00519579_ERZ857922 | MGnify/ENA primary metagenome ERZ857922 (study PRJEB31778, sample SAMEA3449375) | human gut metagenome | biome: human gut; feature: human-associated habitat; material: faeces | place: United Kingdom | collected 2010/2012 ... | reverse complement strand
AGAAGGGCGGCACAGCTAAAACGACGACCTGCGCCAACCTGGGCATAGGGCTGGCACAAGCGGGCAGGAAGGTTCTGCTTGTCGATGCAGACGCTCAGGGAAGCCTGACCCTCAGCCTTGGATGGGAGCCGGACGAACTGCCGATTACGCTGAACGATCTCATGATAAAAGTCATACAGGATAGACCTGTCATCCATGGAGAAGGGATGCTTCATCACGAGGAAGGGGTGGATCTCCTGCCAGCCAACATCGAGCTGGCAGGCATGGAGATGTCGCTGATCAGCGTCATGTACCACGAAACGATACTCAAACAGGTGATTGAGCCTTACAAACATGAGTACGACTACATTCTCATAGATTGCGCGCCGTCGCTGGGGATGATGACCATCAACGCGCTGGCGGCAACGGATGGGATTGTTGTGCCGACGATTCCGCAGCATTTGCCGACAAAGGGCATCGAGAAGCTGCTGGAAAGCGTTCATCAGGTTAGGCGCGGAATCAATCCCGGCCTGAAAATCGAGGGGATTCTGATGACTCTGATGGACGGGCGAACGGTCTACGAGCGTGAAATCAGCGAGATGATTCGGAAGGCATACGGCGGGAAAATCAACATCTTTGGAACAGAGATTCCGCGCTCTGTGCGGGCGGCAGAAACCAGCGCCGAGGGAAAGAGCATCTTTGCCTATGCGCCCAGAAGCAAGGTCGCGGAAGCCTATCGGCAGTTGACGAAGGAGGTGCTGGCGCTTGAAAAGCAGCGCGAAGAACATCGTGCTGAAATCGGTCGATGATATCTTTCAGACCGAGGAAAATCGAGCGGATGCACAGCGCGAGCGGGTGCAAGAGATTCCGCTTGACCAGCTCAAGCCGTTTAGAAATCATCCGTTTAAGGTGCGCGACGATCAGCGGATGCTCGATACGGTGGACAGCATTCGTGAATACGGCGTGCTGGTTCCCGCGATTGCGCGACCCGATCCGGAAGGCGGCTATGAGCTGATATCGGGGCATAGGCGTAAGCGCGGCTGTGAAATGGCGGGGCTTCAAACCATGCCGGTCATCATTCGGGATTTGGACGATGATGCTGCCGTGCTGGTGATGGTCGATTCCAACATCCAGCGCGAGGAGCTTCTGCCGAGTGAGCGGGCGTTTGCCTATAAGATGAAGCTCGAAGCGCTGAAACATCAGGGGGCACGGTCAGATTTAACTTCGTCCCAACTTGGGACGAAGTTACGCGCTGACGAATTGCTTGCTCAACAGGCAGGCGAAAGCAGAAATCAGGTTCAACGTTTTATCCGTTTAACCGAGCTGATTTCCGAGCTTCTGGATATGGTGGATGAGCGTAAGCTGGCGTTTAATCCCGCTGTGGAGGTGTCCTATTTGAAGCGGGATGAACAGCGGATGCTGCTGGAAGCGATGGATGCGGAGCAGACCACACCATCGCTTTCGCAGGCGCAGCGGCTCAAGAAATTCAGTCAGGAAGGGCGGCTGACGGAGGAGGCGATGTCCGCCATCATGAGCGAGGAGAAAAAGAGCGAAATGGACAAGGTGACGCTCAGAAGCGATACGCTGTACAAGTATTTTCCGAAGTCCTATACGCCCAAACAAATGGAGCAGACCATCATCAGGCTGCTGGACGTGTGGAAGCAGCGGCAGAAAAATCAGGAACGATAAAAGGACACTTGGAAGCGATAAAAGAAAGAGGGCGACAGAAGATACTGATTGAAAAAGACCTTTTCGGCACGGTCAGGGACAAGGTGAAAATTGCGCAGGAGCGCTTGAAGGCTTTTGAACCCAGCGAGGGTTACTACGTCGCGGACAGCGGCGGCAAGGATTCTGCATGTGTGCTGGTACTGTGCAAAATGGCTGGCGTTCGCTTTGATTCGCATTACAACATAACGACCGTCGATCCGCCCGAACTCGTGAGGTTTATTCGGGAAGCCCATCCCGAAACGGAACTGGTGCGTCCACAGATGACCATGAGGGAACTGATTGTTAAAAACCAATTTCCGCCGACGAGAATCCAGAGATATTGCTGCGCAACGCTTAAAGAAACGCAGGGAATCGGACGGATTGTGGTTACGGGTGTGAGATGGGCAGAGAGTGCCAATCGAAGAAAAAAGCGTGGGCTTGTCAATATAGGCGGTGCAGAAGCACAAGTCACAGCAGACGGTTTCAATGCGGATTATAAAAAGAACAAGTATGGAATCATCCTCAATTCGGACAATGTGGAGAATCGAAAGATGGTGGAACATTGTGTCCGTCAGGGGAAAATCGTGGTGAATCCCATCGTTGACTGGGAGGATAGCGACGTATGGTCTTTTTTGCGGAGCTACCGTATTCCGTACTGCAAACTGTATGACTGCGGGATAAAGCGCCTTGGATGCGTCTGTTGCCCGCTTGGAGGATCAGCGGGGATGCAGCGGGATTTGAAACGGTTTCCGCAGTTTCGGAAGTTTTACGCAGATGCGTTTGAACGGATGCTTCAAGCGCGGAGATTGTCGGGAAAAAAGATGATTCCCGAATGGGACAGCGGCGAGAGTGTGCTGATGTGGTGGATTGGCTTAAAACATCTGAACAAAGGAAATCAGATCAGCATGTTTGACGAGCCTGCGCTTGAAGGAATCGTCGATCAAGACGAACTGGACGACGAAGCATTTCTGAATGGGCAATGAACATGGCCTGACAAAACGGCGTTTGTCGCTGGACACGCGCTTTTTGAATTTACAAACGGAACGGAGGTTTTCTATGTGGGCATATTTCGCGTAGAGAAAGTCAAGGATTACACGACCATCAGCAATTATCATTTGAGAGATAAGAATCTGTCCCTCAAGGCGAAGGGATTGTTGACTCTGATTCTGGCATTGCCGGAGGACTGGAATTTCACGATTCGGGGATTGTCAGCCATTTGCAAGGAAGGAGCGGAGAGCATCGGGACGGCGCTCAAGGAGCTGGAAAAGGGTGGATATCTGGTGCGCAAGCGTGTGCGCGGTATAGATGGGCGTATGAGTGATACCGAGTATAACTTTTACGAAGAACCCGTTCGGCAAATGGAAGAACCGTCGGAAGGATCGGACGACGGACAGTCAGGCGCGGAAGAACCGGAGTCGGAAATATCGGAAGCGGAACAACCGCATACGGAAAAGCCGGATGCGGAAAAAACGGCACAATCAAATACTCATGTATCAAAAACGTATCCACCTAATACCCATAAATCCAATCCCTATCCATCCCATCTTCAGACTTACGAAGCAGATGGATATGACGGGATGGGGAACTGTGTGGACGTGCAGACATGGAACAGGATTCGCTCGGAGGTTGAAAAGCAGATTTGCTTTGAAGCCTACGAAGGGACACGAAACGGCAGCGTCATTAACGAAATTGTCGAGCTGATGACCGAGATATACTGTATGCCCGGCGGAATGATGCGCATCAGCGGCGTTCCGTACAGCGTGGAGGTGGTCAAGAAGCGTTTTCATGAGCTGACTTCAAGCCACATTGACACGCTGCTATGGAGCATGAAACGGTCAAACAGGGAGATTCGGAACATCCGCAGCTACCTGCTGACCAGCCTGTTTCAAGCACCGACGACGACGGAAAACATCTTTGAGGCGGATATGCGGTACAGGGGGCTGGCTTAAAACGACCAAAATAACGGAGGAAAAGCGATATGAATTTTAACTACGTCTGTGAACTGAAAACGGCAAACGGTATGGCGGGGACGATGGCTTTCGGCGATCTGCTGGAAAACTGTATGCGTCAGCGCCTGATTGAGCAGTACAACGCGCCGGAATATGAGCGCGTCCAACTGCTGCATGAGTTGAGCGGGCTGTACAGCGAAGCCTACGAGAACACGACGCTGTTTTTCGGGGAAGAACCTGTGGAAGTCCGCTTCTTCGGCGTTCCGGGCGGCGACGAGGACGATTTCATGCTCAACGCTGTGACGAGGTTGGAGGACGGGCGCTGCTTCCTGTTTTCCGCAGACGATGATTTCATGCAGAGCTACGTCAGCAAACAGCGCTTTATGGCGGTGCTGTAAAGGAGCGGATGGAATGAGGTATCTTCTGCATAAGCTGCTTGAGCCAATGTAGAAACAGGCAGCCCGACAGATGGGGATGAAAACATTTTGATTTTTCGTGTCTATCCGTATATTATCAAATCCTGATTTGACAAATCGTGATTTGATAAAGAAAAATTCAAGTCATTGTGCAGACACCATCTGCATCATCGAGAAGAATGTGAAAAAGCCGAAAAGCGAATAGTTGCGGGACAGCTTGAAAAAGGCTGCCCTTATTTTGTATCAGGGAGTGTGTATGAAAAGAAATAAAAGGCGAAGAAAATGTCCATTTTCACCGCTTACCCTTCTGGCGGCGCTGCTGCTCATCGGAGGGATGCTCGCTGTCGTCCTGCCCGTGCTGCAATGGGACGCGGAGGTGAGCGCGGAAGCAGGTGAATATGAGCAGCTTCGAGAGCAGAACCGGCAGGCGGAAGCGCGCGAAACCGTGGAAGAAGAAACGTTGAATCAGCACATTGTGCCGCCGATTTCGCTGGCGGAAGAAGGATTGCCCGTTCAGCAGTCTGAAAGCGCAGTCGGCGAACAGGCTATGGTGGACTTGTCCGCGTATCTGGCGCAAAATCCCGACTTTGTTGCGTGGCTGCGGATTCCGGGGACGAACGTGGATTATCCCGTCGTGCAGACGGATAATCCCGACTATTACCTGAACCATACGTTCAGCGGAAAGTCAAGCGTGGTCGGAACACTGTTTTCGTTGGCGGATGCGGATTATGCAGCGCCGGGACGGAACATCGCCATCTACGGACATCATCTGCGCAGCAGCGGCGAGAAGATGTTCACGTCGCTCATGCGGTACAAGAACCCGGATTTTTACGAGGACAACAAAACCGTCATGCTGGACAGCCTGTACCGCCACAGCGAATATACGATTTTTGCGGTCGTGAACACGAAGGCCGGCGATTGGGAGCCGTCGAGAACGACGTTTTCCGGGGACGCGGCGTTCATGGCGTTTGTCAATCGGGCAAATTCGGAATCCCTGTATGATACGGGCGTGGAAGTCGGCGCGGACGATCACATTCTGACCCTGATTACCTGCGACAGAAGCTATGCGGGCAAGGAAGGGCGGCTGGTGATTCTGGCGGTGGAGCGCTGAAAGGAAGGACTATGACAAAAAGAATTTGGGCAGGGCTGCTTGCGCTGGGTATGGCGCTGACGGCGCTGCCTTCCGGCATGTATGCGGAAGAAACGGTGTGGGAGGAAGAAACTGATGCGAGCGAGGAAACACTGGATGGCGGGCTGGATGAATCGGCAGAAGAATTTGCAGACGGTCTGCCGGACTACATCCCCGAACCGGAGGAAGATGTGGTGGATAGCGCGGCAGACGACGAATCTGCCGATGCGCTTCCAGAGCAGGAAGAAAGCCTGACGAAAGAAGCAATGCTGGACTTGCCGGATTTTATCCCGGAGGAGGAGCCGCTGACCTTGGAGGAGAGCGAACTGCCGCCTGTGCAGGAGGGCGACTTTGTTTGGGTTACGCCGAATACGCGCGTCTATCTGGATATCGACGAAACGGCGGGCGATGAGGACGACGGCGAGCTGTACGACGGCAATTTCGTGAATGAAGCCAACGTATATGTGGAACAGGTTCGGCAGGACGCGCAGGAGCGAACGTGGCTGCTGGTTCGGTATCTGTATGGCGAGGAAGAACCTGATGGAGAGATGGCATGGACGGACACGGCGACGGTCTGGACGCTGGCGGAGGAAACTCAGCCGTCCGACGCGGCGGATTATGACGTGACGGATTACGCCTTCCCGTTTACGCCGGTGGAGCTGTACGCGGCGAATAACCCGCCGAGGCTGCAAACGCTCAGTGGCAACACGGGCGAGTTTTATGCAGGGCAGACGGTGTACGCCTATTCCGTGCATGACGATGTGCAGATTGCGTCGCTCAAGAATTACGGCGCGATTTACGCAACCCAGCACTACATCAACGAGCATGTGGTCTACTGTCTTGAGCATACGATGAACAGCCCCGGCATCCGAAACAACTCGGATGGTCCGTATAAAGTCGTCGATCTGGCGCAGTACGGGCAGACGGCGGGTTACTCCGGCATCATATACAGCGAAAAGACGATGCACGCCATCGGCTGGGTGTTGCGGCACACGTTTCCTTTCATGGGGCTTGACCGTTACGAGGATGAATGTCTGGAATGGTCAAGAGCGGCTGGACAGTTTGCAATCCGGGAAGTAATCAAGCAGCTGGAAGGTTCGCAGTACGTCCGCGATTACTGGCACATGGACGAGTTCTACCGCGCGACGGGACAAGCGCCGAAGGAATATCTCGAATATGCGCGCTGGCTGGCAGCAAATGCCCTGACCTATGCACAAATGACGGGCGAAATCACGGTGTCGAATGTGTCTGTGTCCATTGCCAACGGCGTATGCAACGGCACGGCGACGCTGACCACAGACGCGCCGCGTATCCGCATCCGCCGTTCGGTTGGAACGATTACCGGCTACACGGGCGGTGAGGACGGCACCTACGTCTATCTGAACAGCGGCGATACCATTACCGTTTCCCAAGCAGGAAGCGGTTTTTCTTTTACTGCGGAATCCGTTTCGACGGAAGATCAGGAATCCAATTTTCTGGTCGCTGTGCCGGATGAGAATATCCAGAAGGTCATCATCCCGCAGAGGGGATCGCCATATCCGCTCAAGTCTACGGAAATCCGCTTCGATATGCCGAACGGCGCGCTCGTTGTGACCAAAACAGATGCGGCAAATGGCACGGCGCTGGCGGGCGCGACGTTTGAGCTGACGAACGCTTCCAGCACGGTCGTGGCGACGCAGACCACGGGCGCGGACGGCACGGCGCGCTTTGATAACCTTCCGGCAGGAGATTATACTGTGCGAGAAGTCGGCGCGCCGACGGGCTATCTTGTCGCCGTGCCGGATAGTCAAAGCGTGACCGTTACGGCAGGCGGAACGGCTGGCGCGGCGTTTGCGGATGAACGGATTCGGGGGAAAATCCGCATCGCCAAGACGGACAGCCTGACGAAAGAGCCATTGGCAGACGCGGAGTTCACCGTCGTGCGCACGGACGGAACGGGAACGCCCATTGTGCTGACCACCGACGCAAACGGCTATGCCGAAACGGACTGGCTGGATTACGGAAAATATCGCGTGACGGAGAGCGGAGTTCCCGCGCATTACGAAACCAGCGGCTTTTCAACCGAAATCGACTGCACGGAAAACGGAAAGACATACATCATCGAGGTTGAAAACGAACCGACAAAGGGCTATATCCGAGTGGTGAAAACCGATGCGCTGGACGGTGTGCCGATTGCAGGCGTTCAGTTTGACATCTATGATGCTTCCGGCAATCCTGCGGGCAGCATGACGACGGATGAAATGGGTTTTGCCCTGTCCCCGCCGCTGCACAAAGGCAGATATACCGTGCGCGAGCATGACAATCCAACGGGATATGTTGCAGAGCTGATCGAGATGCAGGCGGAAGTGCGGTCGGACGAAACGACGGATTTAAGCGCGACGAACCAGCCGATTCAGGGGCGGATTCAAATCATCAAGCGGGATCAGCTCACGAAGGAAGCGCTGGCGGGCGCGGAGTTTACCATCACCAGAATCAGCGGTCTGCCCTCTCATGGCGGCAGTCAGGATGGCGAAGCGGCAGCGGTGATGACGACGGACGCGGAAGGAAAAGCGATTTCGCCGCTGCTGACGTATGGCACATACCGCGTGACTGAAACCAGAGTGCCGGAGCATTTTGCTGACCACTCGTTTTCCGTGAATGTGACCATCAACCAAGAAAATATGCAGACCTATACCGTCGAAGCGGAAAACGAGCCGACGAAGGGCTGGATTCGGCTGGTCAAAACGGACAGGCTGAACGGCAATCCCATCGAGGGCGTGACGTTCGACATCTACGAAAACGACGAGTACGGCGGCGAGCTTGTCGCCAGCATGACGACGGGAAAGGACGGCGCGGCGGTTTCGCCGCCTTTGCGCAAGGGCAGATATATTGTGCGCGAACGCGGCGCGACGGCGGGCTACGTCCTGGAAGAAATCGCGCTGGATGCGACAGTGCGTTCGGACGAAACGACCCAGCTTCGCGCGACGAATCAGCCCGTCATGGTGAAGCTCAAGCTCTATAAGCGCGACGGCGACGAATACGGCGGCGACGACCCGAACAGCAAGCGCCGCGACGAGCTGCCCCAGCCTGCGAACATCGACGCGACGAGTACGCGCGGAGACGGCGAGCTGACGGGCGCGGTTTTCCGCGTGCTGGCAGGAGCGGAAATCAGGGACAGACAGGGCAACGTGCTGTTCAAAAAGGGCGATACGGTCGTGAATGCGCTGACGACGGCGGGCGACGATGCGAGCGCCGCAACGGGCGAGTTGTGGCCGGGGCTGTACGAAATCGTCGAAGTGTCCCCGCCTGCGGGGTATGAACCCAGCGACGCGCACTTCTTTGTAGATGCGCGGAGCGCGGCGAGCCAGTCCGAAACGGCGGTCGTGACGTATGAGGGATTGAAGCTCAACACCATTAAACAGGGCGTATACGCCATTGTGAAGTTCCTCGGCGACAACGAGATTCACGACGATGCAGGCTTAATTGAAACGCCGGAGGAGGGCGCGGAGTTTGAGCTGTACCTCAAAAAAGCCGGAAGCTACGGCAATGCGCGGGCGTTTGAGCGGGATTATCTCGTGACCAACAGGTACGGCTATGCCAAAACCAAGCTGCTTCCGTATGGCTTGTACGTCTTGAAGCAGGTGAAGGGCAAGGAAGGACACGCGCTCAAAAGCCCCGTGGAAATCTTCATTCGCGGCGACGAGGACGTTGCCAACCCACCAATTCTGACGATCAACAATCAGGCGATTCGCTATCGACTCAAGCTCATCAAGACGGATGCGAAAACGGGCAAAACTGTCAGGCTGGCGAACACGGCGTTCAAGCTGCTGGACAGCGACGGAAACGTGGTGACGCAGACGGTGAGCTATCCGACGCGCAGGAAGATCGACACCTTCTATACCGATAACAACGGCGAGGTGACGCTGCCGGAAACGGTGACGCGCGGCATGTATTTCATTGAAGAAGTGCAAGCGCCGCAGGGCTACCTCATCCGCACGGAACGGCTCGGCGTATTCGTGGGCGAAACGGGCGATGCGCACGGCGAAGCGTACACGCTGGATATCGAAATCCCGAATGAACCCGTCATGGGCAGGGTGATGGTCGAAAAGAAGGGCTTTCGACTTGTGCGTCTGGCGGAGCAGGCGGACGCTTTCGGCCATGTTGTGCATCAGCCCGTGTATGAAGAAGGATATCTTGCGGGCGCGGTCTTTGAGCTGCGCGCGGCGGAGGATATCGTCGGAAAAGACGGGACGCTCTGGTTTCATGCGGGCGACGTGGCGGACACGATCACGACGACGGCGGAGGGAAAAGATGCGTCGAAGGAGCTGCCACTGGGACGGTATGAGCTAGTTGAAGTGAGCGCGCCGGAAGGATACCTGCTGGACAGTACGCCGCATGAGGTCGAGCTGCGCCATAAAAACGACCACACGGCGGTGGTCGAAACGAACGTGACGCTCGGCAACGATTACCTGTCCGCGGAAATCACGCTGGAGAAGGAAAAGGAGGATTTGGAAATCATCATGGATAGCGATCATGTGCGGCAGGAGATTGTGAATACCCTCGGCGAGGGCTTTGTGTTCGGCTTGTTTGCCGATGAAGAACTGCGTGTCGGCGACGTGACGCTGACGGCGGATACGCTTGTGGCGACGGGCGCGACGGACGCGGCGGGCAGGCTGGCGTTTGTCGGAAACTTCCCGCATGGCGCATATTACGTCAAAGAGATGTCCGCGCCGGATGGCTGGACGCTCAATCCGGCGAAGTTTGCCGTGACGCTTGAGCCGAAAGCGCAGAGCGGCGGCGTGATTCGCGTGAGCCTGCCCGAACCCGTGCATGACGAGCTGATTTATACCCGCGTGACGCTGACCAAGACGGACATCACCGGGCAAAAGACGCTGCCGGGCGCGACCATCGAGGTCAAAGACGAACAGGGAAAGGTTATTTATCGCGAAACGACCGATGCGAACGGACAGATCCCGCAGATTCCCGTCACGCCGGGAACGTACACGCTCAAAGAGGTATATGCCCCGGACGGTTATGCGCTGAATGAAGCGGAGATGCGGTTTACCGTCGATGCGGATGGAAACGTCACGGGCGACACGACGATTCGCGACGACTACACGCGCTTTTCGCTGCGCAAGGTGGATGAAAGCGGCAAGCCGCTTGCGGGCGTGATGTTCGGGCTGAAAAAGGAGGACGGGATGCTGATGATGACCGCCAAAACAGACGCAAAGGGGATGGCGACGTTTGAAAAAGTGCCGTTCGGAACGTATACGCTCGTTGAAACGCAGGCGCTCCCCGGCTATCTCAAGGCGGATACGGAAATCAGGCTCACGGTGGATGGCACGTTCGTCAACCCGAAAGAGCCGATTGCGACCGTCATCAACGAGCGTCAGAAGATTCGCGGCTTGAAGGTCGATACGGCGGGGCAGGCGCTGACGGGCGCGGCGTTCAGCCTGATCAACGCCGATACGGGTGAAATCGTGGATGTGGCGGCAAGCGACGAAAAGGGCGAGTTCTATCTGACGGGTTTTGGTTACGGCGACTGGATTATCCGCGAAACCGTTGCGCCGGAAGGCTTTAACTGCGTGGAGGACGTGCGGATTCATGTGGACGAGGACTGGAAAGCGCCGAACACGCTGCTGTTTACGGATATTCCGAACCATTACGAGTTCATCAAGGTGGATGAGGACGGATGCCCGATGGAAGGCGTGAAGTTTGCGCTGGAAGATGAGGATGGAAATGTGCTGCGCGAGCTGGCGTCCGGCGAGGATGGCATTGTCCGTGCGGACGACCTCAAGCCCGGCGTGTACATCATCCGCGAAATCGAAACGCAGGCGGGCTATCGCCTGACGGAGGAAACCATCCGCGTGGTGATCGACGAAAACTATATCGCGCCGGATGAGCTGTTCAGGCTCGTCAATTTCCCGGAGGAGGAACGCCCCAAGGACGAGATTCAGACGGGCGTGGATGTTCCCGTTACGCCGATGATGCGGTTTGGCGCGGCTTCCGTGATTTGCGGAATGGCAATTTTTGTTTTGAGGGCAATTAAAAAACGAGGGATGAGATCTATTGACTGAGCGACGGTATGACCGTATAATGAAATCAGGAAAAACGGGAGGCGAGCGCGATGAAAAAAGAGATGCAGTATGCATGGCTCAGCAATGAAACCGGCTATACGGTTTTCCGTTTTGATGATAAGGTCATTCGTTTTCGCGCACCGTATTCGCTAGAACGATATACGGCAGTCAAGGAATGGGATCACGGTTATCTGGTGGTTATGGCAAAGTATAAGCACAATGACAAACCGGAAGAAGAGTACATTGATCTTGCGCCCATCCTCCAGAACCTGTATTTTGATGCGGACGCGGTTTTATCGCAGATTAAAGGGGTGCAGATAGCAGATGGTAGACATTAAAAAGATTGCCGATGAAGCGGAAATGATTGTAAATGGCTATGCGTTTAGCCTATGCCCGGAAGGATACCGCGTTTTGAACCTGAATTGTCCGGACAAGGCGACTGTCTGAATACAGCCGCGAAGGGTTTTACGAAAAGAATTGAATAAGGGAAAAGAACTTCTGAAAGGCTTTGGAAGTTCTTTTTTTGTGTCTGCAAATAGAAGGGGGGAGAGGTGAAGGATGCAGGAGGAGGTCGAGCAGAAAAGCCTGACCCTGACGGTCAACGCGGCGAAGATGACCGCACGTTTGTTTCGCGCGGCAATCGCCAAGTATGTGGCACACAAGAAAGAGAAGAAGCACGATGCGCAGACGGGTGTGCGCTATGTGGGCAGGCAGTCGGTCAAAAAGCTGGTCGGGCAGAATCAGGGCGTGAGCAACGTGGAACTGAGCGGCGAGGATATCAAAGCCTTTGAGCGCGTGGCGCGCAAGTACGGCGTGGATTATGCGGTGAAGAAGGTGAAAGGCGATGCGCCCAGGTTCCTGATATTCTTCAAGGCACGGGATGCGGACGCGCTCAATGCGGCGCTGTCCGAATACACCGGACAGAAGATGCGCGGAAAAGAACATTCCAAACTGCGGGAGAAACTGCGCGCGCCGATTGAGCAGATCATCACGCATAAAAAGCAGCGGGAGCAGAGCCGATGAACATCAAAAAGATTGTGCTGCGCACGGTGCCGTATGTCTGCATTGCGCTGTACGGAACGAAAATCGGTCAGGCGTGGCGGCTGGCGGCGGGAACGGCGTTCGCCGAGAAGTTTCTGCATTGGGGCGACGGCTTCATGCAGGTGCTCGCGTCGCCGCTGCCGAGCTTTCATCCGCAGGATGTGCTGGCAGGCATGGCGATAGCGGCGGGGTTTTATGCGGCGGTTTATGTGAAGGGCAGAAACGCAAAGAAGTTTCGGCACAATGTCGAGTACGGTTCGGCACGCTGAATAGCAAAATCAAGAAATTCAGCTATCCTTTCATTTGCGGAAAGGGCTATTCTCCCCCTTCGGGGGGAGAATAGCTTTTTGTCTACAGTCAAAAGCGGGCTGAACCCGCTTATTTTGCCAATAGATCATCCGCGCGCTTGCGCAGTTTTTCTCTGGAAACGCGCTGCGCGAGCACCTGCAGGGTCTTCGTTTCGATGAGCGTAATGGAACCGTAAGGCGCAAGCAGCATCCGCTCGATAGCCGTTCGATAAGCGCGCGTTTTGATGATCGCCTTTTCGCAAAGCTGCTGCTCGCTGTCGTCGCCCGCCAGCAGAAACGCGATTTCATCCGCAAATTGCATGTACAGCCGCAGCACCAGCTCCGCCGCCGTTTCGATATCGCTGATAAAAAATTCGCCGCTCCGAACGCCCTCGCTCAGCACCCGCTCCAGCACGCCCTTCATTCCGGAAAGCTGACAGGCTTTCATTTTTTCCCGCATCAGCGCCCCGCTCTCGCAATATGCCGCCTGAATCAGCAGCATCACAAAGCCGGGGTTATCGCTCTGCCAGAGCGTCGAGGACGCGAGCAGGATGTTGAGCTTTTCGCTCGCGGTCAGATTGGGCTGATCGGCGGCCGTCGTCGCGCTTTGGCAAAGTTCCTCCGCCCGCTGCTGGCAGATTGCCTCCAGCACGGCGAGCTTGCTGTCAAAATGGTGATAAAATCCGCCTTTGGAAAAGCCGACCGCATCCAGAATGTCCTGAACGGAGGTGTTTTCATAGCCCTTCGTATAGAACAGCTTTTCACTCGCGGCCAACAGCTCGCCGCGTCGCGCATCCCCCTTTTTCAAGCCCGTTCCTCCCGTTTCTCTTTGGTTTATTCGTTCGACGCGGCGCCGGAACCGTCGTTATACAGAATTTCATCCTGCATGGCGCGGTATGTCGTCGTCCAGAGTTTCTTTTTCTCCGTCACGTTGCCGCTTGCATCCTTGTAGACCTTGTAGGTATCGACAACGTAGCCCGTGCGCTTCTTGCGTCCGGCTTTCCTTGTTCCCACGGGCAGCGAAGCATCCAGCGTATAGAGCACCGCGTCGTCCGGCTTGATCGTTTTGATCACTTCGGATTCGAGATCGACCGTCTGCCCGTTCGGCAGAAGCTTGCCGTAAATCTGCACCGTCACCGTCTGGTTCTCATACCACGCAATGACGAACACCGGATAATCCCCGTTGTTGCGGAAAACAAAATCCAGAGACGGCCAGTTGACGGTCGCGTCCTCGCCCTTATTGACATAGGACGACGGCCAGCTATGCGCGCTCCGCTTGACGATTTCCAGATCCGCGCGAACCACGGCGTTGAACAGCGTGGAGGACGTCTGGCACACGCCGCCGCCGGTGTCATCCACCAACACGCCGCCCGCGATTGCGCCC
>ERZ857922.3351-NODE-3351-length-13962-cov-2.987992_pt1 | contig 13962 bp, 9 predicted proteins | sample MGYA00519579_ERZ857922 | MGnify/ENA primary metagenome ERZ857922 (study PRJEB31778, sample SAMEA3449375) | human gut metagenome | biome: human gut; feature: human-associated habitat; material: faeces | place: United Kingdom | collected 2010/2012 ... | reverse complement strand
ATCTGGCATGTGGCGATACAGGAGCCGGAAAGATGCCGGAACCGGAGATGCTTCTGGACTATATCCTGAGAGAAATTGCAAAAGAAAAAGATCTCCTTGGCCGTAAAGTCCTTGTGACTGCCGGACCGACACAGGAGGCAATCGATCCTGTACGCTATATTACGAATCATTCTTCCGGAAAGATGGGATATGCACTGGCAAAAGCAGCTATGCTCCGTGGGGCGGATGTAACACTGGTCAGTGGACCATGTGCAATCGAACCGGCACCGTTTGTAAAGCTTGTTCCGGTAGTGACGGCAAAGGAAATGTTTGATGCAGTTACTTCTGTAAGCTTTGAGCAGGACATTATCATTAAAGCAGCAGCAGTCGCTGACTATCGTCCGGCCAATGTCTATGAGGACAAGGTAAAGAAGCATGAGGAACAGATGAGTATAAAACTGGAAAAGACAGACGATATCCTGGGATATCTGGGAGAACATCGTCTGCCGGGACAGTTTCTGTGTGGATTTTCAATGGAAACCCAGAATATGCTTGGTAATTCCAGAGCAAAACTTGGAAAAAAACATCTGGATATGGTTGCTGCCAATAATCTGAAGGTGGCAGGTGCCGGATTCCAGGGGGATACCAATGTTCTGACTCTGATTACACAGGATGAAGACGTATCACTCCAGCTTATGAGCAAGGAGGATGCAGCCAATGTCATCCTGGATAAAATTCTCTCTATTCAGAAAGAAAGGGAGGAACAGTAACCCGTTCACCAGGAAGCGGGTAAATAAAAACTTCATATGCCCGCAATTCCGCACCGTATTGTATCCCGTGTAAGGGAACGATAACAAGGAGGAAAACATGAAAACAAAGAAATTTACCACATCACAGCTGACCATTCTGGGCCTTATGGCAGGAATCCTTTTTCTGATGGCTTATACACCACTGGGATATCTGAATATCGGACCACTGGCAGTAACTTTTAACGTAATTCCGGTTGCAGTCTGCGCCATTGTACTTGGACCGACAGGCGGCGCAATCGCAGGAGCCGTTTTTGGACTGACCAGTTTTATGCAGGCAATAGGAATCGGCGGTGTAAGTGCACTTGGATCTGCTCTGTTTCAGATCAATCCGTTTATGACAGCGGTACAGTGTTTTGGACCGCGTATTCTTGATGGTATCTGTATTGGATTCATTTACAGAGCTGTTCACAAAAAGGCAAATACGTATGTATCCTGTGCTGTTACCGGATTCTTTTCTGCATTTTTGAATACACTGTTCTTTATGACTGCGTTGATTGTGATGTTTGGAAATACAGAGCTGATCAGGAATCTGATGGGAGGTCACAATATTATTGTTGGATGCTGTCTTATGGTTGGCGTTAATGCAATCAGTGAGATGGTTTCTTCTACAATCATCACTGCAGCTGTAGGAACCGCGCTTTCCAAAGCACACCTGATTCCGGCAGTCCAGATTGTAAAAACAGATACTGCAGCATAAAAATCCTACAGACAGGAATGAGAAATATGATTTTAGCCATTGATATTGGAAATACCAACATAGTTGTTGGCTGTATTGATAAAGAAAAAATATATTTTACAGAACGTATATCCACGATACGGACGAAAACAGAACTGGAATATGCGATTGATATCAAAACAATTCTTGATATCCATCATATCAACCGTGCGGATATTGAAGGAGCAATTATCTCTTCTGTTGTTCCGCAGATTACATCAGCAGCCAGACTGGCTGTACAGAAAATTCTCAAAAAGGATGCAATGATTCTTGGACCAGGAGTGAAGACCGGACTGAATATCATGTTGGACAATCCGGGAGAAATGGGAGCGGATCGTGTTGCAGATGCAGTTGCGGCACTGGCACAGTATCCGGTTCCGCTGGTCATCATTGATATGGGAACAGCAACTACAATTTCTGTAGTGGATGATAAGAAACATTATATTGGCGGTATGATCATGCCAGGTGTGCAGATTTCACTGGATGCGCTGACAACAAGAGCTTCTCAGCTGAGTGGAATCAGTATTGAAGAACCAAAGAAGATCATCGGCAAGAATACAGTAGACTGTATGAAGAGTGGAATTCTTTATGGCAATGCGGCAGCAGTGGACGGTATCATTGACAGAATCGAGGAAGAACTCGGACAGAAAGTTACCGTGATCGCAACCGGAGGCATGTCCAGAAAAATCATTCCGCACTGTAAACGAAAGATGATTCTGGATGGAGATCTTCTCCTGAAAGGTCTGCAGATTGTTTACGAAAAAAATAAAGCATAATAAAGCAGCTGTTTTTCTGAAAGAAACCTTGTGGTTTCCAGGGAAAACAGCTGCTTTTTGCTAAAAAGCATTGCTCATATCTTCGGGAACAGGTGCCATAAGGCACATGGGAGTTCCTGTGATCGGATGGCAAAATTTCAACTGCAGAGAATGCAGAGGCTGGCGTTTGAAAGTATCGTATACAGGATTATACAGATAATCAGCGGGGAGTGGATGTCCAATATAACCCATGTGTACACGAATCTGATGTGTACGTCCGGTTTCGAGATGGATTTCAAGAAGTGAATGATTATTTTTTACTTCCAGCAGCTGATAATGTGTGATGGCCGATTCTCCATTCTCAAAATCAATACGACGTTCGATTACAGAATCAGCTGCGCGGCTGATTGGTGCAGAAATCGTTCCGCTCTGGCGGGGAATTCCTTCAACAACGGCCAGATAGGTACGGCTTATCTGACGATTTCGCATCTGAACAGAAAGAATCGCGGCACTGAGTGCATTTTTTGCCAGGATCAGTGCACCGGAGGTATCACGGTCAAGCCGGTTGATACAACGAAAAGGACAAGATTCTCCTTTTGTTTCCAGATAAGCGGCAACTCCGTTGGCAAGTGTGTTGGTATAATTGCCAAGGGAAGGATGAACCGGCATATCGGCGGGTTTGTTTACTACCAGAATATCTTCGTCTTCATAGAGTACGGGAATGTTCAGAGGCGTTGGGAGGATGCCGTCGGCGGGAACGGTTTCGAGAAGTCGGACTCGAAAATGATCACCGCAGGAAAGAACTGTCCGTCCGCCGGCTTTCTGTCCATTTAGAGAAAGTGCTTCTCTGTCAGCTTTCATTGCTGTGAGTATATGCCTGGAAAATCCCTGTTTACGCAGAAAATCCAGAACGATCATGCCTTCATCGGCAGCAGAAATAGTATAATTCAGAATACGTTCCATTATATAACTCCACAATCATATAAGATATATTTTACTGGAAGCCTATCACAGGAAGGATGGTCTGTCAAATATGAAATTGTTCCCAAAAAGCAATAGATTATGTAAAAAAACTTAAGGAAAGTGATTGCAATTACAGATTAAACAAAGTATGCTATAAATATGGAATTTTATAGTAACTTTTTTACCATAATGCTGGCAGTTGCTTTGCCAGCATATGAATGCAAATGAAATTTGAAAGCGTGAATAAAATGAAAAGTAAAATGAAAAAAAGCCTATTTGTAACATTGATCATTTGTGTATTGTTTGCGATGTCAGCACTGTCCGTACAGGCTGCCGGAAAGACCGGCTGGGTTCGCAAGGGAACGACTTATAAGTATAAAGTAAACAATACCTATGTAAAGGGTGAAGTAAAAAAAATAAAGAAGTATTATTACTACTTCGATAAGAAGGGTGTCCGCAAAACCGGCTGGGTGAAGTACAAGAAGGACAGATATTTTTTTGACAGGAAGACTGCACGTGCCTATACAGGAAAGAAAGCAGTCAATAACAAACTTTATATCTTTGGCAAAGATGGCAGACTTGTAAAGAAAAAAGGCCTTTACAAATATGGAAAAACACAGGTTTATATCAATAAAAACGGAAGCCTGGCAACCGGACTGGTAAAAATAAAAGGCAAATGGTACTGGTTTGAAAATAACGGAGTGCTTTCCAGAAAAAGCGGCATTCATAAATGGAAAAATAACACGTACTATTTGAATAAAGGCCGGTTTGTGACAGGATGGGCAACTGTTGGCAGCAATAAGTATTATTTTGGCGCAGATGGCAAAATGGCCACAAATAAATATATACAGACTGGTGGACAGACTTATTATGTGGATGCTAGCGGACGTATGAAGAAGAACTGCTGGTATAACGGACAGTACTTTAACAACAAAGGTCAGCTGGAAAAGAATGCGACAAAATATGATTCTGAGACAACAGAAGGCCAGGTCACCAAAGAAATGCTGGATGAACTTCCTCTGTCCAACTGTACGAAACTTATGGTGGTTGCACATCCGGACGATGAGACTCTGTGGGGTGGCGCACATCTGACAGAAGGCGGCTGGTTTGTTGTATGTCTGACAAACGGTTATAATGAAGTGCGGAAGAATGAGTTTTATGAGGTGATAAAAGAGTTTGGTTGTGAGGGAATGATTTTATCATATCCAGATCTGTTGGCAAACGGACAAAGATCAACATGGACAACAGAATGCACCAGTATAGCAAAAGATCTGAATACAGTGTTGAAATATAAACACTGGGGAATGGTTGCCACACATAATCCAAATGGAGAATATGGGCATATTCATCACAAGATGACAAGTAAACTGGTGACGGAAGAATTTTACAAAACATATTGGGGAACAAATCTTTATTATTTTGGAAACTGGTATTCAGCGAGAAGACTGCCGATTATGGAAGACTCTTTAAGAAAAGTTCCGGAAGCTGCATTGGAAAAGAAACTGGAAGCATTAAAACTATATACATCACAGAAAGGCGCAGTTGCCTCGAATATTCATATGGCAGAATATGAGAACTGGATACGAGCTACAGACTGGTAAGACGTAAAAAAGAGTGATTCAAATCGAATCACTCTTTTTCTGATCTCCTGTAAAGATTCAGCCTGTTAAAGAAAATCAAACTGACACTATACAGCAAAATCCCACATATGGAAAAAAGAATTCCTTTTTTATAACCAGGAAGCCAGAATTTCATTTCAATAACATTTTTACCGGCTGACACATCAATTCCGGTAAAAATATGCTGGAGCTTATGCGCATCTGTTTTCTGACCATTGACATAAATCTGCCATCCACAATCATATGGTACAGTCAGAAGAAGCTGTTCACTTTCATCAGCAGTATATTCGCATTTAACATACCCGTCTTTTAATTCGGTGGTATGTACCTGATGCTGAGAAATCTCGTCAATAACATCCTGAAATTCTGCAAGATCAAGATAATAGAAAGTGCCGTCAATGTTATCGCGATTGACAGTGCCTCTCAATTCTACAGTGTGTTCAGCAGCATCGTTGGTACCAACCTGAAAAGTTTTGTAGGATGACCACTGAGAATAATAAGTGCGGAGATTACCATCAATGTACAGCTCCAGGTCATTCCCCTGTGCAGGAGCACAGTATCCGTAAATGATCGAATTCATCTGCGGTGAAGATACTTTCCAGGAATATCCGGATTCATTAGCTTCTTTTACAGAAGAACATGGTTTATAGCATTGCACATCGTGACCGACGATTCTGCTTAATAACACATTCTGATATTCAAAAGTATTATCAGCTTTGATGGAATCCTGTATAGAATCAGAAACTCTGTATCCAAGTTCAAGCGCATATGGATTGGTATAGACGGATTTTCCATTGTAGGTTTCCGAATCATTCTGTGTATAGCCCAAAGCGGCTATATCACCCAGAACATATTTGATACCAAGAAGCGTATCAGATGTGAGAATTGGCTCACACCATGTGATCAGACGATTGCAGCTGCTGTAACCGGAGCGGTTATAAAAATACATAATGCTGCGATTGTATGTGGAACTGTATGAAGAAAGAGGCATAAAACCATAGGCCATACCTTCATTAAAGTTGCCAAAAAAGTGCTGCGCGTTTGTACGCCAGCTGGAAGTCTGATCTGTACGGTAAAAGGTTTGTGCTTCGTTGTCCTGAATTGCTGTCACAGCACGCTGTTCTTCGGATGCATATTGATTAAAGGCCGCAGCACTGCCGCCATATCCTCCGGCAAAAGTCTGGTAAGAACCATAAAAAAGTTCGGCACAGGTAAAAATACAACAGCCGGTAACGAAAACGCAGTTTAATTTCCGGCGATTTATTACAAAAGAAGATAAAAATACAGCTGCCAGATAGATGATGAAAAAACTGACAACAAAGGAAAAACGGCAATAATAAGAAGCGACTTTACGAAAACCGTTCCATATGTTTTCCAGAGGAATAAATACTGTACAGAATATCAGAAAAATCAGATATCCCAGAGACCAGATTCGCTCTTTATATTTTCTTTTGCTGAAAAGAAAGTATCCAATCATGGATAAGAGAACAACTGAACCACAGAAAAAAGTAAGCCCCTGACCGGTATATGGAACAGTCAGAACAAAGCTGCCCTTCAGAATGTCTCTGATACCGGCATGAAATCCAATGATCCATCCTCCGGAAGTATCAACGCCCTTTCCCTGTAATAAATTGCGAATGACAGGAAAGAAAAAGAACATGGTTGTCAGAACCCCGGCGATCATGGTGATGCAATATTGAATAAAGAGCCTGAATTGTTGTTTGATTGTCTGCAGGAAATGAAAGTCATTTTGCTTTAATACCTCGTATGTAAAAAAGAAAAATGAAAACAGACAGATCATGTAGGCGGTATACCAGTTACTGATAATAGAAATAATCACGGAAAAATACAGCAGCAGAGTCTTTCCGGAAGAAATCAGTTTCCAGATTCCCAGCATAATAACAGGAAGCCAGATAACACCATCTAGCCACATGATATTACTTGCCTGACACAGATTATATCCCATAAGCCCGTAGGAAACAGAAAGAATCAGGTTCCATCCGTATGCAAGTGAGAATGGATAACAGGAAAGGAATATGGAGCATGTCAGAGCTGCTGATGCCATTTTTAATAATGTGACAAGTGTGATAAAAAAAGGAATATCGTCAGTAAAATACAGCAGCAGATTAAATGGACTGGACAGATAATAAGCAGTCAGACCAAATGTATTATCTCCGAGAGATTTCGAAAAGGAATAAAACATACTGGCCTGTCCGTGAAGAACACGATGCCACCATCTGAAAAAATCTGCATATTGTAATTCCATATCCCATTTAAGCAGAGATCTGTCACCAAAAGGATATACGCCGCTGACATAAAATACAATCAGTAAAATAAGCGAAGTCAGTGCGAAAGCAGATAAAGCGATTGTTAGTTGTTTGTTTTTCTTCATAAAAGCATCCTTTGAGTTTAGTATAGTCATTCACAGTATATTATTTTTTGAAAAGGCTTTCAAGAAAAATCTCTGGACTATCACAGAGGCAGAAGGTATAATTGTACGAGACAATGAGATAAAAAAGTAGTAAGGAGTATCGATCATGGCAAAAGTATCGGTAATCATTCCCGTATATAATGTCGAACCATATCTGAAACAGTGTATGGACAGTGTAGTTGGACAGACATTGAAGGACATAGAAATTATCTGTGTGGATGACGGATCCACAGACGGTTCACTTGATATATTGAAGGAATATGCCACGGAAGACAGCAGAATCCAGATTATTGAGCAGAAGAATGCCGGAGCCGGGGCGGCCCGAAATAATGGTATGCGTCATGCGACAGGCAAGTATCTGTCCTTCCTGGATTCAGATGATTTTTTTGAGCCGAGAATGTTGGAAAAGGCATATGATCTGGCAGAAAAAGATCAGGCAGATTTTGTAGCATACAAATCAGACCAGTATCATACAGAGAAGAAACAGTTTGTTTCAGCAGACTGGGTGATCCATGAGAATGAGATTCCACCGTATCATCCATTTAATCACAGGCAGATGACAGGCAATGTGTTCAAAGTGTTTGTCGGATGGGCATGGGACAAACTCTTCCTCAAAGAATTTGTGGATAAACACCATCTGACATTTCAGGAGCAGCGGACCAGCAATGATTTGCTTTTTGTGTTCAGTGCAGTAGTTCTGGCAAAAAAAATATCCGTTGTACCGATGGTTCTTGCTCATCAGCGACGCGATGCCAAGGATTCTCTGTCTAAAACAAGAGAGTATTCCTGGGACTGCTTCTACCATGCACTGATGGCACTTCGTGACAGACTCAGAGAAGAAAATCTGTATAAGGAATTGGAAAAAGACTATATCAATTATGCACTTCATTTTTCTCTGTGGAATTATAATACCCTTTCTGAACCGACAAAAATAAAACTGAAAGACAAACTGAAGACAGAATGGTTCAGAGAACTCGGTGTAGAAGGAAAGAGTAAAGATTATTTTTATAACAAACAGGAATTTGAACAGTACCAAAAGATTATGGGAAATATGAAAAAGGAAAATGAAACGATGGGATTCAAACAGAAATTAAAAGGGTTTTTACGTAAAATCGTTCCGGCAGGACGCACATATATAGATAAAAAATTTAAAGACCAGGAAAAATATATCAAAAAACAACTGAAAGAGCAGGAGAAGCTCATCAAACTTCAACAGAAAAATATGCAGGAAATGCAGAAAAATCTGAAAGAGTATATTGAGCAGGAATTTGTGCGGAGAGAAAACTGGGCAAAGATGCCAGCAGAGATAAAACGTGCAGCAGACGGTCGCAAGGTATGGGTGATCAAGTGTCCTGCTACGGAAGGCGAGGCAAAATTTTTCTGGGGCGACTACTATTATGCAGTTGCGTTGCAGAAATATCTGGAACGTCAGAATATCTATGCAATTATCGATAATCGTCAGGACTGGGGCTGTGATGAAGATGCGGATGTAGTTCTTGTTCTGAGAGGAAAATATTTCTATCACCCGGATAGAAGAAATGAGAAATGTCTCTATATCATGTGGAATATCAGCCATCCGGATATGATTTCCAAAGCAGAATACGAGCTTTATGATGTTGTCTGCGTTGGATCACGACATATGGCAGAAGAACTGAAAGGTAAAGTAAATGTTCCGGTTGTGCCGCTTCTGCAGTGTACGGATACAGAAATATTCTGCCCGGAAGGAGAAACTAAGAAGCAGTACAATGGACAGTATATTTTTATCGGCAGTACGAGAGGAGTTATGAGAGATTGTGTTTACTGGGCCGCGGAGGCCGGCGTGCCGCTTCATGTATGGGGAAGCGGCTGGTATGAGATGATGCCGGAGCACAAAGATGTGGTAGATGGTACATTTATGCCGAATGACAAACTTCCGGCACTGTATCGTTCGGCAAAAGTCACCCTCAATGATCACTGGAAAGATATGCTGGATAATCAAATTATCAATAACCGTATTTTTGATGCGCTTGCGTGTGGTTTGCCTGTGATTTCCGATGGCTGTGATGAAATGAAAGAAATCTTCCCGGATGCGGTGCTCTATTATGACACAAAAGAAGAATTCGATGCCTGCATCAAAAAAGTAGAAAACGATTATGAGGCCGTAAAAGCCAAAGCTCTGGAGCAGTATGATATGATCAAAAAAGAATACTCCTTCGAGAGAAGAGTAGAAGAACTGCTGGAGATTGCGGAGAAGTATAAAAAATAAAGTAATTAAAAATTCCTCACCAAACCGTGAGTGGTATGCATATCATACGGTGGATGGTGAGGATCTTTTTTATTCTGTAACTTCTGTAGCGGAGATCAACGGGTAGATAACATAACCAAGGCTCTTTGTTTCATCGTTATAATAGGGAACACGATGGGTGTTGCTCAGTTTCCCTGTAATATGTAGTTCTTTGTTGAGAATGGAATTAAAATTCTCTGCTTTGTAAGTAACTGCATAAACATTAGAAGTACCTTTTTCATTAACGAGGAGTGTCAATTTAGAGCTATCCGCATCAAAGTTTTCGTAAACAACAGTTCCGTCTAAAGAGATATCAGTATCTATATAATAGAAGGGATTGTCGCAGATCTCCTGATAAGTATTCTGGAGATTCATTGGGTCACAGTCATTTCCGATTACATCCGCAGTAACGGAGTTGAAAATTGGAAATATCTTTTCAAGATCAGGATCATTAACTTCGCTCATTTTCAGAAGAGCAGAGAGGGTCTCATCGTTTTCGGTATCCTTTTTGCTGAGTTTATCCATTGCTTCAATAAAATCATTGTTTTGGATATCTTTTTTTAACGAATCAAGGTTGTAATCAGAACCGGACATATGTTCATACAGATGCAGGGTAGAATCTTCAGGATTTTGTATGTTGGAGAAGATTCCGGTGATGCTCAGTCTGTCACCTTCAGAAAGAGAAGGTATATTGGCAGATGCAAAATTGTTGACATCTTCTGACTGATAATAAAAAAGGTAAACATTTCCATCATCATCTTTGAGCTTTATATCGGTATGATTATTGGAATCTTCATAAATAGCATCCACAGTTCCTTTTACAGTAAAAGGAAGGTCTATATATTCATAAGGCGTTTCCATAAGAGTATCATAATCCACGGTACCAGCGTCTGATTTCCAGGTGCTCATAAGTGTACATTTGTAGTACCAGTCAATAGCAGTTAATTCATCAGAAGATGAAAAAGTGCGTAGAGCTTTATACGGTTTTCCGGATGCGGCTGAGAAGGTCTGATAAGAACCATCTGGAAAATCAGTTCGGATATCACCCTGAATCAGTCCTTTTTTGTTGTATTCAATGGATTGAGTAGAACCATCTGAATAAGCAATTGTACAGTCCTGAGTAAATGCAGATGTATTGGTATCCCATTTCCCAGTTATTGTAAATTGAGAATCACTTTCCGGAACAGTAGTAAAAACAGAACTTTTGCCATCTTTTGTAGCAGCCAGTGTGCCATAATATACACTTCCAAAGACATCTACGTGCACATAGTCAGATGAATCATCTGCGCAGACAGTTGTGCCTGGCAAAAGCGTTGCGGCCAATGAGAGTGCCAGAAATTTAAAAAATTTATTTTTCATGTTTTATATTCTCCTTATAAACTTATATTATCATACTATATGCTACGTAGTTCGTCAAATGGGGAATGTAGAGGAGAAAAAGCTGGAGTAAAACTGTAGAGAGGAATGTGCTTGCTTTGAGAATGGTAATTTGATATTATGGATGATAATGAAAATGATAGAGGAAGATGTGAAATGAATATAGTGAAAGAAGAGAAAATTAAGGCAATACTATATGCTTTATACAGTTTGTTAGGAGCATATGTGTTAGTGGATTATATGAGAATCAGTACGACATGTATAATAGTATTTCCTGTGGCTGGGATTTTATATTATTTTCAAAAAATTAGAATGCAAAATAGACAGTTTTTTGCTAAAAATAAAATTGCATATTTGATATATGCGTGTTTTATATCAACAATAATTGTATTATGCAAGCATATGGTGGTAAGTTTTAGCGAGTTTTACAGTGATATAACAGCAAATTATATTATAAGTTTTAGTTGGAAAGATATAATAGCGTTGGGAATTTTGATTTATGATTTTGTAGTGATATCCTTTGGGTGTGCTAGACTGCTAACGTCTGAGAGAATAAATAAGATTATGCAAGAACAAAAAACTGACAGTGAGCAGAGCTTTAAAATTAGAAAAATGCTCATTTTAGCCGGTGTGATATTTTTGTGTTGGGTTCCATATTTTATTCAAAATTATCCTGGGATAATATATGGAGATTCTACACTTTCATTATCACAGGCAATGGGGAAAATTCCGTACAATAATCATCATCCAATTGCATATACGCTGTTTATTAAATTATGCTTGTATGTAGGTACTTTTGTGGGAGGAAATACTGTAGGAGTAGCATTATATTCGATTTTACAGATGGGATTGATGAGTGTTATTTTTGCATATAGTGTTTGCTGGCTGAGGAATAAAAATGTATCTAAAATAGTATGTTGTTTTGTTTCCTTATTTTATGCTGTACCTAGATTTTGGGCGCAGCATGCAGTGAGTATGTGGAAAGATCCTGTTTTTTCAGTACTCGTATTTTTGTTCAGTTTAAAATTATTTGACATTATTTATTCAGAAGGGAAAGTATTAAAGAAAAAAGGATTTGTTATTCAGTGTATATTATGTGTACTTGGTATTTCACTTTTTAGAAACAATGGTATATATGTTAGTGCATTTTCATTAGTACTATTAATTTTTGTATCATTTGTAAAAAAGGGAAGATGGTTAGTTACACGTAGATTTATGGTATGTATGTTTTTATCACTGATAGTAGCATATGTAATTCAAGGACCGGTTTATAGTGCATTGGGAATTACTTCAGATCCAGTAGAATCTTATGGCGTGCCGTTGCAGCAAGTGGCGCGTACTGTTGTCTATGATGGGAAAATGTCTGAAAGAGAAAAAGAGTTTTTAAATAATTTAATGCCACTTGAAAAATATAAAGAAAATTATAGCCCTGGTTTAGTGGACCATTTTAAGTGGAGTGAAGATTTTAATACAGAATTTTTTAATAGCCATCAAAAAGAATTTATAAAAATATGGCTGTCGTTGTTTAAGAAAAATCCTAAATTGTATTTTGAAGCATGGGCAATGAATACATGTGGTTTTTGGGGGATTAATTATTGGGAATTGAATGGTTTTACTCAAAATGTCACAATGGGAATGCCTAAAGGCGAGGAACTCTTTGATACATACCAGATTACTGTACATAATGTCAATGATGAAAGTGGAATATGGCTATCATATTTCTCATTAACAACACCTATGCCATCCGTAGCTGTTTGCCTGTGGTTGGCATTATGGATGATTATGATAGGGTATACTAAGAATAAAATTAGATATCTGATTTTATTTGCTCCCTGTATAGGAAATATTCTGACATTGATGCTGGCCAGTCCTATTACTTATTGGCCAAGGTATGGCTTGTCGTTTATATGCTTATTGCCAATGTGTATAATTTTTCCGTTTATAATTTACCCCACAAAAGGTTCAAATTCTAGATAAAGATGTTATAATAAAAATAAATTGAATGTTGAAAGGAAAAGAAAATGGATAAAATAGCAGTTTTAATTCCCTGTTATAATGAAAGTAAAACAATTGAAAAAGTAGTATGTGATTTTAAAAGGGTATTACCGGATGCTGTCATATATGTGTATGACAATAACTCAAATGATAAGACGGATGAAATTGCAAGAAAGGCTGGTGCTGTTGTAAGGTATGAATATCAGCAGGGAAAGGGAAATGTAATAAGAAGAATGTTTCGTGAAATTGATGCGGAATGTTATGTAATGACAGATGGAGATGATACGTATCCGGCAGAGTTTGCACCGGCAATGGTAGAGAAGGTATTGGATAAAAAAGTTGATATGGTGGTAGGGGACAGATTGTCTTCGACATATTTTAATGAAAATAAGAGACCATTTCATAATTTTGGAAACAGTCTTGTAAGAAAAAGCATTAATGTGATGTTTAAAACTAATATTAATGATATTATGACAGGATATAGAGCATTTAGCTATCAGTTTGTAAAATCATTTCCTGTATTGTCAAAAGGTTTTGAGATTGAAACTGAGATGAGCATACATGCGGTCGAAAAAAACATGTATATAGACAATCAGGTGATTGAATACAGGGATCGTCCGGAAGGTAGTGAATCTAAACTGAATACATATTCAGATGGAATTAAAGTATTAAGAACAATTACTCGTTTATATAGAAATTATAAACCATTTGCGTATTTCGGAATCTTAGCAGCTGTTCTTGCTGCACTTGGTGTTGGATTTTTTATTCCAGTATTGACAGATTTTGTGAAGACAGGACAAGTTTTAAAGTTTCCAACTTTAATTGTGTGTGGTTTTGCAATATTGGGGGCTATACAATCCTTTTTTGCAGGAATGATTTTACAAACACGCTCTAATGTAAGAATACCGTAAACAAACCGTTATTTCTCTACCATACATTAAACACATTTTTCCAATAGAATGATAAATGATATGAGGAGGAATACTAAACTTATGAATGAAAAAGAATATTATAATTTAATTAAACCATATGAAGATGCCATGCAGATGCTTTTAA
>ERZ857922.3349-NODE-3349-length-13968-cov-7.025803_pt1 | contig 13968 bp, 12 predicted proteins | sample MGYA00519579_ERZ857922 | MGnify/ENA primary metagenome ERZ857922 (study PRJEB31778, sample SAMEA3449375) | human gut metagenome | biome: human gut; feature: human-associated habitat; material: faeces | place: United Kingdom | collected 2010/2012 ... | reverse complement strand
TTATTGTAGATATGGTTGACCCAAAACTTGGCGAAACTATCCTAGACCCTGCTTGCGGTACAGGAGGTTTTCTTGCTTGTGCAATAGAACATTTGAAAAAACAAACAGATACAACAAAAGAAGGTGAAATACTTAATAACTCTATATTTGGGATAGAAAAGAAACCGCTTCCGCATCAGTTATGTACTACAAACATGATTTTGCACGGAATTGATACTCCAATAAATATCAAAAGAGATAATACCCTATCTAAACCGATTAATAATATTTCCCCTGCTGATAGAGTAGATTGTATTGTTACAAACCCACCTTTTGGTGGAACTGAAGAAGACGGAATAGAAACAAATTTCCCAGCAGCTTATAGGACCAAAGAAACTGCAGATTTGTTCTTGCTCTACATTATTGCAAAACTAAAACCTCAAGGCAGAGTGGGAATAGTTCTTCCTGATGGAGCATTATTCAGTGAAGGTGTAAAAACAAGAATAAAAGAAAAACTTATGCAAGAATGCAATTTGCATACAATTATAAGACTTCCAAAGAGCGTTTTTGCTCCATATACATCAATTAATACCAACCTTTTATTCTTCACAAAAGGCGAACCAACTAAAGAAACTTGGTTTTATAGACTAGATATGCCAGATGGGTATAAGAACTTTTCTAAAACAAAGCCAATGAAAAAAGAACACTTTAAAGAAGTTGTAGAATGGTGGAACGATAGAAAAGAAATCAATATTGACGGTTTTGATAAAGCTAAAAAATATTCCATTCAAGAAATCCAAGAAAGAAACTATAACCTTGATTTGTGTGGCTATCCTTATGAGGAAGAAGAAATCTTGCCACCGATGGAACTTTTGCAAAAATACCAAGAAAAACGAGCAGAGGTTGATAAAAATATTGATGATATCTTGAACCAAATCAAAGCTATGATTGGAGGCGTTAATGCCGATTAATATATCTGATGTTGTTGTGAATATTGGACAAATATCTCAAATAAACTGGATAAAAGATGCTTTGCTACCTTTTGCTTCCGTATTTTTAGGAGCTATTCTTGCTCATAAGCTGAATATTCACAGAGAACAAGCCCAAAAAATTGATGAATTATGTGCAAAAATGAACATCATCTGCAATAAGTCTGATTTTTTACTTGGGAATTTAATGTCCTATAATGAATTTTTAATCGAAAAGATTGAAGCAAAGTATCAAGAGAATATATTAGAAGCAGTCCAAAATACAATATTTATTCCAGATATTTCTTATTTTGATGTAAATATAGAAGATTATGTCTTTTTATCTAATTATAACACTCGATTTTTGAATTTAATAGCACAGTTAAACTCCCAATTACAACTATTTATATCTTGTGCTGAAACATATAAACGTGTAACATTAAATAATTCAATAAAACACGATCAAAAAATATTACAAGATGATGATATACAACATACAATTGGTTGTTTGAAAACCCTAAGAAAATCCTTAGAACCTACTATTGAATTCGCATATATTTTAAATTGTCAACTAAATAAGTGTTGTTCTATGTATTTTAATTTTTTATACTTAGAAAATTTGCAGGACATAAATTTTATTAAAGAATCATATTCTAAATATATGTCTAATATTGATGAAACTGAAAATGTAAAAAAATACAATGCACTATTTGAAAATTTTTGGATTTTTCCTTTAAATTTTCCATCTAGATTTTCACTAGAATTGCGGAAATTAAAATTTAAATGGCGTTTTATATGTTCATTCTTTCTTATTGACAAATTTTTTAATAAAGAGGAGAAGCCAACACATGAAAGCTGATACTCTAAAAAAATCAATATTACAATATGCAATGCAAGGAAAATTGGTGGCACAAGACCCAAATGATGAACCTGCAAGTGAACTTTTAAAACGCATAAAAACTGAAAAAGAACAACTAATAAAAGACGGTAAAATCAAAAAAGAAAAACCACTCCCAAAAATCACCAAAGATGAAATCCCATACGACCTTCCACAGGGTTGGGAGTGGGTGAGGCTGGGCAATATTATAAAAATATCTTCTGGAAATTTCTTACCTGCGGAAAAAATGAATCAAAATGGAAAAATACCTGTTTATGGAGGAAATGGGATAAATGGTTATCATGATGAATACCTAATAGATAAGCCAACATTAATAATTGGAAGAGTTGGTTTTTATTGTGGTTGCGTCCATTTAAGTAAAGGGAAGGCTTGGGTTACAGATAATGCATTTATTACGCAATTTTCAAAAAATAATATTGATATTAAATTTTTACAGTGGCTTTTAATTTTTTCTGATTTAGGGAAAAACGATAATGCAACGGCTCAACCCGTTGTTTCAGGGAAAAAAATATATCCATTAGTTGTACCTCTCCCCCCACTAGCAGAGCAAAAGAGGATTGTAGAAAAATTGGAAGAGATTTTGCCTTTAGTTGATGAATATGGCAAGAATGAAGAAATTTTATCAGAAATGAATCAAAAATTGCCAAAACAAATCCGTCAATCAATTTTGCAATACGCAGTTCAAGGAAAACTTGCCGAACAAAATCCTCAAGATGAACCTGCATCAGAACTTCTAAAACGTATAAAAACCGAAAAAGAACAACTGATAAAAGACGGCAAAATCAAAAAAGAAAAACCCCTACCTCCAATCACCCAAGACGAAATCCCATACGACCTTCCTCAAGGTTGGCAATGGTGTTATTTGAATAATATAACAACTCAAATTCATTACGGATACACAGCCTCAGCTATTCAAAGTGGTGATGTAAAATTAGTTAGAATTACAGACATTCAAGACAATCAAATAAAGTGGGATAATGTTCCATATTGTGATATTTCTGAGGGAAATAAAAACAAATATCTTTTGCAAAATAACGATATTTTAATTGCCAGAACTGGTGGAACAATTGGTAAAACTTATTTAGTAAAAAATATAATGAAACAAGCAGTATTTGCTTCATATTTAATAAGAGCAATTCCAAGTTTACATGCAAATTCTGAATATATAAAATTATTTATGGATTCTCCTTTGTACTGGGAACAATTAAAAAACTTTTCTATGGGGACAGGACAGCCAAATGTCAATGGACAATCATTAAATAAATTAAAAATTCCTCTTCCCCCGCTAGCAGAACAAATGCGAATTGTCGCCAAAGTCGAAGAACTTATGTCTCTTGTAATCAATTTAGAAAATTAAATAGGTAAATTGAATGGCTATATTTGAAATTAGTATTAATCAAAGTAACGATTTTATAAATTTTATATCTCCCATAATAGGCGTTATAATTTCTGCATTTATTGCGTGGTGTACGTACAAGAAACAAATTACTGAAAAAGAGGTTAAGGCTAATATTGCAACATTTTCTTATCTGCTTTCATTAATTTGTAAAAATTTTGAAGAGCTTATTAATACAAAGAAACAGATCTCTGCACCTGCAATTAAGGAAATTGATAAATTTCTTTCTACACTAGATGAAATAGAAAAATACATAGCTTGGGCGGTTAGTGATGGAGAATCTCCTATAAAAATAGAAGTTCCTGATAAAGTCGCTTATGCAAAAACAAAAGTAGCTAAATTATCTGAAGATTTAGTTATATCTATTTCATCCAAACAACACTTTACATATGTAGATTCAACAAGTTTCAAAAAAGAAGTTGTATTATTATCTTATTTCGGGGATTTAAGCTTTGGAACAATTTGCAATAGACTAGACACGCAATATCATGTAATTATAGATATTCAAGAAGCTATAAAGCAATATAATGAAGAAAATATATGCAAACCGCGTGCAGAAAATTATAATATTAAAATTATAAGTAATGATAAGAATTATAAAGAGAATTTGAATAATGCTAGAAATCAAATGAAATATAGACGTTCTTTATTTGAAGCTTATGATACAACTGTAACTAGATGTTTAATAACAAGTTATAATGCGGCATGCCATTTAGAAGCATTTTTTTATCATTATTTAAAAAAATATTGTGTTGTAGCTAATAAACTGGGAGTCCCTTTTGAATCATTACAACTTGATGATAAAACTTTTTTTGAGGATAAAGAGTTTCAAAACTACTTTAAGAAAATATTACCAAATGAATATCAACTTTTTTCAATTCCTTTATATAAAAATTTAAAAAGAAGTTTTGTAGATAAACTTAGTGATTTTATATTTTATTTTAAATGGAAGTAATATCATTTATTAAATTAGCTTCTGGTATACTTTGGAAAATGGATTGATTATTACTGAAACAGCTAGAAAAAATTTAAAACTAAGCTTAATGAAATTTTAAAATATTTGCTAATAAATCACCTAACAAAAGAATAACTTAAAAAGATGATAATAAAAGAATATAAAAATCTATTATTTTGTAACTTGATTTAATCTTGCCTTTAAGTGATGAATACGACACCTAAAAAAGGAGGTCGTATGAGTAAAAGCAAGAAATACAAGATTAAACAAAAAGATTTTAGGAAGTTAGAAAAACTAGCTGAGCGGATTTATAATACTGTCACTGTAATTGATTATTTTTGCAGGACACAACAAGAGATTGAAGAGCTGTATAATCTTACTCCAATTGTCGAAAATTTAAGGCGAGATTCTGATACTGTAAACGCATTTTTTATAAATTATCCGGAAGGTAATATTCAAAAAAGATTTTAATACCGTTCAAAAAGTGTTCAAAAAGCTCTGTATTGAATTTTATACTCATAAGAGATAGGAAATTATACATTACTTAAAAACTTTGTTTAAAAAGCCTGTTATCCGCTTTTTATATAATTGTTCATTATTAAAACACTTTTTATGTCTAAATGATTCGTTTTCCAAGAATTTACTTGATATTTAACCCATTGAGAGTGATATATGTCATTACTGGCAAGAGGTAGCAATGATTAAATTAGGCAAAAAATACAGACTTAAAAAGATTAAAGGCTTTGAAAACTCTGATAATGAGTATTACAAAGTAATTGGCTTTTACAACTTCGATACTGTAATTTGTGAAAACACCTACGGAGAAAGGTTTGTATTTATGAAAGAGTTTTTAATCGACCCACAAATGCCTGATGATATCTATTCAGATTTGATACTTGAAAGGAACGAATAATGACAGAAAAAGATTATGCACTTTATGGCACAAAGGTTTTGAATTTAAAAACACAAGAAATCGGTTTACTGATTTGTATTTGGAAAAATAAATTTGCCGATGCTGAGATAGATTACGCAACTTGCGTTGATAAACAAGGCAAAAGATACAATATAGAACTTGATAGTATAAGAGGGTTTGAAGATGATTTTGAAAAATAAACTAACAAGAGAAACCTTAGAGATAACTTATCCTGAATTTAGAAAAAAGTTTGCAAAAGAACTACAAACAGCTTTTGAAAGTTATCGCAAAACACAATTAAATAAGTATTCTTATAACTTTAAAGATGACAACTCTATGGAATACAATTTCTATTTCCAATTACAATGGAACTTCAATCACTTTGGAAATTCTAATTGGTATATTGAAAAAATGTAAATATCTTTTGCTAGTATATTTGCTAATATAGTCTTCCATTAGAAAGAACAAAATTAGGAGGCAAATGTTTATATTCTCCATCTATTTCTCCTTGTTTGTCTAAAGATAGTTTGATATATTCATTTTGAAATTTACGTAAATTTTTATAATCATATGTATATGTCATAATAAGATCATCTTCACTGCCTTTTACAATTACTGGTAAAGTTTGATAAGACTTCTGTTTAGGGAGTGCCACAGCAGAATATCCAAAATTTGAGTTATTAACTAGAATAGCACAACAATGGATATCTCGTGCTGTGGATTTTAATATATTGTTGAAATATTCAACATCTCTGTTAAATGCATGTATTGTTATAAAATCAACACTTCCTTTAAACAAAGTTCTATCTTCAACGGACGAAATTTCAAAACAGTTATATGAACTAAAATAGAGTCCTTTCCAATGTATTAAATCATAAGAACGTTTTTCTATATCTGGGATTTGATATTTACTCTTAAGTATTAATTCTTTTTCAATAGGAGAATAATTATTTTTTACTCTTAATGTTACAAAAGAATCATTATATATACCTTTATACTTAAAAGGTAATAATGTACACAAAAAATTATAAATACAATTATTACTATTTGTAAAATGTTTTAGTCCTGTAATAATTCCAATTTGTTTACTCTTCACTTCTTCATACAACAATGGAAGAAATTCTATTGGTATTGCCAATTCTGGGAATACCAATAGGTGACATTTTTTTATTTTAGCTTCTTCTAATAAATCCCGGACATTTTCATAAGATTGATCGCTAATGTCATAATTATTTAATTCTTTTGCTTCATTTTCAGTAATCAATTTATTAACTATACCAATTTTTATTTTGGATAAATTGGGTGTAGAATCTTGAAAATCCACATCATATATATTAATTTGTCTTTTTTCATCATTTGGTTGAACAATTTTTATTTTACGATCTTTATTTTTCAAATCAGTATATGCAGATAATTCTTTACAGTCATTAAACAAAATATTGCCAAATATTTTATTTAATTCTTTTTTCGAATCATAAATATTAATTGGACTTAATTTTAAAAGCTTATTATCTAATTTATACAAATCTTTATTTAGGTCTTTATAATTATTCTTTAATAAATTCCTAAAATCACCCAATTTTATAGCTTTTTCTGTTTCAATTTTATTTTGTTCTGAATAATTATAAAGAGGTATAAATATACGATTATTATCAATCAAATTGGAAGACCTATAATATTTAATTTTATTAATTAACTCATTTTCATTTGCATGCCTAAATTTAAAGTTCTTATTAGGGTTTAATGCTAATGCGAATGTCGCCGCAATTTTTAAAAAATTTTGTATATGTGTACGTATTTTATTTTGTATAATTTTTGACTTTTTGCTTCCTATAGTTTCATTTTTATAAGTAATTCGACAAATACATTTGTTTTGAACTTCCTTATAAAAATTTTTAAATCTATAACTATTTTGAGTAATTAATAAGTATTCAAATATTTTAAACCAATAATTATATAATTCAATTAAATATTCTCCTTTTAAAATTTTATCTAATGCCTCTAATAAAAAATCTTCTTCATAATTTTTTTGAATATAAAAAGACATTTTTATTTTTTTTGCAAGATATACTGCTATGTTATATTTATTAATTGAAAATTTATCAATATTTCTGAGAATATTACTAGAACCTTCATAATTAAGAGAAAATAACTTAGAATAATATTCTTGATCCAATCCTTTTACACTTGGTAAAAAACGGAATTCACTGCTGTTAGCTAGAATATCAGTTTTGAATTTCTCTATAATATGTTTTGATGATAACTTATCTATTATAAAGGCTTTAATTTTAGATTGTTGTATTCTTAGATTTGAATATTGTTTTAAAGAAAAATTTAAATTTCCATCTTCAAAATTAAATAAATTTGACTTTTCAAAATAAATTTTCAATAGATCTTCATCTGTTTTAAAATCTGGAACATTCTCATCTATTTCAAATACACAAAGTATATCATCAACATATCTTCCATAATATTTAAGATTTTCACTTTGTAGCATTAGATCATCAAAATCAGATAAATACCAATTGGCAATGATTCCAGATGATAAAAGACCAATTGGTAAAAATTTATTTGTTTTAAATTCATCATTTAAATAAGGTTTAATTTTCTTTCTGTATTTTTCATGAATAAGTTCGATAATCTGAGTTAAATTTGATAAAATTAAATTTTTCTTATATTGATTCAGTTTTATATAATTGATATCTATATTGTAATAATATCTTTTTATATCTAAAGAAAAAATTATAGAACTTTTATTTTTATGTGAATACAATTTTTCAACTTCATTTATTGCATTATCTCTCCAATTGGAATATTGTTGAAAATATTTTTTAAATAGATTTTTAGATTTAAATTTACGAGATTTGTTTAAATCCAAAATGTTTGCATATAAAATACCTGTGTTAAATTTTTTTTGAAGTCTTTTTCCAACTGTCATACACCATAAAGTATCAATTATTTGTAATTCTACAGGTAAATTTATAAAAAAATTCACATCTTCTATGACATATTCATCTTTTATGCTTTTGTTAGTTATAATTGGAGAATTATTTAGGACTATCTCTTTCTTTATATTTTTAGGCATAACAAAAAAATCAATCAATTTGAGATATTTGTTTATTTTATCTTTGTAATTTTTACTATACAAAATATCTAAAATTTCTTGGAATTTTTCTTCTAAATTATTGTTGTATTCGAAGACTGCAATATTGTTTTTATAAAACAGATTTTTGTCGTAGTATATTGAAGATTTTAACTTTATATATGCTTCTTGTATATCATTTTTATCATATTTTTTTATTGACATTAGATTATAACTACCTTTACAATTCAATTTAGAAATTTATTTATTCTGTGATACTTTAAAAATTGTTTCTGTTTTTCAGAAACAATTTTTATACAAATCTCTTCATTTATATTTACAAGAGCCTGTTCCTTTTTATTTAATTCTTTTGAGACTAAAATTTTTCCATTATCATCAAATGAAATTAAACCTTTATCAAACAAAGCATCATGCATTGAACAAAGTAATAATATATTTGCACTATCTAACTTCTCAAAATTGTCAGATTTTGCCCAAGGTTTAATATGGCTTGCTATTAATAATCTATTATGACTTAGCCCACAAATTTCACAATTACCTTTTCTTTTAATAATATCCTCTCTTAGTTTTGAGTGACCAAGACGGACTTTTATTAAAGCTTGTTTTTCTGTTTCTTTTTCTTCCGAACGTTCAATTTCTTCTATTATTTTTTTATTTTCTCTTTCCTTGAAAGTATTAATAAATTTACTAAATTGAAAATTATTTAATTCATATTTATTATTTTGGTTTATATCTATACCCCATTCCGGTTCTGATTTTAATCCTTCATAATCCCTGTCTTTAAGGATATTCCATTTGCCTGTGTACCATTCTGTTGTTGGGATTAAATATAAACTTATGGGTTGTTCATTTTGCCATTCCACAAGAGCAATCAAAATATTATCTGATAATTCAGGGATTTCTGATTTGGTTACGAATGTATAATTTTTGTTATAAGTTCTACATTTTAATAAATATTTTTTATCACTAAGGTTTATCTCATAAAAAGAATTTTTTAGACTTTTATATTCAATATTATTTTTTGATAATTGCTTTTTTAAAAATTCGTTTGATATTTTGTTTTTGCTTTCAGCTTTATTTATATTAGCCACTTCTTCAGCCAAAATTTTCTTACATTCGTGAATTGTTTCTATTGGGACATTTGAATTTGATATTATTTTGAGAGCCTCAATATTCCAATGGTTATTAAAAATCATTCTTGCATGACCAGTACGAGAACGTTTTGATTTTTCAGTATAATTTTCTTCAATGATATCAACCATATCTAATGCTGAATAATTTCTGCTATCTTTAAAATAATAGTAATATTTTACAAATATTTGCTTACCAACAGCTTTAAACAATTCTTGTAAATTCATAAAACCTCTTAAATTATTAAATTGAATAATAATAATTTTTAATTTTTTCTGCCATCATTTTGCGACGTTCTTGCAAGAATGTTTCATAATCACATGCTTGAATTGTATAAATATCCTCTGGAATACAATTGATTTTTAAATTATTAACTAAATCATTTTCATTTAAAATTGTACCAATACAACATTGTCCTTTTTGGCATTGTTCCTTAGCTTGGACAAAATATTCATTTGGAGCTTTTTTACCAATGGAAATATTTACACCTGTATCAAGATAAGTATAGTTTGCAACTTGATTATATTTTGCCTTATCTTCATATCCATTTTGTTTCAAATATTCTTTTGGGAAAATGTGATGTACATCACCCATAACCGAAATTAAATCAGCAACTTTTGTTGTATTTGAAAATAACGAAGCTTCAGCATTCCATACTTGTGCAGCGATATAAGTATTAAAATATGGACTATTAATAGAAGAAGTCTCTAAATTCTGTACTAAACCAACTGTCCAAAATGTTTCAGATAATTCAGCTTCTTCTACTTCCCTAAAATATTCTTTGAAGCCTTTGGCTGCAATACTTCTCAAATCTTTATCCATTTGAGATTCTGGAGAGCCTATGTATCTACTTGTCAATGTTGACATAATAAACCATTTTTGGACAAGACGTTTTACTTCTATTTTATCAATATCTTTTGAATTACTTAGAAGTAAATACAATGTATATGCAAAATCTAAAGTCATTTGAGAATTTAGTAATTTTTCGCTTATAAATCCGCAACCTTTTATAGCTAAAACAAAATTTTTAAAATTATATTCATTCATGAAATTTTTAACGCCTGCTGTTAACTTTGCAAAACTTTCATCAGCAATTTCTTCTTTGTATGTTCTTGTTTCAAAATCTCTACCTGAAAGCAAACTTACTAAATCACCTAATTTACCTCTACCAAATTTATGCATTAAGCAAACTCTCAACATATCATTATATTCAGGATCATAGATTGCTTCTTTATCGTCTTTTAACCATTTTAATGAACCTGCAAATTCGGATTTCATAAATTCATTATCTGTTGCAGATAATTTTTCATAAAAATTAGGATCGACAGCTAGGTGACAGAAATAATCAATCGCTTTTCTAAGAATATTACCACCATATTTTGAGTCAGCAGCAATTTTTGACATTGCAAAGTCTGCTTCATTCAGACGCTTACCTTGAGAGTTGATTCTTACAAATATTTCAGTAACTTCATTTATATCCAAGTCAGGAACTAAAATAATCGTACCCATTTGACAAGTCCTAATATCCAATAATTTTTGAATAGCTCTATTTATAACATCACTTGATGTTTCTGGGTTGTTTTGAATATATTCATTAATAAAATTAAAAGCATTAAAATCAGGTTTAAAAACTACTGAAATATCTGGAATCCAATTTTTACTTTTTACATGAGCAGGAGTTTGAACGGCAAAACGTTCTTCATCATCTTTAGCTAAAGGATTAAACGCTATTTTATATGCTTTTTGTTCGTAGTCCTCAGTTAGTATTTGTTGTCCGGCAAGTGCAGTCATTAAAGCAGTAACACGTTGCTGTCCATCAATTAATATTTTTGTTCCGCCTGCTTCCCTGCCATCTTTTAAGCGTACAGTTGGATTTTGCCATATGATTAAATATCCCGTCGGATATCCATTATACAAAGAATCAACCAAATCTCTTACGTTCTTAGGTTTCCAAACAAATGGTCTTTGAATTTCAGGAATAGAAATTTCCCCGCTATTAATAAAACCTAATATGTTATCTACTGAATATTGTGCGACAGAATATTTGTTAACCATACTTCACTCCTTTTCTACAAGGATAGCACAAAAATTTGCAGGAGTTATTCTATACCTAAAATTTCACGCTCTATTTGGCGAATGAAGTCTGGGGAAAGTTCGGTTTTTATTTGGGGTGTTTCTTTTTGAGTATTGTTTTCTTTCAATCCTGGGAGAAAGTTCAAAATATTCACAAGGGAATAGTATTCTGCTTGGCTTATCTGGCTGTTAGTTTTATTACTATTTGCGATTTTCTCCATAAGCTTTTGGGCAAACTTTTGCAAATCCTCTTTGAACTGGGATTTATCATACATGGATTCTTTTCGCTTTTTATCCCAATCATATTTCTTTTTCCAGTAAAACAACGTTCTTTTGGCAATATCGAGTTGCAAAGAGATTTCATTAACGGATAATCCCTTTATATACATTTGTTCGGCTTGTTTAAATAATTTCATTTTACTCATTAAAAGCCCTCAAAAATTAAGTTTTCTATTCCAAAATGGTTTTTGTCTTGTACTTTTTTAACCTGATAAACGCAACTTCTATCAATCACTCCAAGGTGTTGGAAATATTTTATCAGCTGGTTTAGAAGTGCCATTGTGTTTTTAATTCTGCGAGGCTTTAGGCGTCTTAATTCGCAGACTTTAAAAAGTTCTTTTATCGACTCAATATCAATTTCATGCAGGTAATAGCAGTTTATAAAAGGTATAATATTGAAGTTGAAAATTGCGTTATAGTTCCTATAGGTTTCGAATTTGCAGTATTTTTTGACATAATTTTTCATAAAATATTCTTTTGCATCTTCTATACTAATTTTTAGGTGTTTATTCTTTAGCGGGCTGAATATTTCATAATTTTCATCTGTTTTCGTTTCCTCATTGTATTTATAAATTCCGTTTTCAAAAAGTATTTTATTGCTGTTCAAAAGCTGTTCAAGTTTTGTTTTGCAATCGCATTCTGCTATTAATTCAATATCATCAAGGGTAAATTCTTTTAATCTCTTAGCTAATTTTTCAATGTTCATATAATTTGCTCCATAACTTCTTTTGTAATTTCTTCTAAATTATTCTCTTTTGCAAAACTTTCTAGCTTGCTTATAAGCTGTACTATTTGCCTAAACCTGTTGTATTTTTTGTGGATATATTCTATCGAATCAGGGGTAAATGGTATTTCAGAAAGTTGGCTAAAAATCTGGCTCAAATCTTCTATTTCAAAGGTTTCAAATTTTACAATCTCACTAAATCTGTCATACAGGTGCTTGTATCTTTCAAGTTTTCTAAGAGCCAAGCTCATTCCGACAAAGATTATCGGGCAATCTGTTTTATCGTGGATATCTCTTAAGGTTTCAACACTTTTGTAATTGTTCATCAGGTAGTCGATTTCATCTACAAAAATAATTTTTGGCTTTTGAATAAGTTTGCTAATCACGACATTAAAGTTGTCTGAGGTTAAATACCGAGGGAGTTCATCCATTTCTCTAACGATTTCTTCAACAAGCCACCTGCTTGTCATAAGGTTTGAGGCTCGAATGTAAATTCCGTCATATTTGCAGGCTAGCCAAAGTGCTGTTTGTGATTTTCCAAGCCCCGGCTCGCCATATATAAGTCCCATTTTAGGAATGTTTTTGGGTTTGCTTTTCAGGGCTTCAACTAAGCCTATAAAATTCCTTACATTTCGAGTTTTTATAAAGATTTTTTTCATTTTATCCTTTCTTGCTTTCTCGCAATAAACGGGTATGGCTTCGCCTTAGACCCACTGCTTGCAATCCGCTATTCATACAACAGTTTGTACTCCTTTGTTTGTTTAAATTCTGCAATCCAAGTGTCGCTTGGGTTATGTTTTATCAAATATTCGTACTTTTCTGAATTGTTTTTGAAAATTGGGAGTGATTTTTCTCCGTTGTTTATTTTTTGAACACCATTTGAACGAGCTTTGAACTCTTTTTGAAAATTGTTAGAATTTTCCATTTCTTCTTGGTTCGACCTTGCTTCAATCAGTTTTATTTCATCATTAGTTAATAATTTTTTAACCGAGTTTATAGTTTTTCGTTTAAGTTTTTGTTGTTTTTGGATTTTTTGTTTGTAATCCTCTAAATCCTCGACCGTTCCTAAAATCTTTGCCATCGGGTGAGTTTCGGTTACTCGCTCTGCTGTGCATAAGTATTCACCTTTCAGAGTAAAAATTTTTACATTAGTTAGATCAAACAGGTTGTATTTTACTAAAACTTTTCCTCTAAGCCCGTATAATCTTTCGTCAAAATAGTCGCAGTTTAGGAACCTTACACCATTTCGCTGAATTGTTTTAACTTCAGTTGCTAGCATCAAACCGTCAAGCAAGCTTTTATCAATATTTTGTTTCTTTCGATTTTCCAAAACCTCTGTGATTGTCATATTCGGTGCATTTGTGCAGGGCTGAGAGTTTTTGAACTTAAGCCACATATCAATCATTTTCATTGTTTCTTCTATTGTTGGAATATAATCATTATGCAGGTTGGAGTGGAATTTTTCGTTTCTTTTCAAGTATGCAGGTTTGTTTATAATTGATGAGCCGACATAACTTGGCATTAGTTTTTCAAATCCTTCTTGAAATTC
>ERZ857922.3348-NODE-3348-length-13970-cov-3.891125_pt1 | contig 13970 bp, 11 predicted proteins | sample MGYA00519579_ERZ857922 | MGnify/ENA primary metagenome ERZ857922 (study PRJEB31778, sample SAMEA3449375) | human gut metagenome | biome: human gut; feature: human-associated habitat; material: faeces | place: United Kingdom | collected 2010/2012 ... | reverse complement strand
TCGCCGCGGCGATGATATCGTCGATATGGATGCTCTTCTGCTTGTCGTACTTCTCCTTGAGGATCGTGTTCACGCCCCTTTCGATCAGGTGGCTCATCTTGTCCTCGATGGCGATGCCCGAAACCTCGGTTTCGAGACAGCCTTTTTTGCCGCACGAGCAGATGATTTCGTTGTCGAAGAACGGGATATGGCCGAACTCGCCTGCAAAGCCGCTTTTGCCGTAGTACAGCTGTCCGTCCACGACGATGCCGATGGCCACGCCGCGGCCCATGTGGAGGTAGAGCACGTTGCTCTCGTCCTTCGACTTGCCGCAGGTATATTCCGCGTAGCAGCGGGCGCGGGTGTCGTTTTCGAGCAGCACGCGGATGCCCACGCGCTCTTCGAGCAGGTCGCGCAGCGACTGTTCGCTGGTGGTGAAGTATTTGTAGCTGCGGCCCGTGTCGGGATTCACGCGGCCCGTCATGCAGACGCCGAGTCCCAGAATCTTGCCGCGGTCGATGCCGCAGGTGGCGATGAAGTTTTCGATGTTGGTGCAGATGCGTTCGATGCACTGCGGCCGGTCGAGCAGTTCGAACGTGTAGTCGTACTCCTCCTTGATGATGTTGTTCTGCAGGTCGGTGATCAGGAACGTCATGTTGTCGCGTCCGACGTTCACGCCCGCGAAATAGATAGCCGAGTTGGCGAGACCGAAGATGTTGGGACGGCGTCCGCCGGGGGTCTCTACCTTACCCAGATCCGTGACGATGTTCTCATCGACCAGCTCCTGCACGAGTTTCGTGATTGTCGGCACGCTGATATGCAGCTCTTTGGTCAGCTCCGAAAGCGTGCATTCGCCGTTCACCGCCATGTGGGCGATGATGTTGCGCTTGATGATACTGTTCTTGTGTGAAATACCCTTCAGGGTATCGTCTTCGTGTTTGTTGAAAAATTCGGTGAGTGATGTCATCCGTGCTATCCCATTTTTAACTAAACCTTTGCAAATATAATAAGTATATTTAAAAAACGCAACATGTTTTTAATAAAATTTAATAAATTTTGTTTCAAAAGTTTTTAAACGAAAAGGAACGGTCTGACAATCAGACCGTTCCTTTTACTGTTGCGCCTTTTTATTTTATAGCGTCGATTTCGATTCGACCGTTGCTTCGGGGTTTACTTTCTTGATAAGCCCCTGAAGTACAGTGCCGGGGCCGAGTTCGGTGAACTCCGTCACGCCGTCGGCGAGCATGTTCTTCACGATGTAGGTCCAGCGTACCGGAGCCGTCAGCTGTGCGATCAGGTTCGCCTTGATCTGAGCGGGATCGGTATAGGGTTTTGCGTCCACGTTCTGGTATACGGGGCAGACGGGTGCTTGGAACGGCGCTTCGTTGATCGCCTTCTCCAGCTCCTGCTTGGCAGGCTCCATCAGCGGCGAGTGGAACGCTCCGCCCACGGGCAGACGCAGTGCGCGGCGGGCGCCTGCGGCTTTGGCTTTCTCGCAGGCGGCTTCAACAGCCTCTACGGCGCCTGAGATGACGAGCTGTCCGGGGCAGTTGTAGTTGGCGGCCACGACCACGCCGTCGATCGACGCGCAGATATCCTCGACGGTCTTGTCGTCCAGACCGAGGATGGCGGCCATCGTGCCGGGCTGTGCCTCGCAGGCGGCCTGCATGGCCAGAGCACGTTTCGATACGAGTTTCAGGCCGTCTTCGAACGAGAGCGCTCCGGCGACGACCAGCGCCGAGAATTCGCCCAGCGAGTGTCCTGCGGCCGCATCGGGTTTCACGCCGAGCGCCTTGGCCATGATTACCGAGTGGAGGAATACGGCAGGCTGCGTTACCTTCGTCTGCTTCAGCTCCTCGTCCGTACCGGCGAACATGATGTCCGTAATGCGGAAACCGAGTATCTCGTTGGCTCGCTCGAACAGCTCCTTCGCCTCGGGAATGTTGTCGTAAAGGTCTTTACCCATGCCCACGAACTGGGCCCCCTGTCCGGGGAAAACGAATGCCTTTTTCATTGCATATTGTGTGTTAGATTGATAACAGCGTTACGGGACAAAAATAATCAAAATAATCCATACCGCTGCACATCGTCCGCTGCTGCCGGTCAACAAACAGCATAACAGCATCTTAACAAAAACAAAAAGAAGACGATTAGGAATTGAGGCGAATTTTTGCTAAAATTGCAAGCTGATTCCATAATTTACATGTATTCTTCCCCGACAGGAGGCCAAACCTTCGCAACATGCTGACAGCCATCGTATCCATCCTATACTACCTCGTCCTGCTGGCGTGGTCGCTCGCCTACTTCGTCTTCATGCTCCTGCTTTTCGCGCTCACCGTGGCGTTCGACCGGGAACGGAAGGCGCTCCATGCGGCGTCGCGTTTCTGGGCACGGAGCATCTTCTTCCTGAACCCGCTCTGGCGGCTCCGCGTGGAAGGAAGGGAACACATCGACCCGAAAGGCGCCTACGTGGTGACGGTCAATCACCAATCCATGGTGGACATCCCGCTGATGTACGTGCTGCCGAAGATTAACTTCAAATGGGTGGCCAAAAGCGGCGTCTACAAATGGCCGCTGTTCGGGGTGGTGCTGTGGCTGCACGGCGACATCACGGTGGACGACAGGGGCTCGGTACGCAAGACGCTCGGATTCATGTCCAAAGGACTCGAACACCTGCACCGCGGCACCTCGGTCATCATCTTCCCGGAGGGCTCGCGCAGCCGCGACGGGGAGGTGCACAACTTCAAGGAGGGTGCTTTCCTGCTCGCGCGGGAGGCGGGAGTTCCCATCCTGCCGTGTGTCATCGACGGAGCCAAAACGTTCATCAAGGGATGGCGGGTACGGTGCAACACCTTCACCGTGCGCATCACCCCGCCCGTACCCGCCGGAAAGGTGGCGGAGACCCCCGTCCGGGAGGTACTCGCCGAAGTACGGGAACGGACCGTCAGCGAACTGGCCGCCATCCGCGGCCGGGAGAAGAAAACGGACGGGAATATTTTTTTAAGACAAAAGAAGAGTTTGAAGAACTGATCCGTCAGGATGCGCTGTATGAATATGCACAATATGTAGATAATTATTACGGCACACCGAAAGCTTATGTAGAAGAACAGCATATGCTGGAGAAAAAGGACAGAGTAATTGTAGGCGTATCGGGAGGTGCAGACTCCGTATGCCTTCTTTTCATGCTTGTAAAACTTCAAAAGGAAATGCGGTTTGGGTTGACGGTAGTGCATATTCATCACGGACTTCGTGGAGAAAGTGCGGATGCAGATGAGAATTACGTCAGAGCCCTTTGTGAGAAGCTGGATGTTGAACTTCTGGCTTTTCATGAAGATGTCGGAAGATATGCGAAAGAACAGAAGCTGACGCTCGAAGAGGCAGGAAGGAATGTCAGAAGACATATATTCGAAGAAGTCTGTCACAGGAAAAACGGAACGAGGATCGCGCTGGCGCATCATCAGAATGACAATGCGGAGACACTTCTGTGGAATTTAAGCCGTGGATGTGGTCTTAAAGGGATCGGCGGCATCAGTCCGGTTGACGGAAAGTATATCCGGCCGCTTCTGGGGGTAAGAAGACAGGAAATCGAAGAATATTTAAAAGAAAATAATATAGACTATTGTACCGATGAGACGAATCTGGAAGACCATTATACAAGGAATCGTCTTAGAAATCATGTGATCCCATACCTGGAACGAGAGATTAATCCAAGAGCTGTTTCACATATGGCGGATACGATGGAGCAAATGCGGACAGTGTGGGCATTTATGGAAGAGGAAGTGGAAAAATGCAGAAAATACTGCGTAAAACCCAAACAAGATAAAGCAGATGGAGTAGTGATCCTGGAAGAGGATTTCCGAAGTGTAAATGAGACTGTCCGGACGTTCCTGATCTATGAACTGTTGTGCGAAACGGCAGGACGCAAAAAAGATATTGAACAGATCCACGTAAAACTGGTGGAAGAACTGATGGAACATCAGACCGGACGGAAGATTATGCTGCCTTATGAGATGATCGGGGAAAGGTGTTACGAAGGAATCTGGCTTCATAAAGTGAAGGATAAAGAAAAATCCGGAGAAAATTCTAAGCCGCCGGTACAGATGCGCATACTGGAACGAACACCACAAACCAGTGTATTTCCTAAAAAAACCTACACGAAATGGTTTGACTATGATATAATTAAGAGCACTGTAAAAATAAGACATAAGCAGCCTGGAGACTATATTACGATTGACAAAAACGGCAGTACACAGAGCCTGAAAAAGTATTTTGTCAATGTGAAAGTCCCGAGAGAAGACAGGGAGAAGATCTGGCTGGCAGCAGACGGCAGCCACATCCTGTGGATCATCGGATACAGACAGAACCAGGCATATCAGGTTACAGATAAAACCAGAAGAATTCTGGAAATAGAATTTAACGGAGGAGAAGAAGATGGCAGAGACAGTTAAAGTATTAGTTCCTGAAGAGGATGTTGCAAAGAGAATCAAAGAGCTTGGCGAACAGATCAGCAAAGATTATGCCGGAAAGCAGGTACATCTGATCTGTGTATTGAAGGGTGGCGTATTCTTCATGTGCGAACTGGCGAAGAGAATCACCGTTCCGGTATCAATGGACTTTATGAGTGTCAGCAGCTACGGTGACGGAACGAAGTCAAGCGGTGTTGTTAAGATCGCAAAAGACTTAGATGAGACACTGGAAGGAAAAAATGTACTGATCGTGGAGGATATTATTGACTCCGGAAGAACATTATATTATCTGATGGACATCTTATCTAAGAGAAATCCAAAGAGCATGAAGCTCTGTACGCTTCTGGATAAACCGGAAAGAAGAGTAAAAGATGTAAAAGTAGATTATGTCGGATTCAATATCCCGGACGAATTCGTTGTGGGATATGGACTGGATTACGCCCAGAGATACAGAAATCTTCCATTCATCGGAGTGGTAGAGGGCGTGGAATAAGGCGCGGCATAAGAAAGGAGCCTGAAAATTGAATAATAAGAAAGCGAGAGGGCTGAATGGTGTTGTATTCCTCGTGTTTGTCGTATTTTTGTTCGCAGCACTGTGGTTTACCAATCAGTTCGATCAACGAGAGAAAGAAATTTCCTGGAAGAAATTCCAACAGCTGGTTCAGAACGACAAGATCGAGTCTGTAGAAGTGAATCAGAACAAGAGCGTTCCGACGGGGCGCGTGGAGATTACGCTGAAGGGAGATGACAGTTCCGATAATGTCAGATATCTGTATGTCTCCGATGTAAATGAGATCCAGGATTACCTGAAAGAGCAGAATGTGGATTATACCATGCCGGATATTCCACAGGACAGCTGGGCAGCAACTACATTTCTGCCGGTTATCCTTACACTGGTCGGAGTGTTCCTGATCTTTGGTCTGATGAACCGTCAGGGCGGCGGGGCCAATTCGAAAGCAATGAATTTCGGAAAGAGCCGTGCAAAACTGAGCACAGACCGTGACAAGAAAGTGACATTTGCCCAGGTGGCAGGTCTGGAAGAAGAAAAAGAGGAACTGGAGGAGATCGTTGATTTCCTGAAGTCTCCGAAGAAATATATCCAGGTGGGAGCAAGAATCCCGAAAGGTGTACTGTTAGTGGGCCCTCCGGGAACCGGTAAGACGCTGCTTGCCAAAGCAGTTGCCGGAGAAGCAGGAGTTCCGTTCTTTACGATCTCCGGTTCAGACTTTGTGGAAATGTTCGTTGGTGTCGGAGCTTCCCGTGTCAGAGACTTGTTCGAGGAAGCGAAGAAGAATGCACCGTGTATCATTTTCATCGATGAGATCGATGCAGTTGCAAGACGTCGTGGAACCGGTATGGGCGGCGGCCACGATGAGCGTGAGCAGACACTGAACCAGTTGCTGGTAGAGATGGACGGATTCGGCGTCAATGAAGGCATCATTGTGATGGCGGCTACAAACCGTGTGGATATTCTTGACCCTGCAATCTTACGTCCGGGACGATTCGACCGTAAGGTTATGGTCGGAAGACCGGATATTAAGGGCCGTGAAGAGATCCTCAAGGTACATGCGAAGGGGAAACCGTTAAGCGAAGAGATCAATCTGCAGCAGATCGCGCAGACAACGGCAGGATTTACCGGAGCTGATCTGGAAAATCTTCTGAATGAGGCTGCGATCCTTGCAGCAAAGGATGGAAGAGTGTATCTGCAACAGGAGGATATCCGCAGAGCATTTGTAAAAGTCGGAATCGGTGCAGAGAAGAAGAGTCGTGTAATTTCTGATAAAGAGAAGAAGATCACTGCATTCCATGAAGCAGGACATGCCATTTTATTCCATGTACTTCCGGATGTAGGACCGGTGTACAGCGTGTCGATCATTCCTACCGGTGTAGGGGCAGCCGGATATACGATGCCGCTTCCTGAAAAGGATGAGATGTTCAATACCAAAGGAAAGATGTTGCAGGATATTACCGTATCACTAGGTGGACGTGTGGCAGAAGAGCTGATCTTTGATGATATTACAACCGGGGCATCCCAGGATATCAAGCAGGCAACAGCATACGCCAAATCCATGGTAACGAAGTTCGGTATGTCGGAAGCACTTGGTCTTGTAAGCTATGGAGATGATAATGATGAAGTATTTATCGGAAGAGATTTTGGTCATACCTCCAGAGGTTATGGTGAACAGGTTGCCACAACGATCGACAGTGAAGTGAAGCGGATCATTGACGAATGTTATGACCGTGCAAAGACCATTATTAAAGAGCATGAAGCTGTTCTTTATAAATGTGCAGATCTGCTTCTTGAAAAAGAGAAGATTACAAGAGAAGAATTTGAAGCATTATTTGAAGAATAGAGGCTAGATTATGAAAAAAGAAGCATTGTTTTGTGATGGAACAGAGGCGTATGTGAGTCCGCCGGAACCGGAGGCAGGAGATGAACTTCAGTTGTGGTTCCGTACAGCAGCTCACGACGTAGACGAAGTCTATCTGGAAAACCGCGAACTATGCATTCCAATGAACAAAGTAATCTCAAATAAGGCATTTGACTTTTATGAAGTGAAATACAAATTAGAAGATAAACCATTCCGGTATCATTTTAAGATCAGATCAGGAAATGAGATCTGCTACTATAACAAATGGGGAGCAGAGAGCAAACTTGTGGATTATTATGATTTTAAAATCGTGCCGGGCTTTACGGCACCGGATTGGGCAAAAGGAGCGGTCATGTATCAGATTTATACAGACCGCTTCTGTAACGGCGACCCGGATAATGATGTACAGACGGGAGAGTACTTTTATATTGGAGAGCAGGTTCATCATGTAGATGACTGGTACCGGGATCCGCAGCCGATGGATGTACGGGAATTTTACGGAGGAGATATCCAGGGGATCATTGATAAACTGGATTACCTGCATGGACTTGGAGTAGAAGTTGTCTATTGTAATCCACTATTTGTATCACCATCTAATCATAAATATGACACACAGGATTACGATTATATTGATCCGCATGTCGGTAAAATTGAAGTCGATGAAGGAAGGCTTCTGGATCCGGGAGAAAATAACAATATCCATGCGGACCGTTACCGGACAAGAACTACCAGAAAAGAGAATCTGGAAGCAAGTAACCGGCTGTTCATCAAGCTGGTAGAAGAACTCCATAAGAGGGGAATGCGAATCATCATTGACGGCGTCTTCAACCATTGTGGTTCTTTCAATAAATGGCTGGACAGAGAGCTGATCTACGAGAGCGCCGATGGTTATGAAGTAGGTGCTTTTGTGTCACCGAAGAGTCCGTACCGGAATTATTTTCTATTCCATCGTACCGGGGAGAATGAATGGCCGGGCAATGGAAGCTATGACGGCTGGTGGGGACACGATACGCTGCCAAAGCTGAATTATGAAGATTCAAAAGAACTGGAAGAGTATGTTCTTGGTATCGCAAAGAAATGGGTTTCACCGCCGTATAATGTAGACGGCTGGAGACTGGATGTTGCGGCAGACCTTGGAAGAAGCAATGAGTACAATCATGAATTTTGGAAGAAATTTCGTAAGGCAGTAAAAGAAGCAAATCCACATGCACTGATCCTTGCCGAGCACTATGGAGATCCGAGTGACTGGTTGCAGGGCGATGAATGGGACAGCGTTATGAATTACGATGCATTTATGGAGCCGGTCACCTGGTTTCTGACCGGGATGGAGAAACACAGTGATGAATATCGCGGCGATCTTCTCGGAAATGCAGACCATTTTATGAATGCGATGAAGCATCATATGGCAAATATGATGACACCGTCACTTCAGACGGCGATGAACCAGTTGTCAAACCATGACCATTCCCGTTTTCTGACGCGTACCAACCACAAGGTTGGCCGTGTGGGACAGCTTGGGTCGCGTGCGGCAGAAGAAGGGGTAAGCCTTGCAGTTATGCGGGAAGCGATCATCATGCAGATGACCTGGCCGGGAGCACCGACCCTTTATTATGGAGACGAAGCAGGACTTTGTGGTTTCACGGATCCGGATAACCGGAGAACTTATCCGTGGGGAAGAGAAAAACGGGATCTGATCAATTTCTACCGTGAGATGATCCAAATCCACAGAAAGTCTCTGGCTCTCAGAAAGGGATCAATCAAGATGCTGAAAGCAGAACCGGATCTTCTGGCCTATGGAAGATTCTGGGGGAATGAGCAGATCGTGGTTATTATCAATAATTCCGATCATCTGAAGGAAGTAAGGGTTCCGGTATGGCAGGCAGAAGTTGCCGAAGGACATAATATGGCGCGAGTGATGTATTCTTATGAAGATGGGTATATTGGAGAATTCGAAGAGTATATCGTGAAAGAGGGAAATATTTCACTGATGATGGGTAAGAAATCGGCGATCGTGCTGAAGAATAAGAAGTGGTAGAATGATAAAGGTAGTACAAGACGTCCGCCGGGCGAACCTCGGAAAGTCTGGCAACTTTCCTCAGTCGCGTAGCCGCTCATTAAAATAAAAAGATACAGCCTCTGAAATGCAAGCATCCCAGAGGCTGTATCTTTTTATTTTACTTCGCCCGGCTATAAACGGAAGTTAAAGTCTGCATATGCTGAGCAGCCGTGTTCGTGGATATCGAGACCGTCGAGTTCTTCTCCTTTGGTGACGCGGAGACCTACGGTTTTATCGATGATGGTGAATACGATGATTGCCATTACGAGGACGTAGGCTACGGTTGAAAGGACACCGATCACCTGGGTTTTGAGGGTGTATTCCGGGGAGAAGACTCCGACGAGGATACTGCCTGTGAAACCGCATACGCCGTGGACACTGATCGCACCTACCGGGTCATCGATCTTGGCTACTTTGTCGAAGAATTCTACAGAGAATACGACGAGGATACCAGCGATCAGTCCGATGATGATTGCAGAGTAGTTGCTGACGGTGTCGCATCCGGCGGTGATTGCTACGAGTCCGGCGAGGGAACCGTTGAATGTCATGGATACATCTGGTTTTCCATAGCGGATCCAGGTTACAACAAGGGTTGCAAGTGTTGCGGAAGCAGCGGCAAGATTGGTTGTCATTGCGATATCACCGAGGTTTGTGGAAGCTGCTGTGGTAGAGCCGCAGTTGAAACCGAACCAGCAGAACCAGAGAATAAATACGCCAAGAGCTGCAATGGAAAGGTTGTGTCCGGGAATCGCACGGGCATTCCCTTCTTTATCATATTTTCCAATACGAGGTCCGAGGATTTTGGCACCAACAAGTGCACAGATACCGCCGACCATATGGACTGCTGTGGAACCTGCAAAATCGTGGAATCCCATCTGAGCGAGCCATCCACCGCCCCAGATCCAGTGGCCGGTTACCGGGTAAATAAAAATACTGATTGCTGCACTATATAATAAGTAAGCAAGGAATTTTGTACGTTCTGCCATAGAACCGGATACGATAGTAGCGGATGTGGCGCAGAATACTGTATGGAAAATAAGGAAGACTCCGATTGGCAGTCCGTTGAAAAGTCCGTCGGCATCGGCAAGTGTTGTAGGATTGAAGAACCCTTTTATACCGATGATACCATTCCAGTCGGTTCCGTGCATGATCGCAAATCCGAAGATGAAAAAGAACAAACTTCCAAGTACAAAGTCCATCATATTTTTCATCAGTATATTTCCAGTATTTTTTGCTCTGGTAAATCCGGCTTCACACATTGCAAATCCAGCCTGCATAAAGTAAACAAGAGTTGCACCGACAATTGTCCAGACAACATTAAGCAGTAGTTCAGTGGCGGCGGTTGCATCCATTCCGCCCGCAATTAAATCAGATAATCCCATATTTAACATCCTCCATTTCAAATAAAAAGGATAGCTACAATGAATGATCTACAGGCAGTTCATTTGTAGTTATCCTCTTTGATAACGATATTCAACACTATTCTAATTCACATATATTTTTAGCTAAAGAGCAGCAGAGCCACGTTCGCCGGTACGGATTCTTACAGCATCCTGTACTTCGTAAACAAAAATTTTACCATCGCCGTACGCACCGGTTTTGATCTCTTCGACAATTTTCCGAATCAGAGGTTCTGCAACTTCCGGTTCAACAACAGTTTCTACTTTGATCTTAGGAAGAAGATTTACGCTGTATTCAGCACCGCGATAAAATTGTTTGTGTCCTTTCTGATTACCATATCCCATAATGTTACTGATCATAATACCGCTGACATTGGAAGCATCCAGGATTGCTTTCAGGGCTTCCAGTTTTTCCGGCTGGATAATGATTTCTAGTTTTTTCATAACTGAGTCCCTCCTTCTCGATTTAAAAAAAAGAACAAAAAAGGCGTTCCCCGGATAATAGGGAACGCCGTCGTTCTTGATACGCTTTATTATAGCGACTGATTTTGATTTGTCAAATTATTTTTTGAAAAAATACAAAAAATTCGCGCATTTATTAGGTGTTGACGGATAAAATGTCATTTGCTAGAATAAAAGATAAGTGAAAAAGATTCCTTTATCAAGAAAGTTTTAAGTTAACAAAGCAATAAGTCTGTATTTAGAAAGAAGATATATTTATACGGGGAGAAAAGGAGGAAAAATACATGATTAATCTCACATTCGGAGAGCAGGTAAAAATTGTTTTAAGCAGAAAAGATATGACAATTAAAGAGCTTGCAGAAGAAATCGAAGCAAGAACCGGGAAAAAGATGTCCCGTCAAAATCTGACACAGCGGCTTGGCAGAGATAATTTTCAGGAGCAGGATATGCGTATGATCGCAGACATTCTTGGATGCCCGTTCCAGCTCAGCATTCTTGGTAATGCGGATTCGGAAAAGGAAGCTTTGGATGAAGAAGAGATGCCGACGGGAAGAGAGCTTGAGAAGCTTACTGCGAAAAAAGAAAGAAAGGCAGCAAGAGAAGAAGCAAAAAAGAATGTAGAACGTGATATTACAGTTGGAGAGATTGTAGATATACTTGAAGAGACCACAGCAGAACCGAAGGAAGAAGCTGTACAGATGGAACTGGATCTTGATGCAGAAGAACATGCTGCCAAGGAGACGGAAAGCATTGCGGATTCAGATACTTTGGAAGAGGATATTCTGACTGAAGAAGAAACAGAGCCGTACACAGAACCGGCAGAAGATGATGTGGAAGTATCTGCAGAAGACGCAGAACAGATTGAAGAAGAATTGCAGGAGCCCGAACAGGAAGTAGAAGCGGAAGCGGTTGAAGAAGCCGGGGGTGAGGAGATTCCGGAGGAAACTTCTGAAGCTGCTTACCAGGAAGAGGCAGAACCGCAGGAAGAAGCGTACCAGGAACAGCCGGCTTATGAAGAGAATCAGCCGGAAACCTATCAGGAAGAGGAAACTCCTGCAGTAGAAGATGCGGAAACTGAAGATGTTCATGAGGAGAAAAAATCACCATTTTCAAAACTTACAAAGCTGATTACTCCGAAAAAGGAAAAGAAATCTTCCGGATGGCCGCAGGATTTCCAGCCGATCAAGCGTCGGGAGGATATTGATGAAGATCTGGTAAATGGAGATGTGAACCCATATACCGGACATGAGTATCGGACAAACAGTGTGCGTATGCATCCACACAGAATCGGTTATGTACAGGTATATGACCGAAAAGATCACAAGTGGACAGACATGACAGAGTGGGCGTTCCTTGGGGTGGAAGAGCGAAAGAAAGCTACGATGGGAAAAGACTACGAGCCACCGATTTATCTGGATTAATCAACGAGTTATTTGTCAGAGCGGAAGATTCCGCTCTGATTTTTTAAAAATGGTAATTTTTACCGGAAAGTCAGAATAGTTTAGAACAGGCAGTTAGAAGGAAGGTGCAGGTGCTAGATTATGAAAAGCTTTATCCGGTATTTATATGAATATCAGAATGGAAAAAGGACAAGAAATACAGGTTTTGTGAAGGCTCTTGAACAGACAGATACAGCGGAAATCCAGATTTATGGGAGAGGATTTCCCGTAGCGGGAGGTCGTACACTGGAAATTTATCTGTTTTATGAAGAGGATGGACAGTGCATAGGGATTTTAATGGGAGAGATCAGAGGGGCGCAGGCAGCATTTGGCTACAAGCTGAGTTATACGACAGACGATGTGGGAGGAGATGGACAGTTTGGCAGGATTGGTGGAATGATCCTTCGGGCTGGAAACGGAGCGGATGCAGGATATTATGGAGCAGTCTGGGATGAGGCGAGACCGGTAGATGTTAGCAGGATGATTACGGAAGAAGAATGGAAGCTAAACAAATCGGGGAAAAATAAAAAAATTGCAAATGGCGGAGACGTGCTAAGCAATGAAAAATACGAGAAGCCAGGAAATGAGAAAATACTTGAGGAGAAAACAAGCCAGAGAAAATCTGAGAATATAGAAGAACAGGAGACCTCAGAACAATCTAAAAACACAGATGCAGTTAGGAAATCGAAAAGCAACCCAAATGTGCCGGAAGAAAGAAACTCTCAGAACGCAAATTCAGATTTACCACCAAAAACCACAAAGGATATCATCTATAAGATCACCCGTCAGGAGCTTGCCGGACTTCCGCGAAAGGAATGGAAGCTTGCGAATAATCATTTTCTGCTCCATGGATATTATAATTACCATCATCTGGTATCATTTGAAAAAGAAGGGAAATGCTGGATTGGGGTTCCGGGACTTTATTTTTCGGGCGAGCAGCGGGCGGCAGGAGCATTTGGATTCAGTCAGTTCATGAAGCCATCTGATGGTGAACTGGATCTGGAAGAATATGAGATTGAAGATGAGGAACATTTCGGTTACTGGTGCAGACCGGTAGGGGCAGTGATTCGAAAAGAAGTAAAGGAGAAGGAAGATGCGGCAGATATTGACCGAAGACGAAAAATACATGAAGGAAGCGATCCGTCAGGCGAAAAAAGCATGGAAGATTGAGGAAGTACCGATTGGTTGTGTGATCGTATATCAGGGGAAAATTATCGGACGAGGATACAACAGGCGGACAACGGATAAGAATCCCCTTGCACATGCAGAAATTTCTGCAATCAAAAAGGCAAGTAAGGTAATGGGTGACTGGCGGCTGGAAGAATGCACCTTATATGTAACGCTGGAACCATGTCAGATGTGTTCCGGAGCCATTGTACAGGCAAGGATTCCACGAGTGGTTGTTGGATGTATGAATCCGAAAGCCGGATGCGCCGGTTCCATCCTGAATCTTCTACAGGTGGAAGCGTTTAATCATCAGGCAGAGCTTACGACAGGAGTTCTGGAAGAAGAATGCTCACAGATGATGAAGAGCTTTTTCAAGGAACTGCGCAAGAAGCAGAAGATGAAAAAGAAAGAACAGGAATCAGCAAATATGCCGGAAGAAAATCCTTAATCGAAGAACCTGTCAAAGGCAGGCTTTTTTGCATGAAAAAAGCTACGGAAGCAAAATCCGTAGCTTTTGTAATTTCTTTTTTCTGTGCGCTGTGCGTCGAACTAAAGCCTACCAAACGTTACTCTGGCTGTAAACTCAACCCAGGCTACCTTACGGCACCCGAGAGGTTCCACTTAGTGCT
>ERZ857922.3344-NODE-3344-length-13998-cov-4.377752_pt1 | contig 13998 bp, 12 predicted proteins | sample MGYA00519579_ERZ857922 | MGnify/ENA primary metagenome ERZ857922 (study PRJEB31778, sample SAMEA3449375) | human gut metagenome | biome: human gut; feature: human-associated habitat; material: faeces | place: United Kingdom | collected 2010/2012 ... | reverse complement strand
ATCAGAATATTGAAATGGGAAAAGTAGTGGGAATACTCTCCATGCAAAGGGTCTTAAACTATGGTTCTTTTTTACAGGCGTATGCTTTAAAACAGTTGTTGCTACAAAATGGAGCGGATGAGGTTTATTTTATAGATATAGAGAAAGGCCGTTCGCTGCCGGGCTATGAGTCGGGGTCTTCAATTTGGTCGAAAGTATGTACAGCCTTTTCTTTTTTATTCAAAGGACGTTTAGTCTCGTTGTTGAAGGATCGCCAATTTATGAGACGGGTTAGAGGCCGCATTGCTGCCCAATTTCCTGTATTAGGTTTGGACTGTTTGGCTCCTTTCCGTTTTGATGTGGTTTTTATTGGTAGTGATGAGGTTTTTAATTGTTGCCAGAAAAGCTTTTGGGGATATACTCCTCAACTTTATGGTCGAGTTTCTCAAGCGGATCGAGTAGTCTCTTATGCGGGTTCATTTGGACATACGACTTATGAGCAATTGTGGAGTGCTGGTGTTACTGAAGAGATTGGGGATACAATGAAAAAGTTATCGGCTATATCTGTCCGTGACAGGAATTCGTATGAGATCGTGGAGCGTTTAACGGGTGTTAAGCCAGAGATACATTTGGATCCAGTATTGATATATGGGTATGAGAAAGAGATTGTAGAGAGAAATATCAATATCCAGCAGTTTTATATGGTAATTTATAGTTATCAAGGGCGTATTTCTGATAAGGATGAAATAAAGAAGATCGTGGAGTTTGCTAAATCGAAGAAATTGAAATTGATCTCTGTCTTTTGTCGTTATGATTGGTGTGATGAGGCTGTCATACCGGAAACTCCGTTTGATGTTTTGGCTTGGTTCAAGAAAGCGGAATACATTGTTACGGATACATTTCATGGGACAATATTTTCGATCATAACGCATCGTCCGTTTTGCTCGTTGGTAAGAGATAGTAATGAACAGAAATTGGGCTCATTGTTAGAGCAGTTGGCCTTGGGTGAAAGGAAAATTTTGAAAGGAGATTTTCAGAAAATCGGATTTGTCTTGAACATACCTGTCGATTATGATAAAGTGGATAATGTACTCCAAAAGGAACGAAAGAAAGTAATGGAGTATATGCACAAACAGTTGGTGGATACAGGGGCCTAAAATTCATAATAAATAATGATTTTGAATTATAATTTAATGAGTTATATCTCTAATGTTATTAATAGATTTGTTCGTTCTTTTATCATAGTTTATGGATATTTATATTTGTGATTGTTCTTGAAAAGAGATTACTTTTAAATGAAAAAAATAAAATTTTTTCTTGCCTTATTCTTGTTTTTAATACTTTTTCAGTATTTCATTTGGATACAAAATCCAAATGAAATAATTGTTTCGTTTATGAAGTATTATTCTTGTTTTATATATGTGGCGTGTATTATAATATCATTTTGTTTAAAGACGAGGATTATTTTTCCATATATTCTTTATCTTTTTACATTTGGTATTTTTATGATGTCTCGTATATTTTTAGATGCTTTTGAAGTAGAAAATGCTTTTTTTGATGTTGCAACATGGGCTAATGATTGGTCTTTTTTTTCTTTGCCTATCAAATATGAGATGTTAAACGCTATTATATTTTATCTGTTATTTTCTTTTTTAGGCTTTTTGACTTCTAATTTGTTTATCGGTAAGTCTGGGTTTGATATAGATATGAAAGAAAATTCTCTAATGCTACAAATACGGAAAATAGGATTTTTTTTATTTATAGTTTTTTGTTTGCCTTATTTGGCTTATTTGTATCAGGCTGTATTGTATGTTGTTGATAATGGTTATTTGTCAGTGTATTTGAATGAATCTGAAACAACTGTTAGTAACCCATTTTTACGAATTTGTGATGATTTTTGTATTGCAGGTATATATTTGTATTTGAGTACATTTCCAAGTGGTAAAAAATACGTTTTTGTTGTTTGTTTTTATTTTATTACATTGTTGATAATGCTAGGAACAGGTGGTAGAGGAGCTACGTTTTCTCAGATTTTAATGTTTTTGTCATATATAGTAATTCGTGGTATCAAAATAAATGTAAAGCGGGTGTTATTAATTGGCTTAATAGGGGGAGGATTAATATATATTGCTCAATTTGTTAGCAATTATCGTAATAATGGTTTTAATGGTGTAGAAGAAAAAAATGAAATTCTGTTTACACAATTATTGTATTCTTTTTTTTGGCAACAAGGTACTTCTATTCAAACTATAGGGCGAACAATACAATTTGAAAATGAAGTTTATAATGGATGGCTTTATTTTATAGGTCCTATTACGAATAGTTTTAGGGAGAATGTGGTGATGAAAAAAATGGGATTAGGAATACCTAATGGACAAACTTTAGAAACGGTTAGGACTGGGTATTCTTGGGCTGATAACCTTTCATACAGGGTTTCTCCTAAGTACTATTTGACTGGACATGGTATGGGAAGTAGTACAATAGCAGAGTGTTATGTTTTAGGACATATGTTTGGGATTATGATTGTAGGTTATATATATATATATGTAATGATGTTGTTTATAAGTAAGTGTAAAAATCGATATTCATATATGTATCTACTATTTTATATGCTTCCAGCCTTTTTTATATCTCCAAGATCTAGCCCTTTAATAGTAGTGACAAACTTATATCGACCACTTATTATTTTATTTTGTATTCAATTGGTTTATTTTTTCAAGATGAAGTTTTGTTGTAATCGTTTTAAAGTTGTATTACGTGATGAAAAATGATGTTTTTTTGAAAGATACAATATCGAAAAATATCTTAATAATAACCCATGCTTTTCTTCCAGATTTAGATGGAGGAATAATTGTTGCTTATGATTATGCAAATCTTTTGGTAGACTTGGGTTATAAAGTGACTGTATTATCGAAGGAATATAAGAATCCAATCCAAAATACTAAATTTACATATATTCAAGTACCCAATAAATATGATGAGTATTTTTGGATGTATAATTATGGAACGTTCCTAAAAAATATGGATTTGGATGGTTTTGATCTTATCCTGTTGAATCAGTGTCCTTCTGTTGCCATAGCAGGAAAATATTTCTCGAAAGAACAGCTGGCTCGAACTGTGCCAATTGTACAAGGTGTGGAGGTTGAATGGGTTTATAGGAATGTAGACCTGAAGAGTAATCTTTTCTATAACGTGTTTTTGAGGATGAAACATTATCATAGGAAGTGTTTAATGAATTGTAGAAAAGTTGTCTCGGTCAGTGATTTTCATAGACAAAAAGTAATCTCTGCTGGAGATTTTCAATTCATATCAAATAAATTTCAAGTAATCTATACAGGAATAGATAAAGAACTATTTAGGGAAATTCCTTCTGATTTTAGAAGGCAAATAGACGCTTTTGGTAAAGATATATTACTTACGGTTAGTAGGATAGAAAAGATGAAAGGTCTTGCGGAGATGTTATCTGTTTATAAGCGTTTGATAGAAAAAAATAATCGATATATCTGGATAATTATTGGTGATGGCCCTTATTTGAAATCGTTGAAGGAAGAGGTTAAAAGAGAAGGGTTAGCTACATCTGTTATTTTTTTAGGAAGAAGGAGTAGAGATGAGTTAAGTTTTTATTATTCTGCTGCCGATTGTTTTTGGTTGCTGTCGAATTATGACGAATGTCTTCCTTTGGTTTATTTGGAGGCTCAGTCTTGTGGTATTCCTGCAATCGGACGTAAGAAAGGGGGGACACAAGAAACGATCCAGGATCGTAGAACTGGTTTTCTTGTTAAGTCTGACGAGGAGTGCCTTGAGATTCTTTTAAATAGAGAATATAGGTATATTGAGAAAGATGCACTTCGTGATTTTTCTGCTTCTTTTGATAAAATACAAGCGGCTCAAAGTTTAATATCTTAAAGATTCATATTCTATACATAATGAAAAATATTGCTATAATTTTAGCCGGAGGTTTCGGTCAACGTTTGGGTGATACAACTCCTAAGCAATTCTTGAAGTTAGCGGGGAAAAAAGTGATTGAACATACAATTGATGTTTTTCAAAATCACCCGTTAATAGATGAGATTGTTGTGGTTTCTAATCCTAATTATGTGCAAGAGGTGGAAAGTATTTTGGTGAAGAATGAATATTCCAAGATAAAGAAAATCCTTAAGGGAGGTAAGGAGCGTTATCATTCAAGCTTGGCGGCGATTAATGCTTATGAGGGAGAGGTGAATATGATTTTCCACGATGCGGTTCGTCCATTGGTCAATGATCGTATTATATCTGATTGTATCAATGCCTTGAAAACGTATAATGCGGTGGATGTTGCGATCAAGACGACTGATACGATCATTAAAGTTGATGCGGCGGACCATATTACCGGAATACCTGCTAGGGAGTATTTGCGTAACGGACAGACTCCGCAAGCTTTTAAACGTTCTACGATAAAGCGGGCTTATGAACTGGCGTTGAAAGATGTTGATTTTCAAACGACAGATGATTGCGGGGTTGTCTATAAGTATCTTCCGGAGGAGTTCGTGTATGTGGTCAAAGGTGAACAGTTTAATATGAAATTGACCTACAAAGAAGATCTGTTTTTATTGGATAAGTTGTTTCAGCTAAAATCAATCGATCAACAGAGCGAAACGGTAACTCCTAAGACTATAGCCGCTTTGCCTTCATCGGTTATTGTTGTTTTTGGTGGAAGTTATGGTATTGGACTCGATATTATCCATATTTGTCGTCAGTATGGGGCGCATATCTATTCTTTCAGTCGTTCAGAGAATGGAGTAGATGTTTCTGATCCCGTTTCGGTGACTGATGCTTTGAGAACTGTCATGGATAAGGAAGGGCGTATAGATGCGGTTGTCAATACGGCTGGAGTTTTGAATCGGGAACCTTTGGCTACAATGACTTATGAGGAGATCTGTAAAAGTATTCATGTGAATTATCTTGGAGCTGTTATTGTTGCAAGGGAGTCTTATCCCTATTTAAAAATGAGTAAAGGGGCGTTACTGCTGTTTACTTCCAGTTCTTATACGAGAGGGCGGCAACTTTATAGCTTGTATTCATCTTCTAAAGCTGCTATCGTGAATTTTGTACAAGCGTTGAGTGAAGAATGGCAGGATAGTGGTATTCGTATCAATTGTATTAACCCGGAGCGAACTAAGACTCCTATGCGTGAGAGAAATTTTGGCATAGAGCCGGAAGATACCTTGTTGAAATCAAGTGTTGTTGCGTCGGTGTCGGTGAATACGATATTTTCTTCCTTGACAGGAGAAGTGGTGGATGTTAAAAAAAAGACCGTAAAGGATGAGATCAGATAGTGAATTGATGAATGAGTTAGCCCATAAAACGAGCTATTTGCATGAGATGACACCTTCGGAATCTTGTGCCATGAAGCAGGCTCTGTTGGATATATATAAGGATGTCGCGAAATTGTGTGAAGAAGCAGGCTTGACATTACTGCTTAGTGGTGGAAGTTGTTTGGGCGCAGTTCGACATAAGGGGTTTATTCCTTGGGATGATGATTTAGACGTAATGATGAGGCGTGATGATTATGAAGAATTGATTCGACTGTGTAAGGAGGGGAGGTTAGGTGATAAATATGAGTTTGACTATCCTAATAAGGATGCTGACGCGAAAACAGTATTCTTGAAGATATATAGAAAGAACTCCTTTAATATAGAACTTTTCAATGAAAACTCCCCCTTCCCAAAGGGTTTATATATTGATGTATTTGCTTTAGATTCAGTACCTCAGTCTAAGTTTATGCAAGCCATGAAAGGTTTTGTTGCCAATGTAATCCAGTTTATATCCATTATGGTTTTGTATGCGCAGTATCCTAGTAAGTCTTTGTCTGAATTTGTATCTCTAGATTCATCGTTAAAGAGAAGATACCAAATTAAGAAAATGCTGGGATCTATCTTTGGTATTATTCCACATGCGAAATGGGTTTATTGGTTTGATCGTTTTGTGGCTTCTTCAAAGAATGGTAACCCTCTAGGTATTCCTACTGGTAGAAAATATTATAATGGAGAAATATTTGATGCTTCTGTATATTTTCCTCCCAAAGAGGCTTTATTTGAAGGAGAAATCGTTTATATACCTGCTGACTATGATCGGTATTTGACTAATCTTTATCATGATTATATGCAATTGCCTCCAGTGGAAAAAAGAGAGAGGCATTTTATTTTGAAGTTTCAATTGCCTAATGATTGAAGCGTAGAAAAATTTTTGTGTTCTATTATTTAGAATGAAAAACAAGCTATTTAGCGTACTTATTTCTGTTTATAAGAACGATAACCCTGATGATTTTAGAACAGCTATCGAGAGTGTGACCATTAAGCAGACGGTACAACCGGATGAAGTGTTCGTCTATGTGGATGGACCTGTACCTAATGCTTTGGCGAGTACTATCAAGCAACTTGAAATGGAGATTCCGGCTGTTTATGTACATTGGGAGGTTGAGAATAAAGGTCTCGGCAGGGCTTTGCAATATGGTATGGAACATGTGAAGCATGAGTTGGTCGCACGAATGGATGCAGATGATATATCTGTTCCGGACAGATTTGAATGTCAGCTTTGTCAGTTTGAGAAAGATCTAGAGTTGAGTGTTGCAAGTGGGCACATTGTTGATTTTATTGGTACTCCTGAAAATGTTATCGGTAAGCGTACAGTTCCCATAGGTAGTGAGACATGTATGCAATATATTAAGAAACGCGATGTAGTTAATCATCCTGCGGTGATGTTCCGAAAGTCGGAAGTGTTGCGAGCTGGTAACTATCAGGATTGGTATTTAAACGAAGATTCTTATTTGTGGTTGAGAATGTATCTAGTGGGATGCAAATTCAATAATTTAGATAGAGTACTTGTATATATGCGTTCGGGCGAAGGACAGTATGCTAGACGTGGTGGTTGGAAATACTTCAGGAGTGAAGCTGGTTTACAGAAGTTGCGTTATAAACATAGAATTATCAGTTTTCCTCGATACTTATTTAATATGACAGTCCATTTCACAGTGAAAGTGTTGATGCCAAACAGTGTAAGAGGGTGGGTATTTCAGAAGTTGTTAAGAGAATAAAATTATATCTAACAAAAGGTTTAGGTACTATTTGTGTTATTTTATAGTGTTGTTATATTTTATGAAGAAGATACCTTTTTCGCCTCCCGATATGTCAGAGGCAGAGATCAATGAGGTTGCCGAGGCTCTTCGTTCCGGTTGGATTACTACGGGGCCTAAGACAAAAGAATTTGAGAGATTAATTGCCATGTGCTGTCAGACGGATCAAGCTGTATGCTTGAATTCGGCTACGGCTTGTATGGAGTTGATATTGCGTGTTTTGGGCGTTGGCCCAGGAGATGAGGTGATTATTCCCGCTTATACGTATACCGCTACTGCAAGTGTAACATGTCATGTGGGGGCAAAGGTTGTCATGGTAGATACCGCTCCTAATTCGTTTGAGATGGATTATGATAAGTTGGCAGATGCGATTACGGAGAGGACAAAGGTTGTTTTGCCTGTTGATCTTGCGGGTGTGGTTTGTGATTATGATAAAATATTCGCTGTCGTAGAGAGCAAGAAACATTTGTTTTCGCCAGCGAACGATATCCAGAAGGCATACGGTCGGGTTATCGTACTTGCGGATGCCGCTCATGCTTTTGGTGCCAAATGGCATGGAAAGATGTGTGGTGAGATCGCTGATTTTACTTCGTTTTCCTTCCATGCAGTGAAAAACCTTACGACAGCAGAGGGAGGTGCGTTGACTTGGAGAAATCATGATGGGGTTGACAACGAGTCTCTTTATAAACAGTTTCAATTGCTTTCCCTTCATGGGCAGAACAAGGACGCACTTGCTAAAACGAGGTTGGGGGCATGGGAGTATGATATTGTCGCTCCATATTATAAGTGTAATATGACGGATGTGATGGCGGGTATTGGTCTAGCGCAGTTGAAGCGTTATCCGGAAATGTTGTATCGTCGTCGTCAGATTATTGAGAGGTATAATGAAGGACTGAAGGGGTGCGATGTGCAGGTCTTGGATCATTTTGGTGATGACCATTCTTCGAGTGGGCATTTGTATCTTGTACGTTTGCTTGGTGAGGATGTGGAATATCGAAATGCTGTGATAGAGCGGATGGCTGAACGTGGGATCGCTTGTAACGTACATTATAAACCTTTACCGATGATGACGGCCTATAAAAATTTAGGTTTTGATATCGTAGATTATCCGAATGCTTACAACCAATACCATAACGAGATTACTCTTCCTTTGCATACCAGTCTTACGGATGAGGACGTAGAATATGTGATCTCTAATTTTGTTGATATTATTACCCAATAAAATAATCAATCGATTTGAAACGTTTTTTTGATTTTGTAGCCAGTGGGATAGGTCTTATCTTGCTAAGTCCTTTGTTTGTTATTCTGGCAATTTGGATTAAGTGTGATTCTACCGGACCTGTTTTTTATAGGCAGATTCGTGTAGGACGTAACGACCGGGATTTTCAGTTGCTTAAATTTCGAAGTATGCGTGTAGGTTCTGATAAGAAGGGACTTATTACGGTAGGAGGGCGTGATCCACGGGTTACACGGTCTGGCTATTATATCCGTAAGTATAAATTGGATGAGTTTCCTCAATTGATCAATGTACTCAAAGGGGATATGAGTTTGGTAGGTCCTCGGCCCGAGGTGCGTAAGTATGTGGATATGTACACGGCTGAACAACGGTGTGTGTTGGCAGTCAGGCCGGGTATTACAGATTATGCATCTATAGTGTATATGGATGAAAATAGGTTACTGGGCCAGTCCTCAAATCCCGACAAAACTTATGTTGAGGATATTATGCCAGCGAAAATTGAACTCAATATGAGATATATTAATCATCCTACATTGTTTGAGTACTTTAAGTTGATAGTTCTTACGATTTTTAAAATAGTTCGATAAGCACGCAAACAACATGATGTATTTTGATTGGTTTTCATGTCGTTTGCGTGCCTGTAAGACACCGTCAGATCCATCTGTACTCCCATTCGGCATCAAAACAAGGACATGCCTTGGGTGCATGTGGGGTGAGGTGGTTATGGCCGGTGATGAGGGCTTGCGGGTAGAGTTGGCGGAGGATCGTTAGCAATTCTTCCAGCCGTTCGCGTTGGCGGGGCGTACGGGTATCGGCAGGATGCCCGTCGGGGTCGAGCCCGCCCTCGTAGCAGATACCGATGGAACAATGGTTCAGGCCTTTTACATGGGCACCCACCTCACCAAGTAGGCGAGGGTGGGTGGTGGTTCCGTCGGTACGGATGTAAAAATGATAACCGGTCGTGCGAAAACCTCTGCTCCGGTGGTCGCGTTCCAACTGTTCGGCTGTATAAGGCCGATTGCAACGGGTGGCGGAACAGTGGACCACGATAAAGCGGACACTATCAGTGGCATGGCGCATGAGTTCGATCTCGCCCTGCAGGACGGTTTCGCAGATAGGAACCATGGCTACAAGCAAGACTGGAGTCCCAAGGCTCCTAAAAGGGTGGCTACTACGGTGGCGATCACCTTTAACACGATACCCCAGATTTTGTGTTTGGGGTTTTCCGGTGCCGGATTGGCTTCAATGGTTTGTTGCATGTGTTTATAAATTTAATGAATTATTCGATTTCCGGTCTGTCACTACCTCCTCCTTCTTCCTCAGGAACTTGAGTCCCGTTGATGTTCACCTTTACTAAGGTAGTTTTTTCACCTAAGAGTGAATAACGGCGGGTACCGTTGAGGATCGTGTACGAAGGAGTAAAACCGGGGACGATGCTTCTGATTTGTGTTGCTTTCACCTCTTCGGCCTTTTCAACGCCTTTCCCTGTGATCAAACGGTTGTAGACCGTTCCGAATCCAAGCAGTTCAACTTTGTAACCTTTTTGAAGGTTTTGAATGACATAGCGTTGATAACGGTCCAGGACGTTTAGCACATCCCCTTTGGTGAGCGACGATTCTTCTGCAATTTGCTCGGCGGCATCACGGGTCGATAGTGTCCCGTAATAAAACGGGGCAGGTTTGAATACTTCTTTCCGTGGTTCTTCCCCCGGAATAGTATACTTGCGAACTAAAAAAGCTTGCGGCATACGTTTTGATATTTAATAGTTTAACAATGTTTACAATGCAAATATACGGCAAGGGGCCGGTGGCTGTGATGCCGGATGATGCGGCAGGGAGGGAAATCCATCCGCTTTTTTTCATGCATCTGTCGGTGGGCATCCTTTGTTTTTTAGAATGCCCATCCTTAGCCTCTTACAGTGGGCATTGTAAGCTTCTTAGGATGGGTATTCTTGGCCTCATAGGATGCCCATTCATGGATTCATTTTCAGCCGGGTTCTCCGAGGTAACGGATGATCAGCCGGACCTGTCGGGGTGTAAAGAAACGCTGGGTGGGCGAATAGCCGCTCAGAAGCAGTTCTTCATGCAATTCTTTACAACGGATGATCCAACGGCGCAGGCGATTGCATGCCTGGTGAGGTGCCAGCTCAGGGAAGTAGAGACTGGCGAGGTCTGATTTTTTGAGAGGATAAGAGATCATAATTGAATTGATAATTGATCATAGAAAATTAATATTTGAAAATCTGATGGCCGGATGTTGTGAAGGATGTGAAGTCAGTGAGGGCTGTTTTGTAAACTTTCCGGGAATACAAATAAATAACGGGGTCTCTTTAAAGAGAGGGCGGTATTTATTTATTTTCCCGCATAGTTTACAAACAGGGGGTAAAATCCTTCACATCCTTCACAGCGGTCGATGGTCAGCCCCCGTTTTTTTCCTCCTCTTGCGGTTCGGGCAAGATGGTGGTGATCTCGTCGGTAGTCCGCTCTGCGACCAGCCAGAAATTTCCGTTGCGGGTATGCAAGTTTTCAAAACCAAGCTCTTTCATGATGCGTCCCACTTGTCCGGTTGTCAGCCGTATGCTGTTGCCAAAGCGGGCGACAATCTGGCTGGCTGTGATGTAACGCCCTTTTTCCAACCCGTAAGGTTTCCGATAAAAAGCAAGGATCAATTCCCTGGCAGGGTTGGGTGTTTCAAAACGCCGGTTTCGGCGGTTGAGTTCGTCGATCTCTTCGCCTTGGAACCAGTAGCGGAAACCACTGTCGAGCAAGGCTTTTGCTTGCGCATAGACGGCATTGTGGTCGATCGGATGTTCCCAGGGACTGTCGATGTCTGCCACTTCAAAAACAAGCCATCGGCGGTTTCCGGTATCGTCGGAGAGGAAGAGCGGGTTGTTGCCGGTAGCGCAGAAGGAGGCGACGTGTGGCAACCGTACTTTGTTGCGGCCGTAAGGAAGTCGTTCGTCGATGTAGAGTGCGGTGGTCATTGCTTTGAGTTGGTTCAGTTCTGCTGGGCGCATGGTGTCGATCTCTTCGAAATTGACCAGGAGGAATTCCGAGAGGGTCAGCAGGTCGTCTTTGCCAAGCCGCTGGCTGTTGGTCTTCGTCGTGAAGTAACGCCGGAGGCAGGGTGGGAGCAGGTTTTGTAGCTTCCCTGGCGGCCGATCAGCACGAAGATGACATGGTTGACAGTCCGTTCGTCCAGTGCTCCCGCCAACATCCCCACAAGCCAGCGGCGGAAGTAGGAAGCGAATTTTTCAGGGGAGTTGTCTGTGGTATGCACCATCGCGGCGAGTTTGCCGATCGGGTCGCTCGTACCGTCCCAGGGCGGGAGGGTATTGAGATAGTCTGTCAACGGATGGTATTCGGGCACGAAGTCGCTGGTCAACAGGGTGTGCAGGCGGGAAAGGTCTGCATTGATACCCTCTTTTTGCATGGCTCGCCAAAGGGAATTCTCTATGGTGTCGGTCATGCGTTGCCATTCACTGCTGCCTTGCAGGCGTATTTCCGCCTGTTGGGTGAGTCGGTTACGGCGTATTTCCATGTAACCGTCAATGAAACGCTCCATCTCCTCGACCGAGGCACAACCTCGTGCGCGGGTTGTGCCACCGGCTACCGTCTGTTCGAACTTGCGGAGCTTTTGTGTGGCATGTTCGGCTGTCAATGCATAGCAGCTTTTTGCAGTAGAGCGGACGGAGGCCGCATCGTAATCGGCAAACGTATCGAGTGCCCATGCAGTAGCCTCCTTTTCCGGGATGCCGAACCGGTTCATCCAGTAGAGGCAGCGGCAGATGTAATCGTTGTGACTGTGTGCTTCGTAGGCGATTCCTTCCTGTTCAACGAGGCGGCGCACGGTCAGGGCTGCCCGGGAAACGGAGGGTTTGCGGCCGCGTTTTTCCACCTTACTTGTCTGCTTGCCTGTCTGTTCGTCCGGCAATGGGAAACAGAGCGCGTCGGGGCGGTAGAGAGTATCGGGATCATGGCAGATGACAGACATGCGGGTCGGATTTTTGCATTTGAAGTCATATCCGATACCACTCAGGCCGGCGTAATATTCATTGACAGCCTTCCAGGCAAGCAGGAAATCATGCTTTGTGGCCGCATTTTCCATCCGGACGAATACCCGGATACCGACACCGGAGATTGTGGTATGGGCGAGGAAGGTATGAGGATCGGCTTTGATCCGGACAAGTATTTCGGTGAATTGCCCAGGTGGGATGTCATCGATGTCGACCATGATGAACCCGGAATAACCGGTAACGTGTGCGGAGGTACGTCCGCCTGTGAGCGAGACCGAAGCGATAAAGGCAGGTTGGGTCTGTTTGATTTGTTCTTTTTCTGCTTTCAGCTTCGGGAGAAGCAAATTATCGTTGTCTTGTTCCGCTTGGTGCAAACGGGCAATTGTCTGCCGATACAGTTCGGTTTGCGCTTTATGAAACGGCCCTGTCAGTTCGTTGACAATCGTTTCCCATGAAACAGGAACCGGTGTTGTCGCCCGCAATGAGGCGAAACGGCTTGGCTGGAATGGAATAGTGTTTTGAATCATGTTAACAACAATTTGTTTAATTAAAAAATAAAAACAGAGAAAACTGTGTATGAGAGGCATGCCCTTTTATACTTGTGCTAAAGATATGGTTCTTATTTTTTAGCATGGTACATGGATGAATGTACCAAATATAGGATATAGTAGCATAAATTAAGGTTTCTTTTGTTTTCGGGCCGTTTCATGGGGAGATGCCCTCAGTGGAAACGAAATGTCCCGGCAATTTTCCGACGTAGGTTCTAATAAATGGATTATGATTGCTTCTGATGAAGTTTGGCAGATACAAAGAAGGTGGAGATTACTATCATTCAGGCAATTGTCTGAATGTCTGCATATCGACCGCCGCACGCTTTCGAAACTGGACCATCACCATCCGGACGGCACGTTGACACTCGAAACGCTCGACCGCATTTATGCGACCTTCATGTACCTCTGTCCGGTATATTTCACCCCGGAGGAGGTGGAAGAGGAATACCGCAGGTTGGTTGATTCGCGGATACGTATTCTGATGTGTTCGGAGATAAGCCCTCGGGTACTGGCTCAAAAATGAAAGACTGAAAAATGGTGATATTGATAAATCAGCTTCTCGTATTACATAAAAAAATGAAAATTATATCTAACTTAATCCTTTTTGGGAGTATATGTATGCTTCCTTTAACCTCTTATGCTCAGTTTACGAAAGGGCTAAGTTTTCGGGCGGAGACCGGTGTCAGTTTCAGCGGAGGCGAACATAATCCTTTCTGGCTGACAGCAAACAAGCAGGGATTGTCCTCTATCGAAAAGAATAACGGGTATCTGCGTGCAGGTGTCTTCCGGGAGTTGGAAAACGATAAACGCTTCTCGTATGCTTTGGGAGCGGATCTGGCTGTGGCTTACAATTTTACATCGACTTTCGTGGTGCAACAATTGTATGCGGATCTGAAATATCGTTGCCTGGGATTGAGTTTCGGAAGTAAGGAGCGGCATAGCGAGTTCAATAATCCGTTACTGAGTAGCGGTGGACTGACATTCTCGGGAAATGCCCGTCCGATTCCGCAGGTTCGTATCGGTATTCCTGAATATACGCTTGTTCCGGGAACAAAAGGTTGGTTGGCTTTCAAAGGACATATCGCTTATGGTATGTTTACGGATG
>ERZ857922.3343-NODE-3343-length-14002-cov-3.126694_pt1 | contig 14002 bp, 13 predicted proteins | sample MGYA00519579_ERZ857922 | MGnify/ENA primary metagenome ERZ857922 (study PRJEB31778, sample SAMEA3449375) | human gut metagenome | biome: human gut; feature: human-associated habitat; material: faeces | place: United Kingdom | collected 2010/2012 ... | reverse complement strand
TAGAGAATGAAGCAAAGATTCAGGTTGTTCGTTTTGCGGGTATCTGGAATGATCTTGGTACATGGAATACTCTGACAGAGGCGATGGATGAGGCTATCGTGGGTCGAGGAATGATGAATGATTCCTGTACAGATGTTCACATTGTGAATGAATTGGATGTTCCAATTTTAGCAATGGGCTTGCAAAATGTGATTATCTCTGCATCTCCAGACGGTATTCTTGTTAGTGACAAAGATACGAGTAGTGAAATTAAACCGTTGGTAGATTCGTTTGAGCAACAGGTAATGTTTGCTGAAAAATCGTGGGGAGATTTTAAGGTTATGGATGTGGAAAAATCTTCTATGACTATTAAGGCCACATTAAATGCGGGACAAAGAATGAACTATCATAGCCATAGAAATCGTGATGAGGTTTGGGTTGTGATTTCTGGTGAGGGAAAGACTATTGTAGATGGTATGGAGCAGAAAGTTAAAGCAGGAGATGTAATTACAATGTCTGCTGGTTGTCGTCATACTGTTATGGCTGATACGGAACTGAAGCTGATTGAAGTGCAGCTAGGTGAAGATATTAACGTCCATGACAAGCAGAAATTTGAATTGGAGTATTGAGATACTGCAGGAGGCATCTATGCAAAATAAGAACAATCCTCTTTTGCTTCGACCGTCTGGTAAGGATTACCTTTGGGGAGGTAATCGATTAAATGATGAGTTTGAGAAGAATATTGATTTGACTCCTCTGGCAGAAACATGGGAATGTTCGACTCATTCGGATGGCCCCAGCTATGTGGTCGGCGGTAAATTTGATGGAAAAGAACTGGTTGAAGTGTTGAAAGTTCACCCAGAGTTTCTTGGTGAACGTCATAAGGGCGAATGTACATTGCCTATTTTAATCAAATTTATTGATGCCAAGAAAGATCTGTCTGTACAGGTACATCCAACAGATGAATATGCTAGGGAAAAGGAAAATGGACAGCTCGGGAAGACGGAAATGTGGTATGTACTGGATGCCGGGCGGGATGCAAAATTGGTGTACGGACTTAAGCAGAATTGTACCAAGGATGAGATGCGTAAAGCAATCGCAGATGATACGGTGATGAAGTATCTACAAAAGGTACCTATCCACAAGGATGATTTGTTTTTCATTCAGGCAGGAACGATTCATGCCATTGGTGCAGGTGCGTTGGTGGCTGAAATTCAGGAAAATTCTAATCTGACTTATCGCCTATATGATTATAATCGTGTTGGAAAGAATGGAAAAAAGCGTGAGTTACATATTGAAAAAGCATTAGATGTGGCAAATCTTCATAGCAGTGCGGAGCCGAAACAGCCGATTCGTGTGCTGAAATACAGACAGGGCGTGGCATCTGAATTGCTAACCCGTTGCAAATATTTTGAAGTTTACCGGATGTTGGTCAATACGGAACGGCGGCAAAAAGTGCATTATCAAGCTGATGAGTTGGCATTTCGGGTATTATTGTGTGTTAATGGTTGCGGTACGATTTCTTATGAGAATGGTGCAATCACATTCTATAAGGGGGACTGTATATTTGTTCCGGCAGATTCTACGATTATGACAATTCATGGTCAGGCACAATTTTTGGATATTAGAGGATAGGAAGATGAACATTAAAGAATATAAGCGTTGGTTAGCGAATGCAACGGCAGATGCTGATGTTGCAATTGAGTTGAAAGCGATGGATGATGCAAAAATTGAGGATGCATTTTATCGTGATCTTGCATTTGGAACGGGTGGGCTGCGCGGCGTGATCGGTGCAGGTACGAATCGTATGAATATTTACACAGTAGCAAAGGCTTCTCAGGGTTTGGCAGATTATTTAAAAAAGTACTTTGTAGAGCCGTCTGTGGCCATCGGTTATGACAGCCGCATTAAGAGCGATGTGTTCGCAAAGGTCGCTGCTGGGGTGTTTGCAGCCAATGGTATTAGGGTAAATATTTGGCCAGTCTTAATGCCGGTGCCGACTGTATCGTTTGCAACTCGATATTTGCATACTTCGGCAGGGGGTATGGTAACGGCATCCCATAACCCTAGCAAATATAATGGGTACAAAGTTTATGGTGCAGACGGCTGTCAAATTACGACAGAGGCTGCAGCAGAGATCTTGGCACAGATTGAGAGATTGGATATTTTTGCAGATGTGAAGCATAGCGATTTTGAGGCAGGTGTGGTAGATGGAATGATCCGGTATATTCCAGATGAGGTATATACGGCTTTTGTGGAGCAGGTTAAGAATCAGACGGTTCTGTTTGGTGAAGAAGTTAATAAGGATGTAGCGATTGTGTACAGCCCATTGAATGGAACGGGGCTGAAAGCGGTTACCCGTACTTTGAAAGAAATGGGGTATACGAATATTACAGTTGTAAAGGAGCAGGAACAGCCGGATGGACATTTTCCGACCTGCCCGTATCCGAATCCGGAAATCAAGGAAGCTATGGCACTGGGCATGGAGTACGCAAGAAAGTGTAACGCCGATCTTCTGCTAGCTACAGATCCAGATTGCGATCGTGTAGGCATCGCTGTCAAGAATAAGATTGGTGAGTATGAGTTACTGACCGGTAATCAAACTGGTATGCTACTATTGGATTATATTTGCAGTCAGCGTATAAAGCACGGCAGAATGCCTGCAAATCCGCTCATGGTCAAGACTATTGTCACAATGGATATGGGTGAGCAGATTGCAAGCCATTATGGGTTAAAAACTATCAATGTTTTGACTGGCTTCAAATTTATCGGTGAGCAAATCGGGAAGCTGGAGCGACAGGGTAAGGTTGATAGCTACGTATTTGGGTTTGAGGAGAGTTACGGTTACTTGACTGGTTCTTATGTTCGCGATAAAGATGGTGTGAATGGTGCGTATATGATCTGCGAGATGTTCAGCTATTATATGACAAGGGGAATCAGTTTGCTGGACAAATTGGAGGAGTTGTACAGAATTTATGGCTATTGCCTGAACACGTTGCACAGTTATGAGTTTGATGGCAGTGCTGGTTTTGCGAAGATGCAGAGTATCATGCAAGTATTTCGTGGTGATATTAAGGAGATTGGTGGAAAAAAGATTGTTAGGCTGTTGGATTATGCACAAGGCTTGGATGACTTGCCGAAGTCTGATGTGCTAAAGTTTCTGTTAGAGGACAACTGTTCCCTTGTGGTGCGTCCTTCTGGTACCGAGCCGAAGCTCAAAATTTATATTTCTGTCAGTGAAAAGAATCAGAAAACTGCTGAAATGATTGAAAGAAATTTGTCTTGTGCTGTGGAAACTGTAATGAATGGGGGAATATGATGAAACTGGTATATCTTGTACAGTATTTTTCACCAGAGAAGGCGTCTGGATTGCAACTTGTTGAAGATCTCTTAGAAGGATTTTCTAAGTATGGATGGAAAACTGATGTGTTTACGCCTACCCCTACTCGTGGTGTAACAAATGAACAACGTAAGGAATATGCTAATAAAAGAGTTGAGTTTAAATATGATGGTAAGCTGACTATTCACAGGATGCATTTGTACCGTGAGGGAAAGGGAATCATTGGTCGTGCAATCCGATATGTTTTGTTTAGCCTGGAGTGTTTTTGGAAAGCAGTTACTGTTCCTGCGGATTTTGTTTTTACAGGGAGTGGTCCGCCGACACAAGGGGTTGTAGTAGGTCTGGCAAAAAAGGTGTCCGGTAAGAAAGTAATTTACAACTTGCAGGATATTTTTCCTGATTCCCTTGTGACATCGGGAATTTGTAGTGAAAAATCAATACTGATGAAGATTGGTCGCGTCATGGAGAACTTCACTTATCGTAATGCTGACCATATCATTACAATAACAGATGATATGAAGACCAATATTATGAAAAAAGGTGTACCCGAAGAGAAAATTTCAGTTGTTCGCAATTGGATTGATACAAATAAAGTAAAACATATTTCTCGTGATGACAATACGCTTTTTGACCAGTTGAAGCTACAAAGAGATAAATTCTATGTTGTGTATGCTGGAAATCTTGGAAAGGTACAAGGCGTGGAGGTGATTCTAAAAGTCGCCTCTTTGATGAAGGAAAAAAAGAAGATTCAATTTGTTATTTTTGGTAATGGAAGTGAAGAAGATAATTTGAAAAAAATAGTGAGTGAGAGGCATTTAGATAATGTTTCGATGTATCCTTTGCAGCCGATTGAACGGGTATCGGAAGTATACAGTATGGCAGATGTTTGTGTTATATCCTGTACACCTGGAACTGGTGGAAGTGGTATGCCGAGTAAGACGTGGACGATTATGGCAGCAGGTGTTCCAATTATTGCTTCTTTTGATATACCGAGTGAAATGGCACGAACAATTGAAGAAGCTGAATGTGGGTTTTGCACTAGAGCTGGGGATGAGAAAGAACTTAGTGAAAGAATAATGCGAGTCTATGAAGACAGTCAGTTAAAAGAATGCCTTGGGCAAAAAGCAAGAAAGTATGCAGAAGAAAATGTCTCTAAGACAAAAGCAGTAGCAAAATACTTGGAATCAATTGAAAAAGTATTTGATAAGGAGAAATGATTATGAGGATTCTTTTGTTGTCTCCTCTGCCACCACCTTCCGGTGGGATTGCTCGGTGGACAGAAAGATATTTAGAGTGGTGCAAGGATAGGCATGATGTGGTGGTTGTAAATACTGCATTACGGGGGGAACGTGCAGGTGAAGCGGGAAAACAAAGAAAACTCACAGATGAGATAAAAAGGGCAGTATATGTTATTGGTGAAACTAAGAAAGGGCTAAGGGATAAGCCAGATATAGTTCATATTAATACAAGCTGTTCTAGATTTGGCATTGTGCGTGATTGGATATGCATGAAAGCTGCTTGCAAGAAAAGAATTCCCATTATTGTACATTGTCATTGTAATATTGTGGATCAGCTTGGAACAGGAAAAATAGCGACAAAGTTATTTTCGGACATGGTTAATAAATCCGAAAAAGTTTTGGTGTTAAATAGCAGTTCTATGCATTATATTGAGAAGATAAATCCTGAAAAAGCTGATTTATGTCCTAACTTTGTTTTAACCAATCAAATTTCTGATTACCACAAGATTAATAATTTGATTAAAAAAGTTGTTTATGTTGGAGATGTACGCCGATCAAAAGGGTCAGATGATTATTATAGATTGGCAAAACAAAACCCCAAAATAGAATTTATTGTTGTAGGTTCTGTAACGGATGAGATGATTCAAGTGGAAAAGCCTAAAAATCTTCATACGCTTGGAAGATTGGAAGCATTTGAGGTTGAAAAGCAATTAAAAGATGCAGATGTGTTTGTTTTTCCATCCCTTACCGAAGGTTTTTCGAATGCGTTACTAGAGGCAATGGCTCAGGGATTACCAATTATTGCAACAGATGTTGGGGCAGCAATGGATATGATAGAAAATTGCGGAGGCATAGTTGTTCCGGTTCATGATGTTAATGCAATGCAGAATGCATTAGATAATATGCAAAAAGCTGACACGAGAAAAGCCATGTCTGAATGGAATATCGATAAAGTTAAGCGATGCTATGAGTATAACCAAGTGATAGAAAAAGTATTTCACGTTTATGAGGAAAACGTATGAATAAAATTGTGTGGATAGTTGTCTGTGCAGTATCTAAGGGAATGCACAAACTGATAGAGGAACCAATCAAAAAATGTGTGTTGGGAAAGCATGGAAGAAATGTACATATTGGTCATAATGTAGCTGGAAATTTGGAAAATGTTTATTGTGGCAATAATGTATCACTAGGAGGAGAAAATCTTTTTCTTAGTTCAAATGCCAAGGTACGGATTGGTGACAATGTTATGTTCGGGCCACGTGTTACGGTCATAACGGGTGACCATAGAATAGATGTGCCCGGGAAGCCAATGATTGAGGTGACGGAAAAACTTCCTGAGAATGATCAAGATGTTATATTTGAAGGAGATAATTGGATAGGAGCTAATGTTACGATATTAAAAGGGGTAACAATTGGCGAGGGTTCAGTTATTGCTGCTGGAGCAGTAGTAACAAAAAATGTGGATAAATATTCTGTCTGGGGGGGGGATTCCAGCAAAAAAATTGCATAATAGATTTCAAAATGAAGAAGGTAAATCTATAAATATTGCTGGTGAAGAAAAATGAAAAAAGTAATGGTAGTTGTCCCTGCGTTAGGAAGCGGTGGCGGAGAGAGACTTGCAGTGTCATTAATTGCAAAAATGAATCCTCAAGTTATCAAAACAAAGTTAGTTGTTTTATACCCTTATGAAAACACGGATAATGCAACATTTACAAAGGAACATGCGATTGACACAGTGTATTTAAATAAACATCGTGGTGTGGATTTTTCAATTGTAAGAAAATTAAAAAAAGAGATTGATGAGTTTAAGCCGGATGTAATTCAAACACATTTATATGTTGTGGCATACGTTTTTTTTGCTGCACCATTAAAAACAAAAAAATATCATACGGTACACAATGTTGCGGAGAAAGAAGCGTTTGGTTGTCGGCGAATTATCAATAGAATCGCGTTCAAATTTGGAAATTTTATTCCGGTGGCAATTAGTCCATATTGTGCAAAAACCATAGAGAAGTTATATGGAATTCCATCTGAAAGAATTCCATGTATTATGAATGGAGTAGATACGAGCAAATATACAATTGCGCCTATTCAACATGAAAAGATTGTTTTCATCAATGTTGGAAGGCTACAGCTACAAAAAAATCATGCATTACTGATTAAAGCGTTTGCAAGAGTAGTAAAAGTAGTAGAGAAAGAAATTGCCGTAAAATTAATTATAATTGGTGAGGGTGAGTTAAGAAGTGAGATAGAAAGATTGATTGCACAATATGGAATTGAGCATTACGTTAGTATGCTGGGGCAGTGTAATGATGTTCAAAGAAGGTTAAATGCAGCAGATGTGTTTGTCCAATCCTCTGATTACGAAGGGCTACCAATTTCAGGACTTGAAGCAATGGCATGTGGATTGCCACTTGTTTCAACAAAAGCAGGCGGCACAGTTGACATCATAAAGAACAATGAAAATGGATTTTTAGTAGATGTCGGGGATGCTGATGAACTTGCACAGAAAATGATTTTTTTGGCTCGAAATAAAGAAATTCGTAAGAAGATGGGAAATAAATCCAGAAAGATTGTTGAAATGTTTGATATTGATAAATGTGCTCAAAAATATCAAAATCTTTATTTGGAAAATTAGTTTGAAAAGTAGAAATTTTGGAGGGAACATGACCAGTGATTCAAAATTTAATATAAGGCTAAATGAAGTATTTTTGATTTATACGTTTGTTATTGTATTACCTTTTTCTTGGGCATCATTTGCTATTGGATCTGTTTATAGGGCAGTGACTCTGTTATTATTTGTCCTTTTTCTTTTTGAATCTAAGTTTAGAATAACTTATTCGGATGAAAAAAAATCTCTATTTTTAGGATGGATTTTTTATTTGGCGTATACAGTTGTAACAATGCTTTGGGCTGTAAATCGTGATGCAGCTATTACTAATAGCTTGAGCCTTGTTTTACTTGGATTTATTGTTATAGTATTTTTTTCCACAGAGTTGTCACAGGTTGAAAGTTACAAAACGGATGTTTGCTGGATTATCGCCGGAGCAATATGTATTCTCTTGTATGTCTTTGGAGATAAGACGGCAGTAGGAGAATATGGGTCAAGAACATCGATGATAATAATGGGCACAGCAACTGATCCAAACGAATTTGCAAGTGTTTTTATTGTACCGTTATCACTTATGACATTTAATATGTTAAACAAAAGAGGACCACGTATTCTCCAAATAGTTATCATGTTGTTAGGCGTCTACTGTGTGTTGATGTCAGGGTCACGAGGCGCGCTCATTGCAACAGCTATTGCAATATTTGTCACTTTAATTCAAAGTGATAAGGTTAACGTAAAGTCTGTATTAATCATTACGATAGTTGCTCTTTTTGTTTTATTTTTATCGATTCGATATATTATTCCACTAATTCCAGATGATGTTCTGACGAGGATGTCATTGAAGGCTCTTTTGAAAGATGGTGGGAGCGGGCGTGGTGATCTCTGGACAGACGCCGTAAGGAAAATATGGAATGGATCTGTTTTGAGAATGGTAGTTGGATATGGTCAGTATGGACTTACTGTTGGAACCAGGGGCGTTTCACAAACAATGCACAATCAATTTATTCAACAATTATCAAATTATGGGGTTGTTGGATTAGGTTTATATTTGATTTTAATATATAAGTCATATAAGGCAATTAAAATAAATTGTTCCAGATATATGGGGGCATTTATTGGTATGATGGTTATGAGCTTTACAATAACAATGAGTGTGGCATATAAATTGTTGTGGATTTTGCTATTGATGCCTGCAACAATGTCAAACAAGAGCGAGGAGATAATATTTGATGATGGAGAATAAATCAGTTATATCATCATTTGTGTGGAAATTTTTGGAGAGGGGGGCGGCTCAGGTATTTGCCCTGGTTGTCCAAATTGTTTTAGCGAGGTTACTTGCTCCTGAGGACTTTGGTATACTTGCGATTTTGCTGGTGTTTGTTAATTTGTCTAACGTGCTTATCCAAAAAGGGTTTGCAACAGCACTGGTACAAAAAAATCAGATAGAAGATGTTGATGTTAATACTGTATTCTGGATTAGTGAATTGATTGCAGTATTTTTATATATTCTTCTTTGGTGTGCTGCACCATTGGTAGAAGATATATATGGTAGCCCACATTTGGCAGGCTATTTGCGTGTTATTTCAATTTCTCTTTTTGCAGGAGCGTTTTATAGCATAGAAAATTCCTTACTTATAAGAAGTATGCAATTTAAAAAGATGTTTTTCTCGAGTTTTGCAGCAACACTTATTGCAGGAACGATAGCAATGATTCTTGCATATAGAGGAATGGGATGCTGGGCTCTTATATGGCAAAATATTGTTCAACAGATACTTTTATCATTCTTCTCTTTTCCTTTTTGCAGATGGAAAATAAAAAGACAGTGCTCAAAAAAATCTTTTTGTGAAGTTTTTAATTTTGGATCAAACGTTTTGCTCGCAGAATTACTGTATACTGGTGTAGAAAATCTTCGGACATTGATAATTGGGGTGAGATATTCTTCAGCAGATTTGGCTTATTATGATAGGGGGCAAACGTATCCTTCTGTTGCAATGCGTAGTATATATGACACAGTCGGAAGTGTTTTGTTACCTATTTTTTCGAGAGAACAAAATAACGCGTCGAAACTTAGACAGTCTGCTCAAAAGGCACTAGGCTTTTCATTCTTTTTGATTGCACCGTGTTTTATTGGATTTGCTATGATAGCTGAACCATTTACAAGGCTATTGTTAACCGATAAGTGGCTTCCATGTGTTCCATATATTAGATTGTTTTGCATATATCAGCTTGGAATTCTGCCGTATTGTGTTTTGAGAAATATTCTTTATGCAATTGGAAAAAGTAAAAGAAGTTTATTTCTTGAAATCTTTAAGTCTGTTTTTTCTTTGGGTGCGGTTGTGATTGGAATGTTGATTAATCCGTTTGCAATTGCCTTTTTTTCTACATTAGCGGTTTGGCTTGCTACTGTTATATATGGGGTGGAGATTCATAAGTTTTTACACTTCAATCTTAAAGAAGTATTGTCTGATTTCATGCAAATTGTTGTGTGTTGTGTAGTAATGTCAGTAGCTATATCAATTGTTGACGGCTTTATATCAGCATTGGTTTCTAAAATTATAGTAGATATTATAACTGGTATTGTGGTATATGTGGCATTGTCAATTTTAATTCGTTCAAAATACTACACCGAAAGCTTTAATGTTGTAAAGAAGATGATAGAACGAATGCGAGGAAAAAATATTGAGTAGGATAGAGAAAGTGATAAGGTATTTTGGATTGTATAAATGGTGGTTTCATTTTTTGGAAAGTAATTATCAAGAAGACAAAATAGATTTGAACAGAACAAGAGAAGAACTTGTAGAATATAATCCAAATGTAAAAGCATCATGCATTCAAGATTATGTTATGAATTTGAACAAAATTAAGGCTTCGGTAATTGTACCTGCATATAATGCTGAAGATTATATAGAAGACTGTTTGAATTCGCTTATATTGCAGAAGACCCAATATAGTTATGAGATTATAGTGGTTAATGATGGTTCTACAGATGGTACGCTGGATCTGCTGAAACATATTGAATGTGATAAATTAAGAATTATAGATAAATCTAATGGGGGCATTTCAAGTGCACGTAATGCAGGCATTAGAGATGCTTTGGGTGAGTATCTGATTTTTTGCGATGCTGATGATTATATGGATGTAAAGGCAATACAGCATTTGATAGAAAAAGCGGAGCGAGCAGATGCTGATATTGTTGAGGGAACATTTCGCTATATATCAGAAGTTGGAAAAATGGGGCGTATTGTTAAACATAAAAATACAAGGAATAAGCTTGTGAATACATTTGGTGTCCCATGGGGCAAATGTATCAGAAAAGCTTTATTTCAGGGAGTGTGTTTCCCGTGCGGTTATTGGTTTGAAGATTCAATAATTCATCAAATTATATTACCAAGAGCAAACAAGATAGAATGGATTGAAGATGTTGTTTACTATTATAGGACGAACAGTAAAGGCGCAACATCAAGTTCCGCTGGAAACTCGAAAAGTATTGATTCGTTATGGGTTTCGATGTCTTTGTTTGGAGATAGAAAAAAACTGGGTATTAATAATACGATGGATTATTATAAGTATATGCTTAATATGTTGCGTCTCGGATTTCATAGAACGAAGTTGTTACCGGACAACATAAGGAAAGATTTCTACTATGAATATGCGGCATTCTTAAGTAGAAATTTTGAAGCACAGAAATTTGGATTAAGTGAGTTGGATTTTGCGAATATACAAAATTTGGTTATGAATATCAGTTATTCGAAATATTGTGAGTATTTTAGCAGAACATAATTGATGGAGGAAATAAAAATGTCTGTATTTAGTAACGCAACCCTTATGATTACTGGTGGTACAGGATCTTTTGGATCGACTGTACTGAAACACTTTTTGGATTCTGATTTAAAAGAAATCCGTATCTTTTCCCGTGATGAGAAAAAACAGGATGATATGCGCCATGAACTTCAGGCTAAGCATCCGGAAAATGCGGGAAAAGTAAAATTTTATATTGGTGATGTTCGGAATCCACAGTCTATTCGTGATGCAATGCCAGGAGTAGATTATATTTTTCATGCAGCTGCTCTGAAACAGGTGCCGTCTTGTGAGTTTTTCCCGATGCAGGCCGTTCAGACGAATGTTATCGGCACTGATAATGTTCTGCATGCAGCTATTGATGCTGGTGTAAAAAGAGTAGTATGCTTGTCTACGGATAAAGCTGCTTATCCTATTAATGCGATGGGTATCTCTAAGGCAATGATGGAACATGTTATTTATGCAAATGCCCGTGTGGCTGCGGAGCGTGGTGGCACAACAATTTGCTGTACTCGTTATGGAAATGTTATGTGTAGTCGTGGCAGTGTTATTCCGCTTTTTATTGATCAGATTAAAGCTGGTAATCCGATTACAATTACAGACCCCAATATGACCCGTTTTTTAATGAATCTTGATGAGGCAGTCGATCTTGTTATGTTTGCATTCCAGCATGCAAATCCGGGTGATCTGTTTATTCAGAAAGCGGATGCTTCTACCATTGGTGATCTGGCAAAGGCTGTTCAGCAGTTGTTTGGTGATACTGGTACAAATATTATCGGTACGCGTCATGGAGAAAAACTTTTTGAAACTCTTATGACTCGTGAAGAACGTCTACGTAGCGAAGATATGGGACATTATTTCCGTGTTGCTGCCGACAACCGTGATTTAAACTATGATAAGTTTGTGGTTAAGGGCGAAGTACATACAATGGCTGATGAGTCCTATACAAGCCATAATACTATTCGATTAGATGTAGAAGGCACAGTTAAGAAGATTATGACCACTGAGTATGTACAGAATGTCTTGAAGGGAATTCCAAATGTCTGAGAATAATGTAATAGTGAAGGAAAAAATCCTTTTGGTGGGAGCTGGTGGATTTGGACGAGTAGTTTCTGAACAGGCAAGATTGGAGTATGACTGCAGTTTTGTAGACGATGGATTTGAACCTGGTGAAAAGGTATGTGGAATTTCTGTTGTTGGACATATTGCGGATTTGCCAGAGCTTCGTAAAAGTTATCAGAAACTTATTGTAACAATAGGAAATAATTCACTTCGTGAAAAAATCTATACAAATGCTAAGGAATTAGGCTATAATTTTCCTAGTATTGTATCGGCAACTGCATATATCAGTCCGTTTTCAAAAATGGGATGGGGCTGTGTATGTTTGAATAATTCTATTATTCAGAATGGTTCAGTAGTTGGTAATGGAGTTTTGTTAAACCCAGGAGTAGAGATTCATCATGACAGCTTTGTAGATGATTATGCTTTGATTTATACAAATTCTGTTGTACGTACACAGGCCAGAGTTGGAAAGCGAGTTCGTGTGGCAGTAATGTGACAATCAGTAATAATATTGTTGTCCCAGAAGATACAGATATTAAAAATGGCGAAACTCTTTAAAGAGAGGTGAAGAGGATGAACATTCTTGTTACAGGTGCCAGAGGCATGGTGGGAACTGCTCTGGTCAATAATTTGAAGAATATTCGCGACGGTAAAAATAAGACTCGTCCGAATTTACAGATTGAAGAAATTTATGAGTATGATTTGGATTCAACTCCAGAGGAACTGGATGAATATTGTCATAAGGCAGATTTTGTGTTCAATCTTGCCGGTGTAAACCGTCCGGAGAATCCAGAGGACTTCATGAAGGGCAACTTTGGTTTTGCATCAGATTTGTTAAAGTGTTTGAAAAAGCATAAGAACACAGCTACTATTATGCTTTCTTCTTCCATTCAGGCTACTTTAGCTGGTCGGTTTGGTAACAGTGAATATGGACGCAGCAAAAAAGCAGGTGAAGATTTGTTTTTTGAGTATGGCAAAGAGACTGGTGCGAAGGTAGCTGTTTATCGTTTTCCGAATCTGATGGGACATAGCCGCCCGAAGTATAACAGTGCAGTCAGTACATTCTGTTGGGCGGTTGCGAATGATGAAGCGTTTACTGTTAATGATCGCAGTACAGAGTTGGAACTGCTTTATATTGATGATCTTGTTGAAGGCATGTTTGACCTGTTGGAAGGTAAAGAGCAGCATTGTGAGTTTGAGGGTGTTGAAACTGTTTTGAAAGAAGATGGTCGTTATTGCTGTGTACCAGTTACCCATAAGGTTACACTGGGCGAAATTGTGGATCTGTTGCAGGAATTTAAGGCGCAGCCGGTTACGTTGCTGATGCCTAAAATGCCAGATGGTTCTTTTGCCAAGAAATTATATTCTCTGTATTTGACCTATTTGTCATCTGACAAATTTAAATATGCACTTAAAATGAATGTAGATGATCGTGGATCATTTACGGAACTTGTTCATACGGAAGATTGCGGGCAGGTTTCTGTTAACATAAGCCGTCCGGGCATCACAAAAGGACAGCATTGGCATAACAGTAAATGGGAATTATTTATTGTAGTAGCCGGTCATGGTTTGATTCAGGAACGCAATATTAATACTGGCGAGACAGTAGAGTTTGAGGTTTCCGGAGATAAGATTGAAGCTGTCCATATGATTCCTGGTTGGACGCATAATATTATTAATCTGTCAGAGACAGAAAATCTGGTGACGGTTATGACTTGCAATGAGATTTTTAACCCGAGCCATCCGGATACTTTTTTTGAGCCGGTGTGAGAGGAGAAAAGTAATGGGTGATTATAGTAATGTATCATTTAAGAATAATGGAAAGTTAAAGTTATTGATTATTGTTGGAACCAGACCGGAGATTATTCGTTTGGCGGCAGTTATCAACAAGACGCGTAAATATTTTGATGTGATTTTGGCTCATACAGGTCAGAACTATGATTATAATTTGAATGGAGTTTTTTTCCATGATCT
>ERZ857922.3341-NODE-3341-length-14005-cov-7.605018_pt1 | contig 14005 bp, 11 predicted proteins | sample MGYA00519579_ERZ857922 | MGnify/ENA primary metagenome ERZ857922 (study PRJEB31778, sample SAMEA3449375) | human gut metagenome | biome: human gut; feature: human-associated habitat; material: faeces | place: United Kingdom | collected 2010/2012 ... | reverse complement strand
AGCCCGCCAGCGTGCTTTTGCCGCTGCCGGAGGGGCCCGCAATGAGCACCCGCTCACCGGGGTAGATGTCCAGATCGATGCCGGTCAGCGTCGGGCGCTTCTGGGCGCGGTACTGGAACGAAAAATTCTGGAACGATATAATGGGTTCTCTACGTTCTGCCATGGGTACGTTACCTCAGCTGTTCAAACAAAAAGCCCTTCCTCCGGGATGGCCGAAGGAAAGGCTGCGGGTTCCATCCAAAAATCACTCCTGATCGAGCGAGCCCTTCTTGGCGATGGTCTTGGTATAGGCCAGCACCAGCAGACCGCCCACCACCACTGCGGTGATGATGTTGGAGACAGCGGCGAACGCACCCTGCGCGAAGACCTTCTTGACCGGCTCGGCGTAGATCAGGATGTCCAGCACAGGGGCAACCACGACCCATGCCAGCAGATGTGCCACGATGTTGGCGGCGGTGAAGGCCGCCATCTGCTTCTTGCCGAACTCGCCTTCCTGCAGGTCCAGCTTCTTGGCGAACAGGCCGACCACAACGCCTACGAAGGCCGATGCGATGACCCAGCTCCACCACGGACTGCCGCCCCAAGACAGATCGATCAGGGTGTGGCCGATGAAGCCGATCAGGCCGCCCGCCACGGGGCCGTACATGGCAGCCAGCAGGGCCAGAACGGCGTACTGCAGACTGATGTTGGTGTTGGGCACCGGGCTGGGAATCGCCACGAAGCGGCCCAGAACAAAGAACAATGCGGCGCCGATACCGACGGCGACCACCGTTTTGATGCTGCTGTTGTTGTTTTTCATTTTCTTTCGCTCCTCTTTCTTGTCCGCGCAATGCGGCGGGTTTTACAAGACATTGTAAGTATACGACGGGCCGCGAAGCCTTGTCAATGGACAAACGGCTTTTTTTGCTGAAAAGCCGCGATCTTTAACGTTCCCCGCCGGATCTTTCCTGCTCCGGCACCAGCTTGCAGACCAGCTTCACCATCACCGGCGTCAGCGGCAGCCAGACCAGCGTGCACGCCGCATTGAACAGGGTGTGGGCGTTGGCGATCTGCCGCGCAATGATCTCCAGCTCCGGCCCCTTGGGGGAAACAGCCTCCACAAGCTTTGTCATCCACGGCAGGGCCAGCAGACAGACCACGCTCCCCGACAAATTGAAGCAGCAGTGGGCAGCGGCGGTGCGCTTGGCATCCTGCGGCTGGCCGAGCGCCGCAAGGATGGCGGTGATGGTGGTGCCGATGTTGTCCCCCAGCAGGATGGGCAGGGCTCCCGCCAGCCCCAGCACGCTGTGGATGCCGTCCGGCCCGGCCTGTTGGGCTGCACGCTGGAGCACCGCGATGGTGGCCGAACTGCTCTGCACCACCAGCGTCATCCCTGTGCCCAGCGCAAGGCCCAGCAGCGGGGCCCGGCGCACCTCGGCCATCCACCGCAGAAACACCGGGCTGACCGCCAGCGGAGCCATGGCACCGGACATGACTTCGATGCCGTCGAACAGCAGCCCGAAGCCGAACACCGCCAGCCCCAGCTGCCGGGTCGGCTCCCGCCGGGCCAGCGACCAGACCAGCACCCCGATGAACAGCAGGGGGAACACCCAGTCCTCCAGTCGGAAGGCCACCAGCTGCGCCGTCATGGTGGTGCCCACATTGGCCCCGAACACCACGGCCACCGCCTGTGGCAGCCCCATCAGCCCGGCGCTGACGAAGCCGATGACCATTACGGTGGTGGCCGAGCTGCTCTGTAAAATGCTGGTGACAGCCAGCCCCGCCAGCGCCCCAGTCAGCGGCGTGCGGGTGACCCGACGCAGGAAGCCCCGCAGCCGCTCCCCCGCCGCTTGCTGCAAAGCCCGGCTCATGGTCGTCATGCCGTACAAAAACAGCGCCAGCCCACCGGCCAGCCCAAACAAACTGCGGACCCAATCTTCCATGTGCGATCCCCTTTCCCAGTCGGATAACACAAAAATACTCGCCTTCCAGCGGGAAAGCGAGTACATTTTGGGTCTGATCTACTTGTCGGTGCGGACGCAGCGCAGCGCATACCGCGCCTGACCGCCGGTGGTACAGGTGAAGAGGGTCAAGTCCCAGTCGTCGCCGGAGGACTTGACGGTCATCTTCTCGATCTGGGTCGGCTGCAGGACCTCCCCCGCGCTGACCTCGTAGTGCCACGTTTTGCCGCCCATGTCCACGAACAGCACCTCGGTGCCGACGGCCAAGTGCTTGATGGGGCTGAAATGGCGGGCATAGTTGTGGCCCGCCACCACCAGATCGTCGGCGGCAAGGGAGCCGGCATACCGCCCCGGCGCGATCTTCAGGCCGGGATAGCTCCACTGCTTCATCACCGGCAGCGCCAGCCCGATGGACGGGATGGAGACATAGCCGATGTAATCGTAGCCGTCAATAAAGGTGACGGTCATACCGTCCGCCTCTTCCTCGGCGGGCTCTTCGGCAGCGGCCGACGCCGCTTCGCTCTCGCCGGGCAGGATGGTCTTGGGCTGCTCAAGGGTCTCTTCCAACTGGTTCAGCACGGCATCCGCCGCCTTCTCGGCGCGGGCATTGTCCCACTGGTTGTAGCCGAAGAGGCCCGCAGCCCCCAGCAGCGCCAGCACGCCCAGCGCAATGAAGAGGGTGCCCAGCTTACTTTTCATCCTTGCGGGTCCCCTTCTTGAGCTTGATCCCCGCCGCCACCAGCACCACGCCGGTCACTGCCAGCACCGGGATCGGCCAATTCAACTGGCCGGTCTGGGGCAGACCGTGGGCGCCCATGACATGGCCGTTGGGGTTGTCCGGGCTGGGGGCTTCCGGGTTCAGGTAGATCTTCTCACCGTTGGCGCCGAGGACCCAGCCGTCCGGGTTGTCCGGGCCGGGAGCCGCCGGGGTATTCGGGTTCTCCTCCTCCGGCTTGTCGGGGGTATCGGGGGTGTCCGGGGTGTCGGGCGTGTCGGGGGGTTCGGGGGTCTTCTTGGCCGCAGTGCCGACCTTGGGCAGGGCGTCCACATCGTAGACGTAGCTGCCGTTCTCCTGAATCGGAACCGACACAAGGAACGGGTTGATGACGTTGTAATTCTCCGCCGCCGTGGTCTGAACGACCAGATACAGGCCCACCTCAAGGTCGCCGAACTCGGCTGTGCCGAAGTCGCTGATCTCCACGGTAGTGGACTCGGCAGTGGCGGCGATCTTCTCGGCAAGCCGGCCCGCCAGCTCCCCCTCCGACAGATCCCCCAGCTCCACGCCGCAGTCCTCGAAGCCGTTGGTGTACACAAAGCTCAGGTTGGCGTTGTCCTTTTGGACCTTGGCCACGCGGTACAGGGTCAGCGTGCCGCCGCCCACCGCCTCGGATGTTTCGCTGTCGTAGAGCGACACCTTGATGGAACCGGTGCGGCTCAGATCGACCACTTCGAGGGCAAAGGCCGGAGCCGCGCACCACACCAACAGGGTCAGCGCCGCAAGCACAGCGGCCAGCCGTTTACGGATGCTCTTCATGATGGTTCTCCTCTCGCTGATTTTTGCGTTTGCGCAGATGCGGCACGGCCAGCATGACCACCAGCAGCACCAGCAGCATGGGCACAGCCAGTGCCGGGGCCACGATAATGGGCTCGATGCGGAGCGCGTCCGCCGTTACGCGGATGTGTTTCTGGTTTTCCGCATTCTCGATCCGCTTGCCGCGCACCAGAAGGCGGTGGGTGTTGATGCCGTAGGGGGTGCAGGTCATCAGGGTGACGTAGTCCTTGCCCTCCACCGGCTGCAAAAGATCGGTCTCGGTGGGCAGGACGATGGAGATCTGATCGACCTCATAGGTCAGCACCCGGTCCAGCACCGTGATGGTGAAGGTGTCGCCCACTTCCAGCTCATCCAGATTGGTAAAGAGCTTGGCGCTGGGCAGCCCGCGGTGGGCCGAGATGACGGCGTGGGTGCCCGCGCCGCCCACCGGAAGGCTGCTGCCCTCCAGATGGCCCGCCGCCACCTGCAAAACGCCGTCGCTGGTGCCGTGGTAGACGGGCAGCTCCACGCCGATCTTGGAGATGGTGATGTACCCCATGATGCCGGTACCGGAGACGTCGAGGGTGTCGGTGTAGCCGCTCACCTCTTCGGGCCGGTAAAAGGCATCGGGCGTTTCGGCCAGCCGCCGGTTGTAGTCGGCGGCGGCGTCAAAATAGGCCTGATAGTCCACATCCGACAGGTTTTCAACCTCTTCCGAGTAGCTCGCCACAGCGCGCGACTGGTTTTTCTGGTTGACATAGTCACTGACGGTCGGATATAACATCACGGATAGACCCACGAGAAAGATCAATATTAAAATGATGTTGCTGCGATTCTTTTTCATGGGCTACTCCCTAATGTTATAAGGATATGTTCGGGGCAGATGCCCTCTTATTTCGGGGGAGCGGCTGGCTCCCGGTTGGTTTTACTTGTTTTCCATCCGCTTCTTCGCGATGAGCAGCACGGCCGCTGCAACCATCAGTCCGCCGCCGATCAGATAGAAGATCGTGGTGCCGATGCCGCCGGTGCCGGGCAGGGTGGTGCCAGCTTTATTTTCGACCTTGACGCCGCCACCCGTATAGGTATTTCCAGTCGTGTTAGCCTTCAAGTCCGCATTGTTGATCGTAATCTCCACACGATGATCCAGCTTGTTATAACCCTTGGGTGCCGTGATTTCTTCCAGATAGTAATTACCATTTGCAAGGCCCTGAATCGTAACCTTACCGGCAGTAAATGTAGTGACAGTCGTTGTATCATCCTTAGTCGGCAGACGATAAACACCAGTGCTTCCCGCAACCAGATTCATCGGGGTAGTTGCCTCTTCGCTTGTATACAGCGAGAACACCGCGCCCTCCAGCAACTGATTTGCATCGTTGGTCTTAACAACATCAAACTCGTAAGTATACGTTGTGGTCATGCTATGCGTCGTATCGTTGCTATTGCCGTACTTCAGGTAGGTTTCATTTTTGTTGCCAGTACCGCCAACCACTGCATTGCTATTCAGTGTTGCATTGTAGGTAACTACAATGGTTTTGTCTGCGAGTCCGAGTTCTGCAACGTAAGTGTCTGCAAATTCAATTTCGAACGTGCAATCGGCGTCAGTCATGCCGGTTGTTTTAATCTTGCATTTAGTTGTGTCAGAAGTAACATCAGCACCATCAACCGTCACCTTAATCGAGGCGCTGTCCAGCGTCAGACCAGCATCCATCTTATCGTGCAGGACATAGTTTGCCGCACCCTTCTTGACGTTGATTTTGGTTTCGAATTCTACCGTATCGCCAATTTTCGCCGTATTGCTTGCTTCGTAGGTATTGCCCGCTTTGACTTTCTTCTCAACGGAAGGAACTTCGTTCTTTTCGTTAACATTTACGTTCGGAATCGTGCTATCCAGAACACACAGCGCACCCATCGGGGTATCAACGACATAATAACCAAGATCAAGATTTTTGAATTCAACTTTGCCACTGGCATCTGCCGTCGCTGTTTCGCCAATAATTGCACTGTTGCCCTGTGCATATGCAAGTGCCGCCTTTGCAAATGCGGGTGCCTGTTCTTCGTCGAATGTATTCTTTGCCGTAACAGCCCCTGTTTTTTCATTGTATTCAACATAAGCCGCACCAGCACCGGAATCCGTCACAAAAGCCTTCCAGTTTGCATCAGCCTCATACGCATAAGACGCTTTTGTGGTATTCGTTTCCTTGACATAATCCAAGTCGAAAATCTTATATGCGGTATAGGTAGTGCCCGCAGTTGCTTTATTGATCGTAATGCTGCCTGTCGTCGGCTCATCCGCAAACGCTGGAACTGCCATCGCCAGCACGAGAGCCAGCGCGGCAAACAGCGCCACGAATCTCTTCATGTGTTTCATTTTCATCGTCTCCTTGTGAAATAAATCCATTTCCAATTTGCTTCTTTTTGCTTCCAAGCAATCCCAAAATCTGTGCTCCTTGTGGTGATCTGTGCTCCGCCCGCAGGGGCGGGAGGGTCACTCGCCCCTCCTTTCCTGTCTGCGTTTCCTGCGGTATCCACCCACCAGCGCGGCACCCATCAGCACCGCACCGGCGGTGGTGTACGGGGCCGTACCGGTGGAACCGGTCGCCGGGAGTTCGTAGCCGGGGGCATTCTTGCAGTTGGTCACAGTGATGGTGGCACCGGGCTTGGCCGGTTTTCCAGCATCGTAGGTGTAGCTCACCGTGTAACCATCCACAGGGTCCTCGACAACGTAATACTTGGTATTGGGGTCAAGTTCAGTGAACTGACCCGTCCAGTTGTTCCCCGCATTTAGCGTCAGAGTCTCGCCAGCATCTTCGCCCTTGCTATTGACGATCTTATAGAGGTGAACTGTAATTTCCGGCAGATTCTCCGTCAGCGAGCTACCATCCGAATCCTGCCATACCTTCGTAACTTTCAGCCAATCCGTCTGCTGTTGGTTCGTGATGGTCGCCGTTCCACCAGCCGTCACGCCGTGTTCCGACTGGGTTCTGCCATCTTTGTCAACATAGCTGTACGTTACATTGTAACCGCTCGGCACGCTGTCTTCCGTTACGAAGTAATAGTACGGCGTACCACTAGAGTCGTCCGTTTCCGGCAGCGAACCCTCATCCGGGTACGTCACCTTCCAACCGTTGCCCTTCGTAAGCGTCAACTTTTCACTAAAGTCGTTGTCAACAACGTTGCCCACCTTGCGTTGCAGGGTAACGGTAATGGAACCCTGCGGCGCAGCCATCGCATTGCCGTCAGCATCCTTCCAGACTTTTTCGACCTTGATCTTTCGGGCCTCATTTTCGACCTTCAGAACATCCGTCGTCTGTCCGGCTGACACAAACTTGATGTCACGTTGTGCCACACCAGAGTGGCTAAAGTTCGAATACACCTCGTCTGCGGTTGCACCCTTCGACAGCATCACAAAGTAATGCGGTGTTTTATCAAGGATGTAATTGTCAGCCGTCTGTGTTTCCACCAGCTCATAGAGGGTGTCCGCTTTTACGCTCACTGTACCCTTTGCCGGATTGTTATTTTTATTGTAGCGGAACGTGATCGTACCCTTTGCCGCGTCATCCGATGCTGTAGTATGGGTTCCCACCGAAGTCCAGTCGCTTTCTCCATATTCGTAAAGTGCAAAGGTCACACCACCAAGGGTATTATTATTTTTGCCCTTTTCCGATTTCACGAGGGTCAGGATGTCCGTCACGCCGTTCGATGCAGTGCCGCTGCCGCCCGCATTCTGGAACTGCGTATCCTTGCTCGAAGCGATCTTCCCGAACATCCTCACCTCATTCTGCACGGTCAGACTTTGACCACTGGCCAAATTTTCGTCCGGAACAAACTTGTACGTATAGGACAACTTATATTTTGCTCCGTCCTTGATCTCGATCTCCATCGTGTGGGTGTCCGGGTAAATCTTGCAGTCCCTCAGCGCATCGGTAACAATCTTGTCATCTTTATCCTTCACCACGATGCTGTTTGGATCAAGCGTGGCACTCAGGCCCGTCGGAACCTTAAGTTGATCCTCCAGCTTCAAGTAGCCATCTGCATAGGGCAGCAACTGCTTGCTCTGTTCGTTGATGGTAACAGTATAGGTCGCTGTTTGAGTCGTCTGGTCGTACTTCACGTCTTTCTGCGTCTCAAAGTTCGTCCGGGTTACGGTTGCGGTTGCCTTCTTTGTAAGATCACCCCACCTTGCTTCGTTGGGGTACTTCTTCGACGGATTCTCCTTACTGATATCGTTCCAGTATTCGTCCTCAACTTTTACGCCATAGATAATGGACGCATTCACTTTCGTCAGGTCTTTTCCACTAAGTCCAGACAGAGTAAATGTCAGTACTTGCCGGCCATTATCATCCACTTTGGAGGAATCCAACTGGAATACACTTGTAACGGGCTTGCTTGTCGACGCCCACTCTTCAACGAACTGACCGACGCCGTTACTGTCATATTTCGTAGTTCCAACTCGATACGAGTCCTGCCAATTCCACTTTTCAGCTCCCGGAGTACTCCCAGTAAAGTCCACATATTTCAAGCCCTTAGGAAGGGTATCCGTAATGGTGACCGTATCTGCATCGGGATCGGGATTTTTGATCAAAAGCTTGAACCAAATCACCGTGCCATTGGGGGTATCCGTCCGAATCGTAGCTGTTTTGTCACCAAAATTACACACACTATCACTGACAAGCTTGCGCAAATCCGGTTTCTTCGGCTTCTCCGGTTCCGGCTTTTCGTACTCAGAGTCCTTATATCTGCTCTTTGCTCCGATTTCGCCATAGTTCCGGATCTTAATTTTTTCGCCATCCTGCAATGTGTCTGCGCCATCCACATATGTGGTATATTTCATCACATGTACCTGCGTAACAGACAGCGGAGGAAGATTTTCTTGGCGGTTAGTCCAATCGACTGTAATGGTAAAGGATCGCACTTTATCCTCATCATTTGTCGCTTTTAGTGTTGAGTCTTTATCCGTGTAATAGTCGATTGTTACCGTCGCACCGAGTTTTTCCAATGCTGCGATTCCATACACTCTGCTGGTCACGCCACCTACCAGCACATCAAAGAAGATGCCTTTTTCATCATTCTTAGCACCAACCGCGGCAAACTCTCTCTCAAGGTCTTTCTTGGTTGCATAGTGATCCATCGTCTGCCCGTTTTTATTCGTTGGACTTTCGAAATAATCCCGTACGGTAAATTTTTTATCCGCGTCGGTTGCAGCCTTGGAACGTGCAACAAGTTCCCATTGGGTTTTCAGTCGGTTATCCGTGGTAAGCTCCGTCTTCCCCACCGTCTGTTTCAAAATTTCTTCGCTGCGTCCCTTAACCTCTGCCGTCCCATTGGCATCATACTTCTCGCCATCTTTGCTAACATCAACACTATTTTCAAGTGTCACCTTATCCGTCGCATTTTCCGGCATATTTGTCGGCAGAGTCGTATAATAGACAAATGTATACTGGGTATCCTTCGAACCTGCCGTGAAAATATACTCGAAGCTTCTCTTATCCTCAGCGATATTACCCGTGCCTTTGCTCGCCTTGCCATTTAATATTTTATCAAATACCTTACCATTACTGCCGTTAATAGTGATGCCATCACCATCCCGGATTGTAATGCCCGCTGTCGCAAGTGCATCCGACACTTTAAAGCCCGCCAGATCACGTCCGCTCGGATTGCTCACCGTGATTGTCCACCGAACGCGGCCCGTCATCATGGCGTCATTATTTCCGTTATAGTCACCCTTCTTTTCGACATACAACTCACTGCCCTTGATTTCCTTCCATTTCCAGCCAGTTGTTTCGGTGGTCTCTCCGTATTCTGCGGAAGCGCTGTTAGCGATATTTTGCGTTCCCTTTAATGTGCTAATATTGGTAATTTCATAGCGATAGGTCAGCTCGTAATACTCATCTTTGTCCAATGGAGCAAGGCCAGAAATCACAAAACTATCCTTGCCATCGCTTGCATCTTTGATTGTAAGATTCGTCTCTGTAAGTGCTACTTTTGTTCCATCTTTCTTTTTCAGCACAAACGACTCTCTGTCAAATTTGCCTTCCAGCCCAGACGTAATTGACTCAATTTTGTCCGAAATGGTAACCGTCTTCCCTGCCGTTCCGTCCTTGGAGCTGACTTTAATCTTATATTCAAAATAAGTTTTTCCGTTTTCCTCCACAATACCATCTGTAGAAGTCTTCTCCACACTGATATCGCTCTTCTTTTTCAGAGTAAAGCTTCCGTTATCGCCGGGGAATTTGATGGTCTGGTTCTCGCCTGTTTCTTTTGCAACTGCCACGCCCCAAACCTTGAAATCTGCATCAAACTCTTTTTCGTGATTAAAGGTATCGACTTCATTCGAAAACTCAACCGTTACGTTTCCTTCCGTGTCCGCATTCAGATAGCCAATTACCTTTGAGGAATCGTTTCGATCTGTAATTGCCTGATGCTCCAACGGTTTTTGCAGCTTAAAAGGCAGCGTATACGTGAGCTTATTGCCGTTCGTCGCCGCCTTATTGAACGTACCTGCCGGGACCTTGATGCTCACCTTCACCTGAAGGTCGTCGCCCTCATTCACTGTGGCATCCTTCTGAACATCCTGATAAATACTATTATTATCCTTCTTCTGCAGTGTGAATTCCGCTTTCAAGTTCGTTGCAACCGTGGGGTCATCCAAATTGATGGGATACTTCGTTTCCCCGGAATCCACCGCCACCGCATCCTTTTCGTCTGCCGGCTGCACTGCGATCTCATCGTCATAGTCGGCGTCGGGGTCGTCAGGCTCGCCCACGTAGTCGCCGTAAGCCTGATCCACGAGGATGGTGCTGGTGACATCGGTGAAGGGAACGGTCACTTCCGCGACAGCGCCCTCGACGGCACCAGAAATAACGGTCAGCGAATCGTCGCCTACCGTCTCCACGATGCCGATGGTCTCGTCGTCGGCAGTTCCGTTTTTATTATAGGTGACCACATCGCCGGGGATGGCTTCGTAAGCCGCATCTTCGCCCTCGGTGAGGTAGGCAAAGCCCATGGCATCCATATCGGCACGCAGCGCCTCCAAGCCCAAGCGCTGCGGGATCTCCGTCTTAGGGATGCCCGCATAATGCTGGCAGAACGCGATGAACGCGACGTCCCAATCGGCGTAGGGGTTCCCGTAGAACGCACCGTAGCGGGTGTAATGGTGGACGTCGATGATGTCGCCCAGTGCCTCGTCGGTCTGGAAGTTCTTTTCGCTTTCCTTGTAGCCAAGCTGCTCCTTTGCCACGGCCAGCAGGGCCTCGTTCCAGTTATCGCTCAGGCCGACGCTGTATTTTTCCCAGTCGTCGTCGGTCTCCACGTCGGCGCTATAGTCCGCAAGGCACTCCAGCGTGTGCGTGTGTTCGGGGATGGTGCAGGTCAGCACCTTCTCATAGCACGCCTCGGTGTGGTGATGGAGCACTGGCTCGGAAACGGCCTCGCTGCTGCTGTCCTCAGCCACAGACGTGGCGGTGTTGGTATCTTCCAGCGCCGCAATGCCGTCATCGTCTGCCGCCGTACCGTCCGAGAGCACTTGGCCCTCTTCGTAGCCGCAGATGAGTTTTTCCTCGGTCTCCGTCTCAGTGGTGAAGCAGTCGTCCGTGTGGGTGTGCTCCTCAAAGCCGCAGAGGAAGTCACCTGTATCGGGATCAACCGGGCAGGTAACATCGTGGGTATGTTCTTCTTGGCCGCAGGTCAGTTCCTTGTGCTCAACAAGCACGGTCTCGTAGCAGTCCGCCGTGTGGTGGTGCACCTCCGGTTCGGTCTCTTCCGGCTCCAGCTCTTCCGGCTCGGCTTCCGGTTCTTCCGTGGTCGGCTCCGAGTCCACGGAAAAGGCGGGGTCCGGCTCTTCCGGCTCGCCTTCCTCGTAACCGCAGACCAGCTCCTCGGTATAGCATTCGTCGGTGTGGACGTGCTCCTCCATGCCGCAGCTATATTCGTTGTCGGTGGTCAGCGCCGTGCCCACCTGATGCAGCCGCCAGCTGACCGAGAGTGATGTCAGCATCGCAAGCACCAGCAGCATCGCCGTATAGCGCCGCGCTCTCACGCGCTGCGCCCGCAGCTTCTGCATGATCTCATTGAACCGATTCCCCATCATGGCACCTCCTTAGTGCACCCATGAAAAACGTGACAAGGGCCATACCCTCAAGAACACCTTGCCGACGATCTGGCTTTTGTCCACGCAGCCGATGACGGTGCTTCGGCTGTCGATGGAAGTTGAACGATGGTCGCCCATCACGAAATAGCGATTTTCCGGCACCTGATACGGGAACTTGAGGTCGCACTCGCCCAGCGCGAGTTCATCGACGTAAGGTTCCTCCAGAGCCTCCCCGTTCACCGTAACAACGCCGCTCCGGTCGATGGAGATCACATCCCCCGGCCCGCCGATGATCCGCTTGAGCAGAAGCTTATTCTGCCAATAAAAACCGCACAGATCGCCGGTTTTCATATCATCGGTCTTGAGCAGCAGCAGGACATCCCCGCTCTGCAAGGTCGGGTTCATGCTGTCGCCCGACACCTGCAGCACCGGCAGGAGGATGGTCGCCAGCAGCACCGCCGCCGCAGCCACCACCACCAGCGCGTAGACCGTGCTTTTCAGCACCCGCACGTAGCGGTCCCGGTATTCCAGACGCTGCCGTTCCTTGTCCACTTCCTCCATGGAGGGGATCGTGGCCAGTTTCACGTGTCGTCCCTTCATTCTGCGTCCGCACCTCCGTTATCCGCAGACTGCGGCGGTTCACTGGGCAGGGGCGGATTCATTGCCTTCACCGATTCCAGATACGCATCGGCAGCGGCTTGAGCCGCTTCGAACACCTGATGCAGCGCCAGCGACGCTTCCGCGATGGAACCGGCATGTTCCAGCCGCAAGGTGCGGTCGTCCAGCTGCTTCTGGAGCGCCGCGTTCTGCTGTTCCAGCTCTTCTTCGTGCTGCTTGAGCGCGTAGATGATCTCGATCAATTCGGTGCGGCTCATCCGCCGCAGTTCACGTTCCGCCATGTAGTTTATCTCCCTAACGGATGATTGTCATAATTACCCATTTACTACGATTGATTATAGCATCGCTCTTCTATTTTCGCAACCGGTTTCGCAAAATATATCACTGATTTTCGGCGTCTGAAAGCCCGATTTTCGCCACTTTCGGCGCAAAAAAGCGCATCCGCTTTTTTGCGGATGCGCTTCTCAGACATTTTAGGAAATTTCGTTTAGTTTTTGCCGGTCAGCTTGAAAGTGTTCAGAGCCTCAATGGTGGTGACGATGACCCTGACGTTGTTGATGATGGAGCTGCCAGCGGAGAAAACGCGGGCGATGTAGTTGAACAGGGAGCCGACATTCATGAAGATCAGCCAGCCCTGCGTGTCGGTGATGGAGCCGCCGTTCAGGTAGACCATCTCGTTCTCGTCGATCGCAGCGTAAGCGGCGGGCAGTTTGATCTCATCGTTCATCATAATAAGGAATCCTCGCTTTCAAAATTTTAAGATAACTTCAGGCAAAAGTTGACCGTTTCAGCCGTGCAGCGCTACCAGCGTGAACACAAGAATGGTCGTGCCAACGATCAGGACTTCTCCCATATGTTCTTCGATCTTAAAGGTCTTGGTGGGTTTCGTCTCCTCTGGCTGTGCAGCCGCGGCGGAAGAAGAACTGCCGTCCGCGACTGTCCAGTGAGCGTAGAGCGTCTGGCCTTCCTCTTTGAAGTTGTACTTGCTCGCCTTGATCGCGGTGCCGCCCACGATATCCTCATACCAGCCATCAAAGGTGTAGCCTTCCATGGTAGGCGTCGGCAGACTGGACGCGCGGTAAACGTCGCCGTACTTGTAAACGTACACCTGCGTCGGCACACCGATACCGCCCTGCGGCTCCAGATAGATGGTGTGATATTTTTCTGCGGCAAACGCCAGCGGGGTCATGCAGCAGAACACTGCCAGCGTTACGACCCCCAGCATCAGCCTCTTCAGAAATTTCTTCATGTTGCGGCCTCACTTTCCAAACGTTCCGGGAACGCCATACCCTTCCCGAATATGACATCTCTATATAGGTTATACGATAAACGGCCCGTTTTGTCAATTGCTTCCTGTGAAATTTCGCAATTGTTTTGTCGTTTGTGGAAAAAGTGTCCGGTTTCAGGATTCGGTCTCAAAAAATTCCTTGACCAGTTTGACCACCGTGCCGGAAAGCAGCAGCAGCGCGATGAGGTTCGGGATGCTCATCAGGCCGTTGAAGGTATCGGCGATGTTCCACAGCAAGCCGAGGTCCACCGTCGCGCCCAGAATGGCCACGAAAGAGTAGACCACGAGGAAGGGCCGCACGACCTTATCCGTCTTGCAGAGGAACTCGATGCAGCGGGAGCCGTACAGGCCCCAGCCGATGATGGTGGAGAATGCGAAGCAGCACAGCGCCACCGCCGTAAAGATGGACGACCAGCCGCCGTAGGTGGAGGTGAAGCCGGCGATGGTCAGCTCGGCACCGGCGGCAGAGCCGTAGTTCACCGGCACCCCGCTGCACAGGATGACCAGCGCGGTCAGGGTGCAGATGACGATGGTATCGGCAA
>ERZ857922.3330-NODE-3330-length-14048-cov-5.289645_pt1 | contig 14048 bp, 10 predicted proteins | sample MGYA00519579_ERZ857922 | MGnify/ENA primary metagenome ERZ857922 (study PRJEB31778, sample SAMEA3449375) | human gut metagenome | biome: human gut; feature: human-associated habitat; material: faeces | place: United Kingdom | collected 2010/2012 ... | reverse complement strand
TCGTACTGAGACTTATTCTTAGCCAATGGTTACACACTCCTCTAATTTACTAAAACGCTTTTGGGATCACTCGCTGAACTTCACGCCCTTAAAAGCGGCGTAGTCCGGCGCTGCAGCCTCATCCTCGGCGGCAGGGGCCGGGGGCGGGTCGAGCTTGAGCTGGCTCTCGTCCTGTGCCCAGAACTCCTCGCTGGTCTTTTCATCCGCAGGGGTCTCGTCCTCAGCATCCACATCCGCTGCGGCAGGCTGTGCCTCTGCGATCTCCTCGGTCACAGCGGCGGCAGTGGTATCGGCGGCTGCAGCCTCATCCTCGGCAGGAGCATCCTCAGCGGGCTCCTCCTTCTGGAACTCAGGCAGGCGGCTCAGAGACTCAACATGGCTGCGGTACAGGTTCAGCACATCGGACTTGAAGCGGGTCACCTCCAGCCGGACGCGGTCATACTCGCGCTCCTGGGCAAGCTTTTTCTCGTTTGCCTCGTTGATGATCTCATCCGCGCGGTCACTTGCCTTTTGCAGCAGCTCGTTGGCATCACGGATAATATCATCACCGCGCAGATTTGCGCGATGCAGGATCTCCTCAGACTTCTGGTTTGCCTCGCGGATGACATTCTCGCCCATCCGCTGCGCGTTGATGAGCGCGCTCTTGAGCATATCGCCGTCCGCCTCATAGTTCTCCATCTCTTTGTGGAGACGCTGGTTCTCCGCCGTCAGATCCGCGATCTGCTTGCGGAGTTCCTCTGCCAGCGTATCGTCCTGCTTGAGCTGCTCTTCGACTCGGTTCAAGAAGCGGTCCACATCTTCGGTGCGATAGCCGCGGAGGTTTTTTTCAAATTGAACGCTGCGCACGTCCTGCGGGGTCAGCATAGTAGTTTCCTCCTGTTATCATTCATACTGAAAAAACTCGATGATTGATCGGTCTTTTTTGCTTTTTCCGGGCAGTGCCGTCAGCCCAAAGCGGCCCTTGCCCCGCACGGTGAAGACATCCCCCTCGTAAACGGACGCATGGACGCTCTCGGCGGGGAGATGGTTGATCTCCACCCGCCCGGCCGTGACCAGCTCCGCCGCCGCACCGCGGCTGCAGCGGAGCATCGCCGCAAGCACCGCATCCAGCCGCAGGGAGGAGACGGTCGCCGTTTGCAGCGTCCGCTCCGCCTGTGGGAACGCCGGAAGGGCATCCGGCTCGATGGGCGTGGTGGAAAGATCGGTGCGGCCCGCCTGACACAGCTCCTGACAGATGAGCTTCGCCGCCGGTTCCAGCGCGAAGACGTAAGCTGTACCCGGCGCATCGGGCGGCAGGACGATATCGCCCAGCGCCTCCCGCTTGAGTTCCAGCCCCATCAGGCTGCCGAGGTAGTCCCGGTGGGTGGGCAGTGCAGCCCCCGGCAGAGCCCGGCAGTCCAGCCGGACGCAGCACAGCGGGCTGTCCTTCCAACTGCCCTCTGGCTCGATGCAGAGCAGCTTGCGCTCTGCGCCGGGCCAGCCGCCCTCGAAATGATAGTCGGCCTCCGGCACCTCGGCGCGGTTGAGCGCCGCCTTGGCAAGATCCTGCTCCCGGTCGCTCAAAAAATCGGAATACCGCGGGATGCCGCGGCTTTCCGCCGTGCGGGCAAGATCCTCGATGTGCCGCATGAGGTATCGTTCTTCATCGGTGCGCGCGGGGACGAACCCCCGCACGGCCTTTGGGGCAGGATCAATAGAACGCGCCATTGTTCTCCAGCTCGTCCAGCAGGTCGCCCATGATATCGACGTTGTAGGGGGTAATGATGAAGGTGCTGTTTGCCACACGCTTGATCTGGCCGTTGTTGGCGTAGGCGACGCCGGAGAGGAAATCGACCAGACGGCGGGAAACTTCCTTATTGGTGGATTCAAGGTTCAGCACCACGGTGCGCTTGTTGTTCAAATGGTCTGCAATGGTGCTGGCGTCCTCAAAGCGCTCCGGCTTGACCAGAACGACCTTGAGCTGGGTGGTGGCATGGATGTTGACCACCTTGTTCTTCTTGGGGGTGCCCTCTGCAGGGTCCTCATCCTCATCATCTGCACCGATGCCAAGGCCGTTGTTGTTGTTCACCATCTGGGGGCCGTCGTCGATGTACTGATCGTCGTACTCGTCCTCGCTGCCGAAAAGGCCTTTTTTCAGACTATCCACAAAAGACATAGAAACTGCTCCTTTCATTCGGGCGGCTTGCGCTGCCTCGGCTGATTTTGCAAAGAGATGCAAATAGCTTCTACTATTATCGGATTTTTTGCCGCAGATGTCAATAACTACAAAAGTTTTCCATCGTATAAATTTTGTCCGGATACGATAATCTCGTCATAAAGGCGAACCTGACTGACCGAACCGGCCGTTCCACTGGGCAAAACGATGAGATGATCGCCGTCCTGCACCTGCGGGTGGTCGGCGTCCACGGGGTCGATCTTGCAGAAACGGGCGAGGTTGCCGTACTTGACGTAGACGCCGGGAATGTAATTTTCGCCCTGTCCCTCGGCCTCGGAGCCGTCGTCCTTGAGGTAATGGACGGCGGAGGCCGGGATGCGCAGACCGGTGCTCTCCCCTACGATGATCTGTGCGTTGGCCTTGTTCAGCCGCAGCACATCGCCGTTGATGACCTCGCACGAGAGGACGAAGCGGGTCAGGTCGTTCTCCTCGTCGATGTTCACCTCTTGGAGGGTGGCCTTGAGAGGCGTTTCGGCCTGACCGGGGAAGCGGATCTCAACACCGGAGCGAAGCGGTCTGCCGTCCGTTCCCAGCAGCTTCTGGCCCTCTTTGGCCGAGCAGATGCCCGCATAGTACCATGTAAAGCCGGAGACGATCTTCCCCGCGCAGCCGTCCAGCGCGATCTCCGGCGAGGACTCGATGTACGCTTTCAGGTCCACCACGCCGAGGGCAAGGATATCCTCCATCCCCGCGTTGAGGCGGCCGGAGCTGGACGAGCGGATGAAATAGCCAGTCTGCGGGGCCGTGATCTGGGTCGGAGCGCCAAGCTGGGCCTGTACGCTGGACATCTGCTGCACCAGCGCGGCGATCTGGTCCGAGAAGCTCGACACTTCCCCGGTGATGACCCAGAGCTTGTTCTGGGCCAGCAGGTAGTCCTCTTTTTCCGCGTCCGTATCCTCATAATCGGCGGTGTCCAGCGAATCCATCAAGTTATAGAGCGCAGCGGAACGGTCTTTCCGCAGCGTTTCCATCTGGGCAGAGGTGGTGTTCTGGGATTTTTGCAGCAGGTCGATCTGGTCGCCCAACTGAGTCAGCTGCTGGCGCAGCGCAGCCTGAGAGGCGTCGCTGTACACTTCGGCCACCGCTGTGCCCGCCGAGACGCGCTCACCGTCGGCCACCAGATACCCCAGCGTGCCGTCCCCTGCCACGTAGCTTTCGTCGAACAGGAGCACGCCCTCGGCGTCCACAGTGTCCTCCACCGTAGCCAGAAGGGCGGTCTCATAGGTGTTGGGCGGGAACAGCACCTGCCCCGCCTGATAGATCACATATCCCGTCGCCAGCAGCAAAAAGACGATCACGACACCCGCCAGCGTCTTCAGCGCACCGGGCAATTCGCGTTTTTCCTGCATCCTGCTCATCCTTTCGCGATAAATTCTTGGGTCAGCGCCGCCGCGCGGGCGGCAGCGTCCGGCGCAGAGGCATCCAGCCAGACCACGCCGTCCATATGGCGGAACCATGTCAGTTGGCGCTTGGCGTAGTTGCGGGAAGCCTGTTTCAGCTTGTCCACACAGGGTGTCAGTTCAGCCGCCCCTTCAAAGTAAGGGAAGAACTCCTTATAGCCGATGGCCTGTGCTGCCGTTTTGAAGCGGTCCCGGTTCGCATAAACGAGCTGTGCTTCCCGCAGCAGCCCGGCTTCCATCATCTTGTCCACCCGCCGGTCGATGCGGGCGTAAAGCTGGGCGCGGTCCGGAAAATCCAGCCCCAACACCAGCGAGCGGTAGGGCCGCTCCGGCGGGAGGGATCCTGCCTTTTGTTCGCTCAGCTTTTTGCCGGTGGCACGGTAGTGTTCCAGCGCACGCAGCACCCGTACCTGATTGTTCGGGTGGATGGCCGCAGCCGCTTCGGGATCGGCCTGTTTCAGCTCCTCGTACATGGCAGCCGGACCCTTTTCGGCCAGTTCTGCAGCCAGCTGCTCCCGCAGCCCGTCCGGCGTTTTTTCGGCGGTGAACCGCACCCCATACAGAAAGCTCTGGACATACAGCCCTGTGCCGCCCACCAAGATGGGCAGCTTGCCACGGGCGGAGAGTTCGGCTTCGAGCCTCGCCGCCAGCGCCGTGAAGTCCGCCACGCTGAAGGTCTGGTCCGGTTCCAGAAGGTCCACTGCGTAGTGCGGGATGCCGTGGGTCTCTTCGGGGGTCACCTTGGCGGTGCCGACATCAAGGCCCTTATAGATCTGCATCGAATCCGCGCTGATGATCTCGCCGCCAAACCGCTCAGCCAGCGCGACGCCCAGCGCCGTTTTGCCGGTGGCCGTGGGGCCGACCACCGCGAGGACAGGATGTTTTTTCTCAAACGATTCGGCCAAACTGCTTTTCCAGCTCCTTTCGGGTCAATTTGAGGACGCAGGGGCGGCCATGGGGGCAGAAGGGCGGCACTTCGCCGGACAAAATTTTCTCGGCCAGTGCCATCAGCTCCTGCGGGGAGGTGTGGTCGCCCGCCTTGATGGCCGCGCGGCAGGAAATGGAGTGGAGCACCCACTCGGTCTTTTCGTTCAGAGCGTCGCGGCTGCCCTTGGCCAGTTTTGCGGCCAGCTCCACCAGCAAGTCCTCCGCGCTGCCCTGCTCCACATCCGCCGGAACAGAACGCAGAAGGACCGTGCTTCCGCCGAAATCGTCGATCTCAAGGCCCGTGCTTTCCAGCAGATCGGTGTTGGCCAGTAGGGCGGTCTTCTCCTCCGCCGACAGCTCCACCACCACCGGCTCCAGCAAAAGCTGGCTGGGAACATCGCCGTAGTTGGCGGCCAGCTTCTCAAAAAGCTGGCGCTCGTGGGCGGCGTGCTTATCAATGATGCAGACCTCATCGCCCCGCTCGGCGAGGATATAGGTCTTGAACAGTTCACCCACATAGCGGAGGGCTTCCGGCCCTTCTTGAACATCGAACCCTATCTGCTCCGGCGTCCCGGCAGGTGCCGCGCCAAAGGAATCGGTTTCCACGGCAGCTCCTTCGGTCGGCGCTTCCGGCTGCGGAGCCGGAGTCCACGCAGCCATGTGATCCTGCGCGGCGGGCTCTTCGCCCTCCATCTCAATGTCCAGCTGGGCTTCGCTGGAAGCGGCACGGAAAGTCGGAGCGCTCTCCAAGGCCGGCGCTTCCTCTTCCGGCCGCTTCGGGCTGTGGAGGCTGACGTCCGGGTTCAGCGGAGCTGAGGATGCAACCGTTGTCCATGTATGAGCCGGGGCGGAAGCGGAAGTATTCCCGGCGGCCGGGCGGCTTTCCGCCGCAGCCGGGCGCACCGGCGAGGTCGGCTGAGAAGTCCTTGTGGGTGTCGATGCTGCGGCAGGGGCTGCCGGGGCGGTTTCGTGGTGATGTTCCAGCGTTCCGGGCTCTGCTTGGCCCGGAATGATGGCAGAAAGCCCTGTAAAGTTATTTTTCTTTACAGCATTTTCTGTCAAAATATCGTTATTTGTCGAATTGTTGGATTTTTCGTTGTTCTTCTCGTTTTTTGGCTCGTCGAAGGTAAACAGCCGCTCGCCGGTACCCGGCTGGGCCAGCGCGAGCTTGGTCGCATGGTAAACGAGGTCGAAAATATCGTTTTCACGGGCGAAGCGGACTTCCGTTTTGGCCGGGTGAACGTTGACATCCACAAGGTCCGACGGCATTTCCAGAAGCAAGATTCCTCCGGGGAATTTGCCCTGCATCGTGGTGCCCTTGAAGGCCATTTCCATGCCCGCCATCATGGTGCGGTTGCGGACATAGCGGCCATTGATATAGAAGTACTGCATACTCCGGCTGGCGCGGCAGCTCTTGGGCTGGGTGATGAGGCCCCACACCCGGTAGACGCCCTCCCGGTTGTCCACCTCGATGAGGTCACGGCTGAACTCCCGGCCCAGAACGGCATAGGCCGCACTGCGCAGCTGGCCGTCACCGGGGGTAACGTACTGCAGTTTCCCCTCGCGGACAAATTTGAAGCTGACCTCCGGGTGGCTGAGGGCCACATGGGCGACCGTATCGGCCACGAAGGTGCCCTCGCTGGAATCCTTTTTCAGGAACTTCATCCGGGCGGGGGTGTTATAGAAGAGGTCCTTCACCCGGATGGTAGTGCCGACGCTGCGGGCACCCGGCTCGATGGGGGCGGCATCACCGCCCTCGATGCGGTAGATCGAGGCGCATTCGTCCGCCTCGGTGCGGGTCAGCACCTCCACCCGCGCCACGCTGGCAATGGAAGCCAGTGCCTCGCCGCGGAAACCGAGGGTATGGATATGGTTCAAGTCGTCCTCCGTCTGAATTTTACTGGTGGCGTGGCGGATGAAAGCCGTGGGGATGTACTCCGCCTCGATGCCGGAACCGTTGTCGCTGATCTCGATCAGCTTGACGCCGCCGGATTCGATGGTCACAGTGATCTGCGCTGCACCGGCATCGATGGCATTTTCCAGCAGCTCCTTGACCACCGACGCGGGCCGCTCAACGACCTCACCGGCGGCGATCAGTTCCGCCGTATGCTTGTCCAAAACGTGAATGACTGCCATAAGATCTCCCTCCCCTTTTTATCGTGTTCGGGTTCAGCCGTTCAGGCTGCCCTTCAAAGTCTTTTTGAGTTCGTACAGGAAATTGAGCGCCTCGATGGGCGTCAGCGTCTCCACATCCAGCGTTTCCAGCTTTTCCAGCACCTCGCTGGGCACAGCGGGCGAAGTGTACTCCTGCAATGCGTCGAAATCCATCTGCTCCACCTTGTTCTTGGGAGCCGTGGCTTCCAGTGCACGCAGCACCTCGTGGGCGCGGCGGGTCACGCTGCCGGGCAGACCAGCCAGCTTTGCCACCTCGATGCCGTAGCTGTCATCGGCGGGGCCGCGAACGATCCGGCGCAGGAACGTGATATCTTCGCCGCGCTTCTTGACCGCGATGTTGTAGTTCTTCACCCCATCGATGGTGCCTTCAAGGTCGGTCAGCTCGTGGTAATGGGTGGCGAAGAGCGTTTTGCACCCCAGCCCCTTGGCCGGGTCTGTGATGTGTTCGACCACAGCACGGGCGATGCTCATGCCGTCGAAGGTCGAGGTGCCGCGGCCGATCTCGTCCAGCACGACGAGGCTCTTGGCAGTGGCGTTCCTCAAAATTTCCGCCACCTCGGTCATCTCGACCATGAAGGTGGACTGACCGGCAGACAGATCATCCGACGCGCCGATGCGGGTGAAGATGGCGTCCACCACACCCACACGGCACTCCTTAGCCGGGACGAAGGAGCCGATCTGCGCCATCAGAGCGATCAGCGCATTCTGGCGCATATACGTGGATTTACCGGCCATGTTGGGGCCGGTGATGATGAGGCAGCGATCTGTCGAGCAGTTGAGGGCAGTGTCGTTGGGGACGAAAAGGCTCCCCTTCAGCATCTGCTCGACCACCGGGTGACGCCCCTCCACGATGGTCAGTTCGTCGCCGTCGTCCACGGTGGGGCGGCAGTAGTTGTTTTCCGCCGCCACCTGCGCCAGCGATGCCAGCACGTCCAGCTCCGCAACGGCATTGGCTGTGCACTGGATGCGGTCGAGCTGAGCGCTGATGCTTTCCAGCAGCTCGTCAAACAGGCGGTGTTCCAACGCGATGAGCCGCTCATGGGCACCCAAAATTTTGCTTTCCAGCTCCTTGAGTTCCTGCGTGATGTATCGCTCGCCGGTGGTCAGGGTCTGCTTGCGGATGTAGCTCTCCGGCACCATATTTTTGTAGCTGTTGCTGACTTCGATGAAGTAGCCGAAAACATGGTTATAACCAATTTTCAGCTTCGGAATGCCGGTCTCCTGCCGCAGCCGGGTCTCCAACTGGGCCAGAATTCCCTTGGTGTTGTCGCGGATGGCCCGCAGCTCATCCACCTCGGCATGGTAGCCCTTGGCGATGACGCCGCCATCTTTCAGCGTCGAAGGCGCTTCCGGGTCCACTGCGGCATAAATCTTGTCTTTGATGTCGGTCAGCGGGTCGATCTGAGCGGCCAGTTCTGCCAGCTCTGGGCAGTTGCAGCTTTCGGCCTGACGGCGCAGCCCCGGCAGACGCTCGCAGGTCTGCGCCATGGAGAAGATCTCCTTCGGGGTGGCGGAACCGTAGACCGTGCGGGTCATCATACGCTCCAGATCGAAGATGTAGTGCAGCTCCTCGATGAGGTCGCCGCGCTGGACGGTCTGGTTCACGAGGCTCTCCACCGCATTCAGGCGGCGGTTGATGAGGGAGCTGGACACCAGCGGCTGTTCGATCCAGCTGCGAAGCATCCGCTTGCCCATGGCGGTGCTGGTCTTGTCCAGCACCCAGAGCAGGGTGCCCCGCTTTTCGCGGCCGCGCAGGGTCTCGGTCAGCTCCAGATTGGCCCGCGTGACCGGCGACAGGCGCATGAACTGTGCTTCGTTGTAGCTGAGGACCGTCTTCAGGCGCTCCACGCCCTTGATCTGGGTGGTGTGGAGGTATTCCAGCAGCGCTGCCATGGCGAAACGGACATTGCCCTTTTCGCTGATGCCGGTCTTGGCGGCCCAATCGCGGCCGAACTGGTTTTCCAGCGCAATGGCCACAAGGCCGGGGGCATAGTGTTCTTCCTCCACAAGTTCAACAGAACAGCGCATACTCTTCTTCAGGTAATTGGTCAGTTCCCGGCAGTCGAGGCTGCCGGGATTCATCAGCACTTCGCTGGGGTGGTAGCGGCACAGCTCGGTGATGACGGCGGGAACGATCTTTTCCCGCTTGAGTTCCGTGATGTGGGCCGTGCCGGTGGAGACATCGGCAAAGCAGAGGCCCGCCTGATCACCCTTGATGAAAACACTCGCAATGTAGTTGTTTTTGTCGTCTTGAAGCATACTGCTCTCAATGACGGTGCCCGGCGTGACCACGCGGATGATATCCCGCTTGACAAGACCCTTTGCCTTGGCCGGGTCCTCCATCTGCTCGCAGATGGCGACCTTGTAGCCCTTGGCGATGAGCCGGGCCACATAGCTTTCGTAGCTGTGGAAGGGCACGCCGCACATGGGGGCCCGCTCTTCCAGCCCGCACTGCTTGCCGGTCAGCGTCAGATCCAGCTCCCGCGAGGCGGTCAGCGCATCATCGAAGAACATCTCGTAAAAGTCGCCGATGCGGTAGAACAAGATCTCGTCCTTGTGTTGATTTTTGATTTCCAGATATTGCTGCATCATGGGCGACAGTTCGGCCATGGTAGTCCACCTTTCTTGCATTCCGTTGTTGTTGGGGTTTGCAGCGAGTAACCGCTTTTGCAAGGAAAACGCGGCCTGCAAAAGCGAAGCCGCGTTTTCCGTTTCACATCTGGGTCAGTGGCAGCCGCCGCAGGTGGAGCAGCTGCCGGTGCAGGAGGCGCTGGGTTCCTGCACCGTCATGGGGTCGCCGCCGTTCATGGCAGTGTTGATGATGGCGTCGATATAGTTGACGAGGTTCTCGCAGTCCTTCTTGGCTTCGTTGTAAGCCGTCATGCCCTCGTCGGCCATGATCTTGCCGTAGAGGTCGTTGACCTTCTCGTTCAGCTCGGCGATGCGGGCATCGCTGCGCTCGGTCTTGCCGATCTCGTTGTTCAGGTCCATGCGGGCAAGGTTAAACTCGCCGATCATGTTCTGCAGCTCTTCGTCTCTGTCGTTGAGCTTGCGGGCCTGATCGAGGGCGAGGTAGCGGGGGTCGGTCTGAAGTGCCATAGCAGCACGCTTGAAGAGGTCGATGCAATCCATAAAAATATTCTCCTTTGATGTTCGTTTATTTTGAGGTGCAGCAGCCGGTTTTGCTGCCGCAGCGGGAAAAGCTCAGGCTTCGAGTTCGCCCAGCAGGACGGTAGCGCGGGCACCGGTGAGGCGGACCTGCGCATACTGGCCCATCAGGCCGGGGTCGGCGATGAACTCCACGGTCAGGTTGTTGTCCAACCGGCCGGACAGGGTACCCTCGTTGCGGCCGTAGCCCTCCACGAGGACGCGGACGGTCTGGCCTACCTGCGCCTTGACGAGATCCATGGCGATCTCGTCCTGAACCTTGAGCAGCCGGCTCATCCGGTCCGTCTTCTCCTTGCGGGGGGTGGGGTCGGGCATTTCTGCCGCCTTGGTGCCCGTACGCTTGGAGTAGATGAAGGTGAACAGCTGCATGTAACCGACCTTCCGGATCAGGTCGAGGGTGCCTTGGAAGTCCTCCTCCGTCTCACCGGGGAAGCCGATGATGATGTCGCTGGAGAAGGTGATGCCGGGCACGGTCTTGCGGGCGTACTCGATGAGTTCGAGGTACTGCTCCACGGTATAGCGGCGGTTCATCTGGCGCAGCACCTCGTTCGAGCCGCACTGCACCGGCAGATGCAGGTGCTTGCACAGATGCGGCTGGGCCGCAATGGTGTCGATCAGCTTGTGGCTGGCGTCCTTCGGGTGGCTGGTCATGAAGCGGATCTGGTAATCGCCGGGCACCGAGCAGAGCAGGTTGAGCAGATCGGAGAAGTCCACCTTCTCTTCCAGCCCCTTGCCGTAGCTGTTGACGTTCTGGCCCAGCAGGGTGATCTCCTTATACCCCGCTTCCACAAGGCCGCGGAACTCGGCGAGGATATCGCCGGGCTTGCGGCTCTTTTCGCGGCCGCGGACATAAGGCACGATGCAGTAGGTGCAGAAGTTGTCGCAGCCGTACATGATGGGCAGCCACGCGCGGAACTCGCTCTCGCGCCGGATGGGGATGTTCTCCACGATGACGGGACGCTGGGCGGGCTCCATGAGCACCCGCTTATGCTTTTGCAGCTTCTGGGCAATGAGCTGGGGCAGGGTGTCGATGCCATCCACGCCGAAGACCAGATCGACGTAGGGGTAGCTCTGGCGCAGCTTTTCCACCACATGCTTCTGGTTGGCCATGCAGCCGCACAGGCCGATCATCAGGCCGGGCTTTTTTTCCTTCAGGCCCTTGAGCGCACCCACATTGCCGAAGACGCGCTGCTCGGCGTGCTCACGCACGGCGCAGGTGTTGAAGAGGATGAGATCGGCGTCCTCCGGCTTGTCGCACAGGCCGTAGCCGATATCCACCAGCACGCCCTTGATGCGCTCGCCGTCGTTGACGTTCTGCTGGCAGCCGTAGCTGTGGACGAAGGCCAGCGGCGGGGTGTCGTATGCGCTGCGCACCAGTTCGGCGGCGGCGGTGTTATGTTCAAATGCAATGTACTCCAATGATGAAACCATCCTTCGGTTCGATATTTTCAAAAAGCTCCTTTTAGTATACCCTGTTTTGCCTCCAAGGGCAAGTAGGAAGGAGGAAATTTTCGGGTTCAGCCGGCTTCTTCGGCCCGTTTTTGGGCGCAGTCCTCACACAGGCCGAACAAAACCACGGCGCAGTCCTCGACGACGCCCTTCTGATTGCGGACCAGTTTCATCACCTGTTTTTCGTCCACATCGGCGTCCACGACGCTGCCGCACCCATTGCAGTACAGGTGGCTGTGCCAGCACAGGGTGTGGTCGAACCGGTCGGCCTTGCCGGGGATAGAAACGCGGCGCACCTTGCCCGCCTCCACCAGACTGTTCAGGTTGCGGTACACGGTGCCAAGGCTCAGGCCGGGGCACTCCGGGGCCGCTTTATCGAAAATTTCTTCGGCGGTGGGGTGGTCGCAGAGTTCCTCCACCTTCTGCAAAACCAGCTCCCGCTGTTTGGAATAACGCATAAGTTCCTCCTTTTATACTTTGTCTTCCCCTTTGATCTTGGCCCAGTAGGCGCGGGCCGCCTGTTCGTTTTTGTTTTCACCAAAGGTGTAGTATTTTGTATCCTTCAAAACATCGGGCAGATACTGCTGCTCGACCCAATGGTTCGGGTAATCGTGGGCATATTTGTAGTTCTGCCCCTTGACGAGGGCATCCTCGCCATCAAAATGCTTGTTCTGGAGCTGGCGCGGGATGGGCCCGGTGCGCCCGGCTTGAACATCCGCGATGGCGGCGTTGATGGCGTCGTGGGCACTGTTGGATTTGGGGCTCGTCGCCACGAGGATGACGGCATCCGCCAGCGGGAGCCGGGCCTCCGGCAGACCCACCATGTTGGCCGCATCCACTGCCGCTTTCACGATGGGGATGATCTGCGGGTAGGCTAGGCCCACATCCTCACACGCGCAGACCATGAGCCGCCGACACGCCGAGGGCAGATCCCCCGCTTCCAGCAGCCGCGCCAGATAGTGCAGCGCCGCGTCCGGGTCGGAGCCGCGCATCGACTTCTGGTAGGCAGAAACGATGTCATAGTGATCATCCCCGTCTTTATCGTACCGCATAGCCGTGCGGCGGGTGACCTGTTCGATCATTTCCAAGGTGATATGCTTGCCCTCTGCCTCCTGCGGCGCGGCCGTCACGGCAAAATCGAGGCAACCCAGCGCCTTGCGCAGGTCGCCGCCCGCGCTCTCGGCGAGATAGGAACAGGCCTCGGCATCCATCGTGACCGGCACGCCCTCCGCTTCCGAGAGCTTTTCCAGCGCGTTGTGCAGCCCCTGCTCCACATCCGCCGCCGACAGGGATTTGAACTCGAACACCGTGCAGCGGGACAGCAGCGCATTATAGATGTAAAAATAAGGATTCTCGGTCGTGGAGGCGATGAGGGTCACGCTGCCGTCCTCGATGCACTCCAACAGGCTCTGCTGCTGCTTTTTGTTCAGGTACTGTATCTCGTCAAGGTACAGCAATATCCCGTTGCAGCCGAGAAACGTATCGACCTCCGACACCACGCTCTTTATATCCGCAGTGGAGGCGTTGGTTCCGTTGAGCTTGTGAAGCCGCATGTTGGCTGAATCCGCGATTATTCGCGCTACTGTGGTCTTTCCGACGCCGGAAGGACCGTAAAATATCATATTAGGAATACGTCCGCTTTCAATAATTTTTGTAAGCGGGCGGTTATTTCCTATCAGATGGGATTGCCCCACCACATCGTTGAGTGTGGCGGGGCGTATTCTGTCTGCTAAGGGCATTTTAAAGACCTCTGTGTTCTCTCAGGAGTGCCTTGATCTTTTCGTGCGGGTCGATAACATTGCTGATGGAGGTATCGTGGTTGATGGAAGCGATGAAGTACGCGAGGTACTTGGAAACGTCAACTTCCTTGAACCACGGGCGCTTGAGCAGCTCAGGCGTACGATAGGTCAGGTTGGTGCCGAATACGCCGTGGATAAGACCCTTCTCATATGCTTCGTCGAACTTTGCGAGACCCTTTGTGAATATCGGGTAGGTCGCATAAGCGAACATTCTCTTAGCCTTGCGAGCCTTCAGCTCCTTGGCGATGTCGAGCATGGACTCGCCGGAGGAGATGATATCGTCGGCAACGAATACGTCCTTGCCCTCAACGGAAGTACCGAGGTACTCATGAGCAACGATGGGATTTCTGCCGTCCACGATAACGGAGTAGTCGCGGCGCTTGTAGAACATTCCCATGTCAACGCCCATTACGGAAGCGTAGAACATGTTTCTCTGGAGCGCGCCCTCGTCCGGGCTTACTACCATGAAGTGATCCTTGTCAACAACGAGGTCGGGGAAATCAGCGAACATCGCCTTGAGCACCTGATAAGAAGGCATTACGTTATCAAAACCCATCAGCGGAACTGCATTGCATACTCTCGGGTCGTGAGCGTCAACGGTGACAACGTTGGAAACGCCCATTCTCTGGAGCTCCTGAAGCGCTACTGCGCAGTCGAGGGACTCACGATAGCTTCTTCTGTGCTGGCGTCCGCCGTAAAGCAGAGGCATGATCACATTGATACGGTGGGGCTTTCCGCTTGCCGCCTGGATAATTCTCATCAGATCCATGTAGTGATCGTCGGGGGACATGCAGTTCTCCTGGTCGAAGAGCTGATACTTGCAGCTATAGTTTCCTACGTCTACAAGGATAAACAGATCCTTGCCGCGGACGGTGCTCCTGATAAGTCCCTTGGCGTCGCCGGACTGGAAACGCG
>ERZ857922.3326-NODE-3326-length-14060-cov-3.366655_pt1 | contig 14060 bp, 11 predicted proteins | sample MGYA00519579_ERZ857922 | MGnify/ENA primary metagenome ERZ857922 (study PRJEB31778, sample SAMEA3449375) | human gut metagenome | biome: human gut; feature: human-associated habitat; material: faeces | place: United Kingdom | collected 2010/2012 ... | reverse complement strand
CCAGAACCGTGATTATCCGCTGATCATGGGAACCACCATTTTCCTGGCAGCATTTATTATTATCATGAACCTGGTGGTTGACCTGTGTTATAAACTGGTAGATCCGCGAATTGATCTGGTGAAGGGAGGAAATTAAGGTTATGTCCGATAAAAAAAGATTTAACAAACCGGGCTCACTTCAGCCAAACATCGAGGATATCCTGCAGTGGAATGATCTGCCGGCAGATGTATTTGATCCGGCGACCTCAGAAGAAAAAGAGAATTTTATTCAGGATCGCAGAAGCGTATCCTACTGGAAAGACGCATGGAGACGTCTTCGCAAGAACACCGTTGCGATGGTGGCACTGGTTATCATCATCCTGCTTGCCATCTTCGCTTTCGTAGGACCGTCCATCGTTCCTTATACCTACAAACAGCAGATCCGTGGTTCTGAATCCTTACATCCGTGGCACTACAGCCTGGAAGATCAGGACAAGATCAACGCCTACATGGAAGAACATAACGGTGCGGGAAACCTGACACCGGACGAAGCGGTAGAACAGGCACGCCAGGAAGCAGAAGCCAAAGGCGAGACTTTAAGCCGTGTAGATGAAGCAAAGATCCGTGCGAAAGCAAATGTATCTCAGCAGTCTGCTGACGAAGAGGCAGTGACAGAAGAGGAAGCTGCCAAAGCACTGGGAATTAAACACAGCATATTCGGATACTCCAACAAAGAGCTGGAACGCAAAGCAGCAGGGGAAAATGTATTCCCGCATGTATTCGGTACAGACGATCAGGGGCGTGATATCATGGTCCGTGTTATGGTCGGTGCACGGGTATCCATCATTGTAGGTATCTGTGCAGCAATCCTGGTACTGATCATCGGTGCGTTATACGGTGCGATCTCCGGTTACTGCGGAGGTAAAGTCGATGCAGTGATGCAGCGTATCGTAGAGCTGATCTATTCGGTACCGGAAATGCTGGTTGTCCTTCTGATCGCGACAGCCCTGAAACCGATCCTGACAGATTACATAAATTCACCGGGCGGCGGTCCGCTGAAATCTTTTGTCAATGTACTTGGCCCGAACCTGATTTCCATGTTCATTGCGTTCGGTCTTCTGTACTGGGTAACCATGAGCCGTATCATCCGTGGACAGGTACTTCAGCTCAAACAGCAGGAATATGTAACAGCAGCAAGAGCACTTGGTGCATCTGGCGGCAGGATCATCCGTCGTCATCTGCTTCCGAACTGTATCGGACAGATCGTTGTTACTACCTGCCTGCAGATACCGTCTGCAATTTTCCTGGAATCCTTCTTATCCTACCTTGGAGTTGGTGTTTCTGCACCTCTTCCAAGCCTTGGATCCATGGCAACAGACGCACTTAGCGGTATGTACACTTATACTTACAGACTGATCGTACCTTCCGTGATCCTGAGCATTATGATCCTTGCATTCAACCTGTTTGGCGATGGACTTCGCGATGCTCTTGATCCGAAGCTGAAGAAATAAGAGAGGAGGAGAACAATGTCTGAACAGAAAAATAAATTGCTGGAAGTAAAAGACCTGAAAGTCTCCTTCTTTACCCCGGCCGGCGAGGTAAAAGCCGTTGGCGGTATCTCCTATGACCTTGATTATGGCGAAGTTATGGGAGTTGTTGGAGAATCTGGTTCTGGAAAGAGCCAGGAGGCATATTCTATTATGGGGCTTCTTCAGTCCCCAGGTAAAGTTATCGGAGGCTCCATTACCTTCGAGGGAAAAGATGTCCTTTCTTTTTCCAAGGAAGAGATGACTGCGTTCCGCGGAAACAAAGTAGCTATGATCTTCCAGAATCCCATGACCTGTCTGAATCCGGTTTACACCATCGGAAATCAGCTTGTGGAAGCTCTTCGTGCCCATGATAAGAAAATCAGCAAAGAAGAAGCCCAGAAACGTGCCATGGAAATGATGGAACTGGTTGGAATCAATAATGTGGAGAAGCGTATGAAGCAGTATCCACACGAGTTTTCCGGCGGTATGCGACAGCGTGTCATGATCGCTATGGGACTGATCTGCCATCCGCAGCTTCTGATCGCAGATGAGCCGACCACAGCCCTTGATGTTACCATTCAGGCACAGATCCTTGACTTGATGAAGGATCTTCAGAAAAAGACCGGAATGGGAATCATTTTCATCACACACAACCTTGGTGTTGTGGCAGATATCTGTGACAAGGTATCCGTTATGTATGCAGGTAAAATTGTGGAGCAGGGACCTGTAGATGACATTTTCTACGAGCCTGCACATCCATATACAAAGGGTCTTCTTCGTTCCATGCCCCGTGTTGATGCCGAGAGCTATGAAAGACTGATCCCAATCGAGGGAACCCCGGTTGATATGCTGAATCCGCCGGAAGGATGTCCGTTTGCTCCACGTTGTGAGCATTGCATGAAGATCTGTCTGAAGAAAATGCCTCCTTACGTGGAAGTGGGCGAGAAACATCGTTCCGCCTGCTGGCTTCGGGTTCAGGAGCTTATGAACAAGGAGGAGAAATAAATGGCAGAAGAAAAGAAGCTTCTCGAAATTGAGAATTTACGAAAGTATTTTCCAGTAAATGGCATAAAAGGCCCGGGGGTACAGGCTGTACAGGATGTTTCCCTTTATATCAAAAAAGGTGAAACACTTGGTCTTGTAGGAGAGTCCGGATGTGGAAAGACCACTCTGGGAAGAACGATCCTTCGCCTCTATGAGCCAACCGGAGGAAAGATCATTTATGATGGTGAAACCATTTACGACAATCCTCTGGATAAAGACGGCAAACCTCTTGGAAAAGCCAAAGCTGCCAAAATGCTTCCCTACAGAAGAAAAATGCAGATTATTTTCCAGGATCCGTCCGCTTCCCTGGATCCTCGAATGACAGTTGGTGAGATCATTGGAGAGGCCATTGATATCCACAAGCTTGCAGCGAGTAAGAAAGACCGCGCTGACATGATCAAAGAACTGCTGGCGCAGGTCGGATTAAATACAGAGCATGCAAACCGTTATCCACATGAGTTTTCCGGCGGTCAGCAGCAGCGTGTTGGTATTGCCCGCGCCCTTGCGGTAAAACCGGAGTTTATCGTCTGTGACGAGCCGATTTCCGCATTGGATGTTTCTATCCAGTCACAGGTGGTAAACATGCTGGAGGACATGCAGGAGCAGATGGGTCTGACTTATCTGTTCATTGCCCATGATCTTTCCGTTGTCCGTCATATTTCCAACAGAATCGGTGTTATGTATCTTGGTTCCCTTGTGGAGTTAGGAGAGAGCTATGAGCTGAACAGACATCCGATTCATCCATATACAAAGACCTTGCTTTCCGCAGTTCCGGTTCCGGATCCAAAGCTGAGCCGGACAAGAAAGCGTATTATTCTGGAAGGAGATGTGCCAAGTCCTATGAATCCGCCAAGAGGATGCCGTTTCCACACCAGATGTCCATATGCCACTGAAAAGTGTAGCCAGGTAGCTCCTGTGTTCAGAGAGCATGAGCCGGGTCACTGGGCAGCCTGCCATTTACTGGACAAATAAAGGGAGTTTAGGTATTTCGTTCTTCCTCACGGAAGAGCTGATGAATACAAGCGTCGATTCTCATCTCTCATGCGGCGCAAAAAAGCATAAAGGAGGAAATGTAATGAGAAGAAAATTTATGTCTATGGCACTGACTGCAGCTATGGTATTAAGCATGGCAGCAACTCCTGTATTCGCCGAGGATACAGCATCTGACGAAGGATTCAACCTGAACCTTTGTATCGCATCTGAACCACAGACAATTGACCCTGCACTGAACTCTGCAGTTGATGGAGCTATCATGTGCAACCATATGTTCGAAGGCCTGGTTAAATGGGTAAATGACGGTGAAGGAAATGCTGTCACAGCTCCTGGACAGGCTGAGTCCTGGGAAAAGACTGAGAACGAAGATGGTACAGTTACTTACACAGTTAAACTTCGTGACGGTATCAAATGGTCTGATGGACAGGCGGTAACAGCTGGTGACTTCGTTTATGCATGGCAGCGTCTAGCAAATCCTGAGACAGCAGCAGATTACTGCTACATGATCGACATGGTAAAAGGATATGACGCAATTGCTGATGGAAGTGCTGATCCAAGCACTCTTGGAATTACAGCAGTTGATGATCAGACTCTTCAGATCGATCTTACCTATGACTGCCCGTATTTCGAAGAAATCATGGCATTCCCGGCAACATTCCCGGTTCGTCAGGATATGGTAGAGAGCAGTGACAACTGGACATTTGATCCAAGCACATACATTGGCAATGGACCATACAAAATGACAGAGTGGTCTCACAATGCTTACATCTCCATGGAGAAAAACGAGAACTACTATGACTATGAGAATCTTGGACCGGATACTATCAAGTTTACACTTCTTGATGACAACAACGCAATGCTCAAAGGTTACAACAACGGAGAGCTTGATTTCATTGAGAACCTTCCTGTAGACGAGATCCCGACCTACCTTGCTTCTGGCGAGCTTGAGATTGGTGACTATCTTGGAACCTACTATGTATGCTTCAACACAGAGGACGAAGTTTTCTCTGACCCTAACATCCGTAAAGCATTCTCACTTGTAATCGACCGTAACTACATCGTAGAGAACGTTTCCCAGGCTGGTGAGGTTCCGGCTGACGGATATGTACCGAACGGTGTAAATGATGCAGCTGGTGCTGGTAGTGATGACTTCCGTACAGTAGGCGGTTCTTACTACAGCATTTCCGATGAGGATTATGAGGCTAACTGCGAAGAGGCCCGTCAGCTTCTTGCAGACGCTGGTTATCCGAACGGCGAAGGCTTCCCGACTGTAGAGTATCTGTACAACACAGCTGATAACCACAAGAAGATCGGTGAGGCTCTTCAGAATATGTGGCAGACAGAGCTTGGTGTAACTGTTAACCTGAACAACCAGGATTGGAACGTATTCCTTCAGAACAGAAAAGATGGTAACTTCCAGATCGCCCGTAACGGCTGGATCGCAGACTACAACGATCCTTGCTCATTCCTGGATATGTGGTACACAGACGGCGGTAACAACGACGCTCAGTACTCTAACCCAGACTATGATGCAGCTATCGATGCAGCAAAAGCTACTTCTGATCCGGAAGAGCGTATGAAAGCATTCCACGAAGCTGAGGATATCCTCATTGGACAGGACAGCGTACTTGCTCCAATCTACTTCTATACACAGCCATATATGCTCAATCCAGACATTGACGGCATGTACTACACACCACTTGGATACTTCTTCTTCGGTTATACAAGTAAGAAATAATCAAGTTAAAAGAATATAAGTCTTTTGGTATTACTTAAATGTGATGCAGAAGAAAATGACAGGCATTCGGAATTTTTCCGGGTGCCTGTTTTTTTGAGCAGCAACGAAAGCAGGATAAAATTTGCGAAGCTGTTTTATTCTGTTGACCGATTATGCATGATAGCGGTATAATAAACAGATAATGGTTATTGAACCAGACAGGAGGAACATATGATGAGAGCCAGCGGTATTTTATTGCCTATATCCAGTATCCCTTCCAACTATGGAATCGGATGTTTTTCTAAAGAAGCTTACGCTTTTGTAGATCAGCTTGCAGAAGCGGGTCAGAAATACTGGCAGATCCTGCCACTTGGACCTACCGGATACGGGGATTCCCCTTACCAGTCTTTTTCCACATTTGCAGGAAATCCTTATTTCATTGATCTGGAGGAATTGATCCAGAGAGACCTTCTCACAGCAGCAGAATGTGCAGAATGTGACTGGGGCGGCAGCAAAAGCTATGTGGACTATGAGAAGGTTTATCTTTCCAGATTTTCCCTTCTTCGGAAGGCTTACAGACGTTTTTACCAGATGGATGGGAAAGAAAAGGAGCTTCAGCTGATCCGTGAGGAGATGGAAGCCTTTGAGAAAGAACAGGGCTTCTGGCTTGCAGATTATTGTCTTTATATGGCAATAAAGGACAGCCTGGAGGGAATTTCCTGGAATCAGTGGCCGGAGGACTTAAAGACACGTAAGCCGGAGGCACTTGCTAAGGCAAGAGAGGAGCTGAAGGAAGATATCAGCTTCTATGCCTTTCAGCAGTTCTGGTTCTACCGCCAGTGGAACCGGCTGAAGAAATATGCAAATGACAGAGGTATTAAGATCATCGGTGATCTTCCTATCTATGTGGCTTTTGATGGCGCAGATGCATGGGCGAACCCGGATCTGTTCCAGTTTGATGAGGAGGCTACACCGGTAGCAGTGGCAGGATGTCCTCCAGACGCTTTTTCTGCAACCGGTCAGCTGTGGGGAAATCCGCTTTATAATTGGGAATATCACAGAAAAACAGGCTATAACTGGTGGATTCTTCGTATGACTCACTGTATGAAGCTGTACGACAAGGTCCGGATCGATCATTTCCGCGGTTTTGACGAGTACTGGTCAGTTCCCTATGGAGATAAGACCGCTGAGAACGGAAAGTGGGAAAAAGGTCCTGGAATAGAATTGTTCGAGGTTCTGGAGGAGAAAATTAAGGATCTGGATGTGATCGCAGAGGATCTGGGATTCCTTACAGACAGTGTCAGGGAGCTTCTGGCAGAATCCGGATATCCGGGTATGAAGGTGCTTCAGTTTGCCTTTGATGAAAGCGGCGAGAGCGTATATCTTCCTTTCCGATATGATAAAAACTGCATTGTATACACTGGAACCCACGACAATGAGACTACGAAGGGCTGGCTTGGGAACCTTACCCAGTCAAACAGAGACTATGTGAACCAGTACACAGCCTGTGAGGAGAAAGACACAGATGAATGTGTATGGGGGCTTATCCGGGCGGCACAGTCCTCAGTAGCAGAAGTGTGCGTAGTACCTTTGCAGGATTATCTCTGTCTTGGAAATGAAGCGAGAATGAATACGCCTTCTACTTTGGGAGACAACTGGAAATGGCGTCTTACAAGAGGTCAGCTTACGGATGAGATCATTCACAGAATTAACGCCATGACCAGATTATACGGACGAATCCAGGAGAATAAGAAGTAAGATGAAGAGATTGCTTAGATTTTTGAAGGGCTACGAGAAAGAAAGCTTTCTGGCTCCTTTGTTCAAAATGCTGGAGGCCACCTTTGAGCTGATCGTGCCTCTGGTTGTTGCCAGAATCATGGATATCGGCATTAAGAATCAGGACAATGTCTATATCTGGCACCAGTGTGTGATCATGGTACTGCTTGGAGTGATCGGCCTTGCATGTTCTCTGACTGCACAGTATTTTTCTGCAAAGGCAGCCATGGGATTCAGCACTGCCCTTCGCAAGGAGCTTTTTTTCCATATCAGCAGGCTTTCCTACAGAGAACTGGATATGCTTGGAACTCCTACCCTTGTGACAAGGATCACCAATGACGTGAATCAGGCACAGACTGGTGTGAACATGGTACTTCGTCTGTTCCTTCGTTCTCCTTTTATTGTTGTGGGTGCAGTGATCATGTCCTTTACCATTGATGTGAAGATTGGCCTGATCTTCCTGATTGCGGTTCCGGTGATCTCCATTGTAATTTACGGAATTATGCGCACAACAGTGCCAATTTACAAAAAGGCTCAGTCCTTCCTGGACAGAATTTCCCTGATCACCAGAGAGAATCATGTGGGTGCCAGAGTGGTAAGGGCTTTTGGAAGACAGCAGGAAGAATATAAAGAATTTTCAGAAGTAAACGACGATTACACCAAGGTGCAGGTAAGAGCGGGAAAAATTTCCGCACTTCTGAATCCTGCTACTACGGTTATTATGAACTTTTCCATTATCGGAATCCTCTGGTATGGAAGCAGGGAAGTGTCTGTGGGTATTCTTACACAGGGGGAAGTGGTTGCCCTTGTAAACTATATGAACCAGATCCTGATCGCACTGATCGCTCTTGCAAACCTGATCGTGGCAGTAACAAAGGCTATGGCTTCCGGTGTGCGTCTGAATGAGGTGCTGGATACACAGCCGTCTCTCACGGATCAGGGCAGCAGTGTTCAGAAAGAGAATGCAGGCGCTGCAAGAGTTGTTTTTGAAGATGTGAGCTTTACCTATGCAGGCAGCAAGGAGCCGGCACTTTCCCATATTTCCTTTACGGCAAAACCAGGTGAGACCATCGGTATCATCGGTGGTACCGGATGTGGTAAATCCACTCTGGTCAATCTGATTCCACGTTTCTATGACGTAACTTCTGGTAATGTGGTAATTGATGGAAATAATGTAAAAGAATATCCATTTTCACAGCTTCGTAAAAAGGTGGGGATGGTACCACAACAGGCAGTTCTGTTTAAAGGAACTATCCGTGACAATATGAAATGGGGGAAAGAGGACGCTTCAGAAGAGGAAATCCAGCGGGCTCTTTCCATTGCGCAGGCAAGTGATTTTGTAAAAAGTAAGCCGGAGGGCTTAAATACCATGGTAAGTCAGGGCGGCGCCAATCTTTCCGGCGGACAGCGCCAGCGTCTTACCATAGCAAGAGCACTGGTGGGAGATCCGGAGATCTTGATCATGGATGACAGTGCTTCTGCCCTTGACTTTGCCACAGATGCGGCTCTTCGTCATGCCATTCATGAGCAGACAAAGGGAATGACTGTGTTTATCGTTTCCCAGAGAGCAACCTCCATCAAGCAGGCAGACAAGATTCTGGTCCTGGATGATGGAAAGCTGGCTGGTGTGGGAACACACAAAGAGCTTATGGAATCCTGTGAGGTCTACAGAGAAATCTGCCTGTCACAGCTTTCTGAACAGGAGGTGAACCGCTGATGGGAAAGAATAAAGAGACTATGAAGAGGGTACTTAGATTTATCAGCCCTTACAAAGCAAAAATTATCATTATGCTTCTGACAGCGCTTGTCACCGTTGGATTTACCCTGTATACACCCATTCTTATTGGTAACGGTGTAGATAATATCGTAGGTCCGGGAAATGTAAATGTAGCCGGACTTTTAAAGGTACTTGGAACTCTGGCTGTGATCGTTGTGGGAAATGCAGTTTCCCAGTGGGTGATGAACCTTCTTACCAACCAGGTTACCTACAGCGTGGTGCAGGATGTGCGAAGCCAGGCGTTTGCCCATCTTCAGGAGGTGCCGGTATCTTATATAGATGCCAATCAGCCGGGAGATATTTTAAGCCGTATTGTTTCTGATGTCAGCCAGTTTTCAGATGGTCTCCTTATGGGCTTTACCCAGCTGTTTACCGGTGTGCTGACCATCTTTGGAACCATTGGATTTATGCTTTCCATCAGTGTGAAGATTGCAGTGATCGTCATTTTGCTTACTCCGATTTCCCTGTTTGTGGCAAGCTTTATTGCAGGCAGAACCTTCCGCATGTTCCAGGAGCAGTCCGAGAAGAGAGCGGAGATGACTTCTATTGTGGAAGAGCTTGTTGGAAATCAGAAGATCGTGCAGGCTTTTTCCTATGAGGAGAGAGCCAATGAAAGATTTGGAAAAGTAAATGAGGAGCTTCGCGTCTGCGGAATCAAAGCAATTTTCTTTTCCTCTATTACAAACCCGTCCACACGTTTTGTAAATGGTCTTGTTTACACAGCAGTTGGAATTTTTGGCGCATTTACAGTAATTAAGGGCGGTATGACTGTGGGACAGCTGACCAGCTTCCTGAACTATGCAAATCAGTATACCAAGCCGTTTAATGAGATTTCCGGCGTTATCACAGAGCTGGAGAATGCGTTGGCATGTGCAAAACGTCTCTTTGACTTTATTGATACACCGGCACAGGAGCCAGATGCGCCAGATGCTTTGGAACTGGAGAAAGCAGACGGTCGTGTAAGCGTGGAGAATGTTTCCTTTTCTTACAGAAAAGAAGTTCCGCTTCTTACTGATATTTCCATTGACGTAAAACCTGGACAGCGGATCGCTATCGTCGGACCTACCGGATGCGGTAAGACCACTATGATCAACCTTCTTATGAGATTCTATGATGTAGATAAGGGTCAGATTAAGGTAAGCGGTTATCCGGTAAGAGAGCTGACAAGAGACAGCCTGAGACGAAACTTTGGTATGGTGCTTCAGGAGACCTGGCTGAAGGCAGGAACCATCCGTGAGAACATTGCCTATGGAAAGCCGGATGCGACTTTGGAAGAGGTTATGGAGGCAGCTAAGCATGCACATGCCCACAGTTTTATCAAGCGTATGCCAAATGGCTATGACACTGTGATTGCAGAGGGCGGTGGAAATATTTCTCAGGGACAGAAGCAGCTTCTTTGCATTGCAAGGGTTATGCTGATGCACCCGGCTATGCTGATTCTGGACGAGGCCACTTCTTCCATTGATACCCGTACTGAGGTGAAGGTGCAGAAGGCTTTTGCAGAGTTGATGGAAGGAAGAACCAGCTTTATTGTAGCACATCGTCTTTCCACTATCCAGGAGGCAGATCTGATCCTGGTCATGAAGGATGGAAATATTATTGAACAGGGCAGACATGAGGAATTGCTGGCGAAGAAGGGCTTCTATGCGAATCTGTATGAGAGTCAGTTTGCTATTTCATAAGGGGGATGAATATGGAAAATAAGAATCTGGAAGAGACTGATGTAAATGAGAAGCAGAAAGCCAGAAATGGGAAGTCTGCTATGCCTATGAGAACCTACCTGGTTATGATTCTGGCAGGGGTTTATGTGGCTTATCTGGGTGTTTCACTTTGCCAGAATGTAATAAATGGTGCTGAGGGCAGCAGTCCTGGCTTTATGGTTGCGGGAGTGATTTTTATTGTGCTTGGCGTGGCTTTCGTGATCAATGGAATCCGCGGCAGCATAAAGGCTGGCAAGATTCAGAAGGAGTCGAATGCAGAAAGTGAAGCACAGGCTTCTGAGACAGAAACTTCAGGGACAGTTGAATCTAAAATGGAAAGTACTTCATCCTTGAATAAGAAAATGTCTATCGCTGACCGCGCTAATCTGGTTAGCCAGTTAGGGGATGCGACAGAGGATGAAGAATAGAGAGTATTGTTTTTTGAAAAGAAATTGATATATTAGATAGTGTTAATATATGTATGAAAAATGAGTGGTGTAGTTATTTCGAGAACGATGTACTAGTTTGCAGACCGGGCGGTTACTTTTGCGTTTTATGATTATAACAGCACGAAATTACGAATACAATACTAAATATAAAAAAATAAACAGACTTCCGAATGAGTGATAATCAATCAGAAGTCTGTTTTTTTGTTGAAATACACGCTCTAGCGCCGTTTCCTGCGCCTGCGTTTCCCGCTTGGGTTATGTAGAGTGGACCAGCAGAATGCCTGCACCAACAGGATTCCCGCTGTGACTCCGATGCTGTCGATTCCCACATCACGTACAGAAGGTCCGCGGTCTGCCACAAAGGACTGGTGGTATTCATCAAAGCCTGCGAAGCCTACGCATATGGCGCCTGCCAGCAGGATCAGCCAGATACCTCTTACTCCGTAAACATAAAGTGGGAAAGAAATGGCAATGGCAAGCAGACAGTACTCTGTCATGTGAGCTGCTTTTCGCACATAAAATTCGATGGAGCTGGCAGAATAGGCGAGCTCGTCATAAGTTTTGTTTTCGTTGAGAACTTCATTCTTGGTTTCCACAATCTGGTAGCTGACTTCATAGCTTAGGGCTCCGGACACCTCCCCTGTCTGGGCTGAAAATGAATAGATCAGATACATCATCAGAATTGCAGGAAGAAAAGAAAGAGGTTTCAGTAAATGGATTAAAATTTTCTTCATGGGGTTTACTATAACACGGGAAAATAAGATTGTAAAGAAAAAGGTGATTTGACAAGGCTTTGAAAAAACAATAAAACCAGAGCAAGCAGAAGGGAGACAGGAGGGCAAAGAACTTGTTATTTACAGGAATCTATGCTAAAATTGTTGAAGTATGAAAAGCAGCGAGATACTTGGTGTGGAGAGACTCTGGCAGCCAGGTATCGTGTTGCTATAAAGAACGCACAATGGAGACCAGGAGGAAAAAGACAGGTATGAGTTTAGCTGATCATATTTTTATAGATATGTGTAAAGACGTAATTGAGAACGGAACCAGTACAGAAGGGGAGAAGGTCCGGCCGGTGTGGGAGGATGGCACTTCTGCTTATACGATCAAACGTTTTGGTGTTGTGAACCGTTATGATCTGAGAAAAGAATTTCCAGCGCTGACCCTTCGCAAGACCGCATTAAAGAGCGCTATGGATGAGATCCTCTGGATCTGGCAGAAAAAATCAAACAACATTCATGACCTTCACAGCCATATCTGGGATAGCTGGGCTGACGAGAATGGCTCCATTGGAAAAGCGTATGGTTATCAGCTGGGTGTGAAGCATCAGTACAAAGAAGGCATGATGGATCAGGTAGACCGTGTTCTTTATGATCTGAAGAATAATCCATACAGCCGTCGTATTATGACCAATATTTATGTGCATGAAGATCTTCATGAGATGAATCTTTACCCATGTGCTTACTCTATGACCTTCAATGTAACAAAGGAGCCTGGAAAGGACAAGCTGACTTTAAATGCCATTTTGAACCAGCGCTCCCAGGATATCCTGGCTGCAAATAACTGGAATGTATGCCAGTATTCCCTGTTGTTGATGATGATCGCACAGTGCTGTGACATGGAAGCCGGTGAGCTGGTACATGTGATCGCGGATTGTCATATTTATGACAGACATGTTCCGGTTATCAAGGAGCTGATTTCCAGGACACCTTATCCGGCACCGACTGTGAAACTGAATCCGAATGTGAAGAATTTTTATGATTTTACCACGGATGATCTGATCGTGGAGAATTATGAGACATGGCCGCAGATTAAGAATATTCCGATTGCCGTTTAACCAAACTGTGGAGCAATTATCTGGTTATGAGCAAGTAGCGAATGCGGATGATTTTGTTCGCCTGACTTAAATTGACAATATAAAATCAAGAGAGGAAAATTCAAATGAATGTTATCGTAGCAGCAGATAAAAACTGGGGAATCGGCAAGAACAACCAGCTTCTGGTAAGTATTCCGGCAGATATGAAGATGTTTCGTGAGGAAACAAGTGGAAAAGTAGTAGTGATGGGAAGAAAAACTCTGGAAAGTTTTCCAAACGGACTTCCGCTTAAAAACAGGATCAATATTGTGATCACATCCAATAAAGAATATGAGGTAAAGGGTGCGATCATAGTACACAGTATTGAAGAAGCGCTGGAAGAGATAAAGAAATATCCGGCAGAAGATGTTTACTGTATAGGTGGTGACAGCATTTATGCGCAGATGCTTCCGTATTGTGATGTAGCTCATGTGACAAAGATTGACTTTGCATATGAAGCAGACAGTCATTTCCCAAATCTGGACGAAGATGATGAATGGGAAATTACGGGAGAGAGCGATGAGCAGACATACTTTGATCTGGAGTATCAGTTTGTGAAGTATGAGAGAAAGAAATAGAAGGAACAAAGCAGAGCCGGAAAAGCCAGTGATATAAAAGAAAAAATATCCCTCAGAATGTGTTTAAACTGATTCTGAGGGATATTTTTGTATAGTGGTGTATGAACAGCAACAATTCTTCTGATATTGAAAATCGTTAACTGTCTACAGTCAGATGTTATTTATTCAATAACTTTCAGCCATCCTTCCGGAGCCTGGATACGTCCCATCTGGATACCTGTTAATGTGTCATAGAGTTTCTGGATAACCGGACCCATTTTCTCCATTCCGCTTGGGAAACAGATTTCTTTACCATGGTCAACAATCTTTCCGACAGGAGAGATAACTGCAGCAGTACCGCAGAGACCACATTCAGCGAAATCTTTCACTTCATCGAAGTATATTTCTCTTTCCTCAGCTTCTAATCCCAGGTATTCCTTGGCAACATAGATTAAGGAACGACGTGTGATAGAAGGAAGGATACTGTTGGACTTCGGTGTGACAACTTTGCCGTCTTTTGTAACGAAGATGAAGTTAGCACCGCCTGTTTCTTCTACCTTGGTACGTGTAGCTGCATCAAGATACATGTTCTCATCGAATCCGTTCTTGTGAGCATCTACGATTGCATGCAAGCTCATTGCATAGTTAAGACCTGCTTTGATATGGCCTGTTCCATGAGGCGCAGCG